>OGWZ01002156.1_pt1 | contig 16173 bp, 17 predicted proteins | sample 1576141 | NCBI WGS metagenome assembly OGWZ01 (sample SAMEA3541512, study PRJEB24748) | human gut metagenome | biome: human gut; feature: human-associated habitat; material: faeces | place: China | collected 2012
TGGGCTCAGATAACTGAGTCCATTTTTTCGATGAGGCTATTATGTTACAGCCCCCATTTTTTATTCTTCTTCGTCGTCGGGAAGTTCCCCGTTATGATACACGTCCTGTACGTCATCGATTTCATCGAGAGCATCGATGAGGTTTTCCAGCTTCTTGGCATCTTCACTGCCGAGAGCAATGGTATTATCCGGTACCATCGTAATCTGGGCATGTTCCGTTTCGATGCCACTGTCTGCCAGTGCCTTTTCTACATCATCAAAGGCTTCAAGAGACGTGATGATTTCAAATTCTTCATCGCCGGTCTTGACGTCATCGGCGCCAGCATCGAGAGCTACTTCCATCAGCTGATCTTCTGTCGCGTTTTCCTTGGATACGATGAAGATACCCTGATTCTTGAACATCCACGATACACAGCCTGTTTCACCGAGGTTGCCGCCGTGTTTGCTGAATTCATGACGGACAGCGGCTGCTGCACGGTTGCGGTTGTCCGTGAGGACATTGACCGTGACGGCGACGCCGGCCGGGCCGTAGCCTTCGTACGTGATTTCTTCGTAATTCTGGCCTTCTGTTGCGCCAGCACCCTTCTGGATAGCTCGTTTGATATTATCCTTCGGAATATTATTTTCTTTTGCTTTCTGCAGAGCCAGTTTCAGACGCATGTTGCCCGTCGGGTCTGCACCGCCCATACGTACGGCAATGGTGATTTCACGGCTGATTTTCGTCGTGATTTTGCCGCGGATCGCATCGTTTTTGCCTTTTTTACGTTTAATATTCGCCCATTTGGAATGTCCGGACATCTTAGTTCCTCCTTTTTTAGTTCCACCAGTCCTCGCCAGCCAGACGATCAAGAATGATCGCCGCGGCCGAACGAACGGAGAGATGATTGTAATCCCCTGCACCATAAATCGGTTCCAGGATAAAATCAAATTGTTCCATCGTTTCTTTTGTCATGCCATATCCTGTACCAAGGAGCAGCAGGACAGGAGTATCTTCTTCTTCTCTCTTGCGGCGGAGATCCTTGTAGGAAATCGTATTGGCGTAGGTCCTGGCATCGGTCGTCACGACATAGGGCCTTTTTCCTTCTGCCTCAGTGACAGCCTGGACCGCCGCCCCGATGGAGGGACGAATGTCGAGAATGTCGAGAGCCTCTGTGCGATACGAATTATAATTCTTTCCTACAGGACTGCGCCAGAAATCGATGATCTTACGCACCATATCCAGTTGTGCTTCGACATGGTGGATAATGAAATATTTCTTCACGCCATAGGTGCGGGCCGACCGGGAAATATCATGAAGGTCATAATTGGTAATGGCCGTCGCAATGACGTTAAAATTTTTATCATAAATCGGGTAGTGAACGAGCCCGATATACAGTGGTGATTTCATCATTCCATTTCCTTCTGTATGCGTTCCAGTATCGTGCGGTCTGTATCCGAAAGAGGACAGCCTGAAAGCAGATCCGGCCTTTTTTCTGCCGTACGGCGCAGCGACTGTTCGCGCCGCCAGGCAGCAATCTTTGCGTGGTCGCCATTGCGCAGTACCTCCGGCACGGCATGACCGCGGAAAACAGCCGGTTTCGTATACTGCGGGTATTCCAGCAGGGAATGATAAAACGAATCATCCGAAGCACTGCCAGCCGATCCCAGAACGCCGGGAATCATGCGGGCAACGGCATCGGTAATGATCATAGCCGGCATTTCGCCGCCTGTCACGACGAAATCACCGATGGAAATCGTTTCATCGGCCAGATACTGTTCTACCCGGTAATCCACGCCTTCATAATGACCACACAACAAAATGAGCTGGTCATACGAAGCCAGCTCACGTGCCTTGGCCTGATCAAAGGTCGAGCCGGCCGGTCCCATGAGGATGATACGCCGCTGGGGCACATCCCTGCGCACCGATTCTACGGCTGCAAACAGCGGGCCTGCCTTCATCAGCATGCCGCAGCCGCCGCCGTAGATCGTATCGTCTACCATGCGGTGCCGGTCATAGACGAAACTCCTGGGATTGGTCACATCCAGCTCCAGAAGCCCCTGTGCCCGTGCGCGGCCAATGATGCTATGCTGATAAAAAGCCTCTATAAATTCAGGAAATAAGGAAACTATATCGATTCTCATTCGTCAATCCATTCTGGCGGATTTACCACCATCTTTTTCGCTTTGATATCCACAGAGCGGATTACATCAGGAATGACCGCTAACAGGAGCTCATTGCCGGCGTCATCGTTTACCACGTACACGTCATTGCTTCCTGTTTTCAGAACGTCCGTCACTTTACCCAGAAACCGGCCTTCCAGATTGTAGACATCTATGCCGATAATATCGAAGACATAGTACTGCCCTTCTTTCAGCGGCATCAGATCCTCCCTCGGCACCTGCAGCTCCTTATGCACCAGGAGCTCGGCGGCATTACGGTCATCGACGCCGGCAAACTTCATGAGGACGACATGCTTGTGAAACCGTGCCGCCTTGACTTCATAGCGCCTGCCATCGATGTACGCATACTTCATATGCAGGAATCGTTCGGGAAAATCCGTATCGGGATAAATACGAACATCACCCCGCACACCGTGCGGGGCAACTATTTGACCGATAGTATAGAAATCCATACCCGTCATCGTATTACTGGCGGAAGGCAATGATCTTGTCGTCTTCGAGCAAGATTTCTGTGCCCATGAGTTTGCCCAGATCGTCACCGACTTTGACAACGACCGTCTGTTCGAGCGTTCCCTGCCGGATTTCGGATCCGATTTCGAGCTGTTCCGCCTGTTCGCGTTCGTGCTGGGCTTTCGCTTTGGCAGCGGCAATGTGCTGCTTCTGTTCTTCCACTTGTGCACGAAGAGATATCAAACCCTGTGCGTCGATTTTGGCCTGTTCGGTCATCATGCGCTTAGCCTGGAATTCCAGATTCTGAGCTTCACGATCGATATCGCTCAACGCCTGATCAGCATTTCTGATGATTTTGTCTTTCAGTGCCTGTGTAACTTTGGACTTGACAGTCACCGGTACACGCAACGTAATCTGATCCATGGTTCCTCCTATACGATATCCACTGATACTTTTTTGTTAGCCTTCACTGCAGCCGCCTTGACGACAAGGCGCAGGGCCTTAGCAATCTTACCCTGTTTGCCAATGACCTTGCCCATATCTTCCGGTGCTACATGAAGCTGATAGACTTCGAGGCCTTTCTTTTGAATCTTTGTAACTGTTACTGCTTCCGGTTTCCGTACGAGAGACCGGGCAATACAAGCAATCAATTCTTCCATCGTATCCAGCCTCACTTACTTTTTGGATGCTTCAAACTGAGCCATGATACCGGCTTTTTTGAAGAGAGAACGAATGGTATCAGTCGGCTGTGCGCCTTTGCCGAGCCAGAACAGAGCTGCTTCAGCATCTACCGTCAGGCAGTCAGCGCCTTTGGCCGGATCGTACATGCCCAGAGTAGCAACAGGACGACCGTTGTTACGGGCATCGTGAGAATCAGCTACAACGACGCGATAGATCGGTTTTTTCTTTGCGCCTAAACGAGCTAAACGAATTTTAATCATGAAAATCACCTCCTTATATGGACTTTTGCTTCATTCGAAGCCTCTAAAAGGGAAGACGTGGCAAGAAGCCCCGCCGTTTGTTTTTCTGCATTTTCTTGGCCTGCTTCATCATCTTCTGCATATCCGTAAACTGCTTGATGAGGCGGTTTACATCCTGCACCCGCGTGCCGCTTCCCTTGGCAATGCGGCGTTTGCGGCTGTCTTTGATGAGCTGCTTCGGATTGGCACTGGCCCGTTCCTGGGCCGTCATGGACTGGATGATGGCTTCAATGCGCTTGAACTCCTTGCCATCCATATCGATTTTATCGATTTCTTTCTTATACTTGCCAATCCCGGGGATCAGGCTGACCAGGCTGCTCATATTCCCCATCTTCTTGACCATATTCAGCTGGGCCAGGAAATCATCAAAGGTAAAGCTGTTGCTCTTCATGGCCTTTTTCATATTGGCCATGGATTCTTCATCAAAGGCAGCCTGTGCCTTTTCGATGATCGTTTCCACATCGCCCAGGTCGAGGATACGCGATGCATAGCGGTCGGGATGGAATTCTTCCAGACCGTCCAGCTTTTCGCTGACACCGATGAACTTGATCGGTTTTCCCGTCACGGCCTTGATAGAAAGGGCCGCGCCGCCACGGGCATCGCCATCGAGCTTGGTCATGATGATGCCATCAATGCCCAGCGCCTTATCAAAGGCCGATGCCGCCGTTACGGCATCCTGACCGGTCATGGCATCGACGACGAGCAGGATTTCATGGGGCTTGACCTGTTCCTTGATATGGACCAGTTCATCCATGAGCGTTTCATTGACATGGAGACGCCCGGCCGTATCGATGATGACTACGTCCTTCAGATGACTCAGGGCGTAGGGTATAGCGTGCTGGGAAATAGCAACGGGATTCTTGCTCCCATCCTCCGTATAGACGGGAATATCCAAATCCTGTCCCAGTACCTGCAGCTGGGTAATAGCAGCCGGCCGGTACACGTCCGCCGCTACCAGGAGCGGATTCTTGCCCTGGGCACGCAGCTTCTTCGCCAGCTTGGCCGCTGTCGTCGTCTTGCCGGCGCCCTGCAGCCCTACGAGCATGATGATCGTAGGCGGTTTGCTGGCCATAGCAATACGGCTCTGCGTACCGCCCAGGAGTTCGGCCAGCTCATCGCGGACAATTTTGATGACTGTCTGCGATGCATTCAGACTGCCAAACACCTCTTCGCCGACGGCTTTCTCCCGGACACGCTTGATGAAGTCCTTGGTAACAGCAAAATTGACATCTGCTTCCAGGAGGGCACGGCGCATCTCTTTTAGCGCTTCGCTGACATCTTCTTCCGAAAGCTTACCTTTGCCGCGCAGCTTCTTGAACGCTGCCTGGAACCGTTCGGACAAACTCTCAAATGCCATCAGTGGACCTCCTCTTCTGATTCATAATACTATAACTCAATCTCTTTCAATATACGTTCAGCCTGTTCCTGTGCCGGCTTCGTACCCGATTCCAGAAGCGATACCGCCGTATCGATTTTCTCCCGGATGGCATCCGTACGGGCCAGCAGGCCCAGCCTCGTTTCATATCCTTCAAGCGACCGGGACGCCCGGTTGAGCATATCATAGGCTCCCTGCCGTGAAATGTGAAGCTCTTCTCCGATTTCACTAAGAGACAGATCCAGATTGAAATACATCTCCATACAGCGGCGCTGCCGTTCCGTCAAAAGCGGCCCGTAAATATCGAGAAGCCTGCCCTTGCGTACAACATCTTCAATCATCGCCTCACCGCCCCGTATGAATTCGTACTTTGCTAGTATACCGTAAGACCACCCGTCTGTCAAGTACTTTTACTTGGCAGGGAAAGACCGTTGGCCGTAGGTCGTTCGTCGCAGGAGGAAGGGCTGGTGATTAGTTGCCGGTGGTTAGTGGGAAAGGTTGTTGGTCGTTCATCGAAGGAGAAAAAGCAGCCGGTTCGACGAACAGCGAGGCTTTGGCTCCTCTGGGAAGTGGCCTTTTCGGCCCGCAAGGTACTAACTGCAAGGAAGCGCAAGGCGGATGCTGAAACGGACAGCAGAGATGGAGCTGGCGCCGCAGGCGACTGAGGGGTCCTTATTCAAATCCAGAGTCCTATAATGAGTCCGCTTCCCTGTTCGACATTACAGCCGGTTCGTCGTGCATTCTCCTGATATTCATTGTCCTGCAAGACGCGGTTGATGTCTTCTGTCCTGCCTTCTTGCAGCAGTTTTTGAAGCAGGGCACTGAGTGCCTGCCTCCCAGCTTTATCACCAACCTTTTCACCGCGTTCCTGGCCAATCTTTTCCCGGCTGTAAAGGGCCGAAGCAATGTCACGCATGGTACGTCCATGCTCCCAATAGGCCGATTTCAGCTCGTTATTGGTGGTAAATTATTTTTCATAATCCATCGCTTCCCGGATAGCCGTATCACTCATTGCATGCGCCCTCCTTTCCTGGTCCGTAAAATTAGTTGACAGTTCAACTATACAACACGTAACTTCCCTTTGAGGATCAAAGCAACCACTCATAAAAGGAAATTGTAATGTCCATTACAAAAAAAACGTCCCCTTGCGGGGATTAAGGTAATTTACTGGCAACGACAAGAAGATACGGAAATGGCAAATAATGGTTTCCGTCCCCTTGCGGGGATTAAGGTAATTTACGCCAAAACGGGCTACGGCTCGTGATAGCGGTTCGTTTCCGTCCCCTTGCGGGGATTAAGGTAATTTACCAGACGACGGCGTTAAATATGCAAACATCTTTTTATATCGTTTCCGTCCCCTTGCGGGGATTAAGGTAATTTACGGTCGTTTGGTAGCACGGGACGCTTCCCGTCACTACTGTTTCCGTCCCCTTGCGGGGATTAAGGTAATTTACACAAAAACATAGTGGTGAGAGGTATTGAAAGCCTATCATCTTCCGTCCCCTTGCGGGGATTAAGGTAATTTACTGGAACAGGATTTCTTTGAGTCTGATATCGATTTTTATAGTTTCCGTCCCCTTGCGGGGATTAAGGTAATTTACTTTCTTCTATTCTCTTTCCATATTTTTGCGAAAATGGTTTCCGTCCCCTTGCGGGGATTAAGGTAATTTACAGCACCCCTTACGAAGCCTGTGTTTATGCAGGTCTATGAGGCGGTTTGCGGGGCGGATTCTGATTTTCTTGATTGTATAACATTTTCAGTGATACTCATCTTCAGAATTCCCGCTATCCCCCATGGTTGCCATATCGGGGCGGATTTGTTGATTTCCTTGCAAATCTGTCCTTATTATACCACATCCTGCTTCAAAATTGCACTTCTTTACTCCTCCAAAACACCGCCATCCTGACCATTACCGATATGGTTGATAGTTCAACTATGTTCCATACGGCACAGCCTGTGGACTTCTAGCGGCTAGTGGCCAACAGCCAGCAGCTAACTGCGGCTGGCTGCCTCTCCTGCTAGCTGCGTTCCTTCCTGCACGGTCACTGCCAGATTTCGTGCATCGTCTGGATATAGCCTTCTTCATTGAGGTCGATATAGGTAATCAGTCCGGCTTTTGGAGACTGGATCTGCAAGGCTTTCTGATGTCCCCATGGCGATCCGTCTATTACCTGTACGGATTGTTCTGGCAATGCTGACAGATTCTGCATGAGATGGTCGTACATGCTTTCCCGGTCCTTGACGCGATGGGCAATACTGTCATCGGCCGGTTCCCGTTCCAGTCGGCATTCTGCCGCAAATCCATAATACATGCCTATTTCTTGAAAATTCCCCTTTTCATAGGCAGACGCCAGCATGTCCAGCCACTCCGACTCAGTATGCGGTTTATCAATACGTTCCCATTCTTCTGGCGCCTCTTCTTCTTCGTCACCGCCAGGCATCGGACTGATCAGCTTAATCTGGCACGGCGCATATTTCCATCCGGCCGATGTAATTTTCTTGATTTTCCCTTCTTCATCCAGTGTAAGAAATAGTGCACAATCAGGACGCCGCTCCTCATTTTGCGCCAATACGACACAATGTGTTCCAATGGGAGGTATGTCATCGGCAAGTTTTTCTCCTGGTGTCAGCTCATGGCCGGTCACTTCGCCAATCCAGGCATAGCAGGGTATGTGTTCTTTTTCCTGATTAGACATGATTTCTCTCAGAAACGCAAGGACCTCTTCCCTGCCTTCCGCACGGATTTCTTCATTATGATAATCATACTGGCAATCTTCTGCAATCTGACGCGACAGGCGTGTAAAGTTCCGTTCAACATAACAGGAGTGCAGCAAGGCTACGAGATGTTCTTCATCAATGACTGCCCCCTGCTGATAGTCTCCGACTGCCACATCTCCCTGAATGTCACATAATGCGTTGATAACCGCACCGGGACAAATATACTCCTGCTGACCTTCCTTCACGAGCGATGCAGGATGGACAATGGACAGTGTACCGTACTGTGTTTCGACATCGATATAATAAATCGGTATTTCTTCTTTTTCCCGGTTGAGAAAGGTAAAATTCCTGACCGACTTGATTTTCCCCGTGACGATGCTGCTGCCAGCGAGGTTTACAACATGGTTCATAGGAAACAGAACGGGCTGCCCCATAATCTTCGTAATGGGATTACGTTCGAAAGCCGCTTCATCCAGATAATAGGACACTTCAGAGGCGATTGCCGACACCTGCATGGTAATCAGGTCCCCGTTATGATAGTCTGGGATGACATCGGCATTGACCAGGGAGATATGTATACTCTCTTCCGCCGCTTCTGATTTCGGATCCACAAAGTCATACTCCCGTTCCAGCACATACTCTTCTCCATCGTCTTCCTCGTCTGATTTAAGCTCCTGCTGTGTATCTGCGACGGCAAGATGCCAGAAACAGTTGCTGCTGATATGACTGGTAAAACCGGTTAATTTCTTGCTATCGCCGTCAGGCTCGATATGACAATTGAATTCGAGGATATCAAACCACCGGCGCCAGATATAGAAGCCATAGTAACCGCAAAAAACGTCTCCATTTTCGCACGTGTCCTGCATGATATACATGAAAAAGTCTTCATCTTCACAGATATCTCCCAGACCAAGTTCATTAAGATAATGCATAGCAAACCGCCTCCCATAGCAACGAACACCTGTATACCTTTCTATAAATGATAAAAATAGTTCTGCTCATTTCCGGATTAGTAGAATTTCCTTAATTTTCATGTTATCAACATGCTTTATAATTACGTACCAATGATGGTTTTATTTTATCATAATCTATATTTTAGGTAAATCTTCTTACATGCAGGGATATCCGGCTTTTTTACCATGCTTAGCAACCCACGACCTGCCGCTTTTTCTTCAAACGTCAAACTTCAAACAATCTTTTCCCTGCACGCCAAAAAAACTCACGGCCGGAGTGTCCTCTAGTCGTGAGTTTTGTGTCAGGGTTATTTTTATTAGTGATGGAACAGGCGCAGGTGGGTCATGGCCATGGTTATGTCGTATTTGTCACAGGTTTCGATGACGTTGTCGTCACGGATGGAACCGCCGGCCTGGGCGATGTAGTCTACGCCGCTGCGATGGGCCCGTTCGATGTTGTCGCCAAAGGGGAAGAAGGCGTCGCTGCCCAGGGCTACGCCGTGGAGCTGGGCAATCCAGGCTTTCTTTTCTTCCCGTGTGAGCGGTTCCGGTTTTTCCGTGAACAGGTCCTGCCAGATGCCGTCGGCCAGGACGTCTTCGTAGTCATCGGAAATGTAGACGTCGATGGCATTGTCCCGGTTCGGACGGCGCACGTCGTCGCGGAAGGGCAGGGCCAGGACTTTCGGGTTCTGGCGGAGCCACCAGATGTCTGCTTTGTTGCCGGCCAGACGGGTGCAATGTACACGGGACTGTTGTCCGGCGCCGACACCGATGGTCATGCCGTCTTTGACGTAGCAGACGGAGTTGGACTGGGTATATTTCAGTGTGATGAGGGCGATCATGAGGTCGCGGATTGCCGAAGCCGGGAGGTTCTTGTTTTTCGTCGGGATTTCCTTAAAGAGATCTGCCGTGATTCTGGCGTTGTTCCGTTCCTGTTCAAAGGTGACGCCGTATACTTCTTTCGATTCGATGGGAGCCGGTGTATAGCCGCTATGCATCTGGAGGACGCAGTATTTCCCTTTTTTCTTCGTCTTGAGCAGTTCCAGTGCTTCATCGGTATATCCCGGGGCAATGACGCCGTCCGATACTTCCCGTTTGAGGAGGGTTGCCGTTTCGACATCACAGACGTCGGACAGGGCGACGAAATCGCCGTAGGAGCTCATGCGGTCGGCACCACGGGCACAGGCATAGGCCGAGGCCAGCGGAGACAAATCCAGGTCATCGACCCAGTAGATTTTCTTCAGGGTATCGCTCATGTCCGTCGCTACGGCTGCACCGGCGGGGCTGACGTGTTTGAAAGAAGCTGCTGCCGCAAGGCCCGTCGCTTCCTTCATTTCTTTGACAAGCTGATAGCTGTTGAACGCATCGAGCAGGTTGATATAGCCCGGGCGGCCATTTAAGACATCAAAAGGAAGCTCGCTGCCATCTTTCATATACACTCTGGCCGAAGCCTGATTGGGATTGCAGCCATATTTCAATTGCAGTTCTTTCATCGTTATTACCTCCGTACGCAGATAAAAAAATACCGACACTTCCGGGAACCTTCGCCCAGACGGTCGGCTATACTGAATCATGCTCCCCGTGGTATGCTCCACTTTCCGTCAGTCACATGTTTCATGTCTATTATACAAGGCTAAATGCAGCACTGTCAATCATCTCATAGGGTATCCGGCAAAAAAATACGGAGAGATTCTCTTGCTTCTTTGTAAAAATCAGGTAAAATAGATACAAATGCCCTTATTTTTGATTGAGGTGAAAGGCTATGTATGACAAGAAAATGGAAGAAGCCGCCCGGGTGGTCATGAGCGAACATCCCCATAAAAGGGTCCTTCCATTTACCTATAACAATACATCATATTTCATCAAGCGCTGTATATCCAATGGCCGCAACCGGTTTGCCAAGCAGAATGCCCATATGGCCTATCTGATGGAAGTCTATAAAATCAGGCTGGTCAACAGCCGGGTCCCCCTGGCACCGGCCATTGTGCTCACCGGGCCGGATTATTTCGTCATGAAAGCCAGCGGCCGGCCCCTGCAGCGCATCGTAAAGGAATATCCTGAGGATGCCGATGAAGCCTATTACAAGGCAGGTGAAGCACTAGCCCGGCTCCATTCGTTTGGTCTGCATCATGGCAGGCCCGCCCTGCGCGATATCGCATGGGACCACGTCACACGGGCCATCACCTTGCTCGACTGGGAAAATGAAATGCAGTTTTTCCATGTCGATGCCCGCGTCCTCGATCTGTTCTTATTCATCCACAGCTATTTCCGCGAAGGATGGCCCGGCAATCATCTGCTCGATCAGGCCATGAAGGGCTATCAGTCCGTCCCGGGATGGGAAGCGCGGCTGACCGGGCTCCGCAACTTCATCACCGGCCACGGCATCGTCTTTGGCATTTGCCGGCACCTGATAAAGACCGGCTGGATCGACGTCGTGTCGGTCAGCAAGGCCGAAGCGTATATCCACGACCTTTCTTGATGACCGCTGGAAAGGGTCCGTTTTTGCCATACATGACGTATACGGAAAGGGTGCAGCAAAAGGGATGCTATGTCTCCTTTGCTGCACCTTCTTTTTGTCTATTCCTTCGTTTGTACCGTAATTCCTGCCAGTTTTTCATAAAATGTCACCATGCAGCTGTTGTCTTCCCGGCCGCGGCCTTCCTGCATGAGGCTTTCGGTGATCTGCTGTACCATGGGTGCCAGCAGCAGTGGGACGTCCAGTTCCTGTGCCGTTTCCATGACGTGATTGATATCTTTCATCTGGCTTTCCAGGAATCCGCCGGGAGCAAAATCGCGGCCATAGATACGGGCTGCTTTCTGTTCCAGTATGGCACTGCCAGCCAGGCCGCCCCGCACGGCTTCATACACCTTCTTTGGGTCCGCACCGGCCTTCTGGGCCAGCACCAGGGCTTCGGAGACGGCAGCAATATTGATGAAACACATGATCTGGTTGCACAGTTTCGTCACCGATCCGGCCCCGTTTGGGCCGGTAACGACGGCAGATGATCCCATGGCATCGAAGACGTCGCGTACCTTCCCGGCCACGCGTTCATCGCCGCCGATCATAAAGGCCAGCGTGCCCGCTATGGCACCGGGTTCACCGCCGCTGACGGGAGCATCGAGGAAAGGACAGCCGGCTTCTTGCGCCAGGGCGGCAAATTGCTTCGATTCAGCCGGTGCCACCGAGCTGGAGTCGATGAGGACCGTACCGGGCGTTATGCCTGCCAGTACGCCGTCGGGGCCGGTGAGGACATCTTTTACGATGCGTCCGTTTGGGAGCATGGTGATGACCACATCCTGATCCCGGGCCGTTTCCCGGGCTGTCGGGGCGGTACGGACGCCTTTTTCTTTCAGTTCCGCAATGGCCTCTTTATTGCCATGTCCATTTTCTATGATGGTGACATCCATGCCTGCTTTGCACAGGTTGCGCACCATGGGGACGCCCATGATGCCCAGTCCGATAAATCCGATTCGTTTCATGTTACTCATCTCCTCTATGAAAGTGGGTCAGTGTCCGAATGGGCTCAAAGCTGCGCCGGTGGATCGGACAGGGCCCGTATGTCTCAATCGCGTTTCTGTGTAATGCCGTCAGATAGCCTTTATGCACGGCAAATCCATATTCCGGATACGTTTTGTCATACTGCTCCATGAGCCGGTCCCGGGTCACTTTGGCAATGATCGATGCCGCCGCAATGGACGCACTGAGGGCGTCGCCGTGGACCAGGGACTGATGGGCCATCGTTAGGTCCGGCAGAGGCATGGCATCGACCAGTACGGCTTCTGCCGGGACGGAAAGGGCCCGGACGGCATCGTACATGCCCTGCTGGGTCGCGTGATAGATATCCATGGCATCGATTTCTGTTTCCGATTTGGCAATACACGAGACGGCGACGGCTTCGGCCATGATTTTGTCGTAAAGCCGTTCCCGCTTTGCCGGCGGTACTTTTTTGCTGTCGTTCAGGCCGGGACATTCCCAGAAGGGAGGCAGGATGACGGCGGCAATCATGACGGGCCCTGCGACGGGGCCCCGCCCGGCTTCGTCGATACCTGCCACGTGATAAATATTTTCATTATAAAATCTGGTTTCGTACGTATACAGGGAAAGGAGCCGTTCCCGTTCCTTTTCTTCCCGCACCATGCGGCGCATGAAGGCGGCGGCTTCTTTTTGTACGGACACGCGGGCGTCTTCCTTCATGGCCTGCAGGAGAGCCGGGATGTCGGTCTGCCCGTCTTCCAGCATGGCTTTCAGCTGTGCCAGTTTATATGCAGCCGTATCCATTACGCATCCTCCCCGCTGAGTTCTTCTACCCTGTCGAGAGAAATGGCGCCGATGCGTCCTTCACGGAACTCTTTCAATATGAGCTTGTACGTTTTTTCCATATCGACGGTGCCGCCCGCTACGATACAGCCCCGTTTGCGCCCGATGGCTTCGACCGTGGCAAGCGGAGCCTCGTCCAGTGCATCGAGCTTGAACCGGCTCTTCAGTTCTTCCGGGTACCACTGGCCCAGTTCCCGTATGAGTTCGGAAATGACCGTTTCCATGTCAAAGACCGTGTCGGAAATGGCCCCCGTCGCGGCCAGCCGGCAGGCATAAGTCTGATTTTCCAATTTCGGCCAGAGGACGCCCGGCGTATCGAGCAGTTCCAGCTTGTCTCCCAGATGGACCCATTGCTTGCCCTTGGTTTCGCCGGGTTTATCGGCCGCCTTGGCCACGTTCCGGTGTGCCAGGGTATTGATCAGCGTCGATTTGCCTACGTTGGGAATACCCAGAATCATGGTACGGACGGACCGGGTCCTCAGGCCTCTCATCTTCCACCGTTCCAGCTTGGGAGCTGCCAGCTGGCGCACTTTGCTGAGGAGCTGTTTGACGCTGCGGCTGTCTTTGCTGTTGAGAGCCAGGACGAGGCGGCCCTGCTGTTTATAATAAGCCAGCCATTCTGCCACGCAGTCCGGGTCGGCCAGATCGGCTTTATTCAGGACGACCAGGGACGGCTTCTGCCCGATGAGCTTTGCAATCATGGGATTGGTACTGCTCATGGGAATCCGGGCATCGACCAGTTCGATGACGACATCGATGACCTTCAGATTGTCTTCGATGAGACGGCGGGCCTTGGCCATATGGCCGGGAAACCAGTTTATAATCATATGTACTACCACCTTTCTGTCTTCTATTCTACTGGAATACGCAAAGTCCGTCAAACAAAATCCCTCCAGATGATTTGCAGCGTTTTCAAAAAAAACAGGACCCGCTTTTGCAGTGGGTCCTGCTTCTTTTTGGTCTATCCAGTTGTATCGATCAGCCTTTGCGTGTTTCCGTTAATTCACGTACGTGGGCAATGAAATCATCGACCGGCTGTGCACCGATATCGCCTTTGGAGCGGTCGCGGATGGACAGGGTGTTGCTTTCCATTTCCTTATCACCGATGACGGCCATGTATGGAACTTTTTCCATCTGGGCTTTGCGGATCTTGTAGCCGATTTTTTCGTTGCTTTCATCGACTTCTACGCGGATGCCCATCTTCTTGAATTTCTTACGCAGTTCTTTGGCATAGGCCAGATGTTTGTCCGAAATGGGGAGGAACTTGACCTGTACCGGTGCGAGCCATACGGGGAATGCGCCGTTGTAGTTTTCAATGAGGATGCCCAGGAAGCGTTCGACCGAACCGAATACCGTACGATGAACCATGACCGGACGATGTTTCTGGCCATCTTCGCCGATGTAGGTCATGTCGAAGCGTTCCGGCATGAGCATATCCAGCTGGATGGTACCGCACTGCCAGGTACGGCCGATGGAGTCTTTGACGTGGAAGTCCAGTTTCGGGCCGTAGAATGCACCGTCGCCTTCATTGACCTGGAAGGGAACGCCTTTTTCTTCGATGACTTCACGCAGCGTCTTCGTAGCAAGGTCCCAGATTTCATCGGAGCCCATGGAGTCTTCCGGACGTGTGGACAGTTCTACGTGATAATCAAGGCCGAAAATCTTGTAGGCTTTGTCGATGAGGTCCATGACGCCGGAAATTTCCTGCTTCATCTGGCTCGGCAGCATGAAGATGTGGGCATCATCCTGAGTGAAGCAGCGGACACGGAACAGGCCGTGGAGGGCACCGTGGAGTTCGTGACGATGGACGAGGCCCAGTTCAGCCATCCGCATGGGGAAATCGCGGTAGCTGTGGACGTTGCTCTTATAAACGAGGATGCCGCCGGGGCAGTTCATCGGTTTGATGGCGTATGGTTCGTCATCGATGGTGGTGAAATACATGTTTTCACGGTAATGATCCCAGTGACCGGACTGTTCCCAGAGATGACGGCTCAGGATGGTCGGCGTGCTGATTTCATCGTATTCGGCTTCATCGTGAAGTTCATACCAGAGTTTGAGCAGTGTCTTGCGAAGGACCATGCCTTTGGCGTGGAAGAACGGGAAGCCCGGACCTTCTTCGTGGAAGCTGAACAGGTCGAGCTGTTTGCCCAGTTTACGATGATCGCGCTTTTCGGCTTCTTCCAGCATGTGGAGGTAATCATCGAGGTCGGATTTCTTTTCAAAAGCCGTACCGTAAATACGTTGGAGCATCTTGTTGTGTTCATCACCGCGCCAGTAGGCACCGGCAACGGTCTGCAGTTTAAAGGCTTTGACAGCGCCTGTAGAAGCCGTATGGGGGCCGGCACAGAGATCGACGAAATCGCCCTGGCGGTAAAGGGAAATTTCGGCATCTTCCGGCAGGTCCTGAATCAGTTCTACTTTATAATCCTGACCGGCTTCTTTAAAGAGTTTCAGCGCATCTTCGCGGGATACGACTTCTTTAGTAAGAGGCAGGTTTTCTTTGACGATCTTGGCCATTTCGGCTTCGATTGTCGGGAAATCTTCCTGTGTGAAGCGGTGTTCCGTATCGAGGTCATAGTAAAAGCCGTTTTCAATGGACGGGCCAATAGCGAATTTTACGCCCGGGAAGAGATGCTGGATAGCCTGGGCCATGACATGGGATGCTGTATGGCGAAGGGTATCTTTGCCAGCCTGATCGTCAAAGGTAAGGAATTCAACGGTCGAGCCGTCGGTGATGGGTTCACGCAGGTCCGTGACTTCACCATTTACCTTTGCTACCAATACTTTTTTTGCCAGGCTGTTGCTGAGCTGTTTGACGGCTTCGGCAAGGGAAATGCCATCAGCAAATTCTTTCTTGCTGCCATCTTTCAAAATTAATTCTGCCATAAAAAACATCCTCCTTTGAAAATAAAAAAGCTCCCGTCCTCAAGGGACGAGAGCTTGCTCACGTGGTTCCACCCTAGTTCAGCAGATAACATCTGCTGTACTCAAACGCGATAACGGAGCGGCCGGACATCCATACTCAGTTCCGGATGCCAGTTCCAAGGCGGTAACGAAGTCGTGTCTTATGGGGTACTCTCACCACTGTACCCTTCTCTGATATAAAACGAACAACTTGTCATGTCCTTGTCAAAACTATTTTCATATCACTAGGTATGCGTAAATTATACGACCGCCTTCTCTGCTTGTCAAGGGGAAATGGAGTTTGGAGTTTGGAG
>OGWZ01002164.1_pt1 | contig 16099 bp, 17 predicted proteins | sample 1576141 | NCBI WGS metagenome assembly OGWZ01 (sample SAMEA3541512, study PRJEB24748) | human gut metagenome | biome: human gut; feature: human-associated habitat; material: faeces | place: China | collected 2012
TTTTAGAGAAAATTCAAAATGAATATTAAGAAAACAGTATTGGGCTTAACCTTGATGGCTATGACTTCTATAAGCTTAGCTTCAACTCAATATACCTTAAAGGCCGGCGAGCGTCTTTATGGTGAAGAGCAGGTATATAACATTGAAAAACAGGGAACCACTACTTTAGAGTATGTGGCCGCTAAATATTCCCTAGGTCTTTCAAATATGATCGAGGCTAACCCGCAGGTCGATCCGATTGTGCCTTTACGCGGTACTGCCCTTGTGGTGCCTAGCCGTTTAATCTTGCCTGATACTGTACATGAGGGCATTATCCTCAATACCGCGGAGATGCGTCTATTCTATTATCACGGCAATGTCGTAGAGGTCTATCCAATCGGTATTGGTCAATTAGGTAAAGACACCCCTAAAAACTGGGTCACTAAGGTCGAGCGCAAGCGTGCTAATCCGACCTGGACCCCGACTGCCGCTATGCGTGCTGAATATGCCGCTCAAGGCGAGTATTTACCGGCAGTAGTGCCGGCAGGTCCTGACAATCCTATGGGCCTGTTTGCTATGTATATTGGACGCCTTTATGCCATTCACGGCACTAATGCTGATTTTGGTATCGGTCTGCGTGTAAGTCACGGTTGTGTGCGTCTGCGCAATGAGGACAATGAGAGCTTATTTAATAAAGTGCCGGTAGGTACCCGCGTGCAGTTTATTAACCGCGCCATTAAGTACACCACCGAGCCTGATGGCAATATCTATATTGAAGTCCATCAGCCCCTCTCACGTTCTGAGGCTGAATTTGAGAATTTCGATAGCAATACGCCTTTTGAGTTTACTCAGGAAGATTTAGACTTCTTTAAGAATCCGGAGATCGATCAGGATATTTTACGCCGCGCCTTACATGAGCGCTCAGGCCGTCCGGTCTTACTCAATCCGGCTCATTTTTAGGATAGCTCGTGAAAAAAGCGCTGCTTCTTATTGCTTTAAGCTTGACTGTAAACGTAGCTTTGGCGACTGAAAGTTATGATAGCTCGGTGTTGCCAAAGTTCTTATTTCAGTCAAAAAATAGTTCCGGCGCTTTTAAAAACGACAATCTCTTTGAAATCACCAATCCCTCAGGTCTAGATGAGGCTAAGGCCTTCTATAAAGGCCGCCCCCTAGGTTTTAAGCTACCGGAAAATCCGCTAGTCAATTTAAATTTTGAGCGCCTCAATAATGAAAATGTGGCGCTGACTATGCTGTCAAAGCTTTTTGCCTCAGGTGCCAATCAGGGCAAGAAGTATGAGTTGCCCTTTGTCTTTTATATGTCAGATGAGCTGACGCCTCTGCGCGTTGTCGATGGCATCTATGCGGCAGGGCCGTGTAAGGGTATGGGTTATTTTGAGGCTTATTTTAAAGATAAGTGTGAAGTCTCACCGCGCATGCCGCTTTTTGACGGCTCCTATAAGCTCTTACTTGATAATGATCTCTTCGATTACAATCTCTATCGCACCTTACCTAAGCTCTTTGGCCTTAAGAGTAATGCCGGGCCCTCGGGTTTTTCTTCAATCTTATCGCCCTTAGATACGCATCTATATTCGCATAAATTAGGGCGTTTAGTTTTGCCTTTAGAGAAGTATTCACAGATCTTTTCAAGCTGTATGAGCGATGCGTGCAAGATCTTTGAGTTTAAAGGCGAAAATGTCGCAAGAGTGGGTAATTTTAACGATTTAGATGAATATGATGACGATTTCCCCTTATTTTTGCATCTCAAAGACGACGGTAGCTGTGAATTTACGCTGAGAAATACCCTGCTCTCTAATAGTGAATATGTCAATTATGATTTCTATTCAGAAATTGAACTTGCGGTCCTCAATGATCTAGGTTATGACTTTGATCCGCGCCGTTTTTACGGTAATAGTATCTATACCTCAGGCTTTGCGGAATTGCCGCGTAATATTGTGCTCAATCGCGGTTATTTCTATTGGGATCGCGACTTAAAGAGTTATGATAACGATAAGCTCTCCTCCGTGCCTTTGAGCGTGGGTACACATATCTACGGCAATTATAATAATGTCCGTCAGGTCGCCACTATTGCCTCCGTAGGTTACGGTGCTACCGGTGTGCGTATCGATGGTGTGGGCAATAGTCTGATTATTCCTAAAAATACCGCCATTCTTGAAAACGGTGAAAAGGCTACCGGTATTGCGGTACGCTATGGCTCAAATACCACTTTAGGTATTAAGGGTTATGTCTCCGCTAGCCGCCGCGATGGTATTGCCGTGTCTTTAGACTTTAAAGGCAATATGCGCTCGGATTTTCATGAGTATCAGGGCTCTTTTGTCAGAGTGCGCACGGGAGATTATGAAAGCGGTAAGAGCAATGAGATTATCGCCTCCACTTTAAAATTACCTGAGGCTATTAAAGGACCTTTAGTTAAACGTTTGAATGTTTCAGGTACCCTTATCGGTAAAAAAGCTGCCATCTATATTGGTGATACCGCTTGGGTTGAGGAGATCAATTTCTTAGATAGAGCCACGGTAAGAGGCGATATTATCAGCGATTATGATCCCTATGTAGAAGGCGATTGGATCTATATTTGGCCTAAGAATTCAAGCTTATTGCCAGGTCGTTTTCAATATAAGCCTAATAGCACCTTTTTAGATTATAAGGGCAATAAGAATATCATCGAAAAGCTCTATACGCGTTTGACCTTCGGTGGCGTCAGTCAAGGTGTCGATCCTCTAAGTCAGAATATGGGCTTTTTTGATTCAAATCATAAGGCCATTATCGATATCAATGGCAATATCAAAGGTAGGAATTTAATTTTAGATGTCTTAGGTGGTATTACCTCACAACGCGGTGATCTCGATGTTAAGCGTTTGATGATTTCCAACGCCTCTCTGCATTTAAACTCCAATCATGCTGATGCTCAGCAAGTAGAGGCCCTCTATTTAGATTCAGGCGGTGCCTTAAATTTAGCTAATGGCCGTAAAAATACCTTTAGAGTCTTAAATCGCGCTTATATAGCACAAGATTCTGTTATCAAGGTCGATACTGATGAATTAGGTCAGATTATGGATACCGTGCGCTTTCATGGGCAGGTGGCCTCTAATTCTACGCAGATCCATATCGAGCCGTGCTTAAGCTACAATCAAGTCAAGCATTTCAATGCCGATCCTAAGGCCTTTTTTAACTATATAAGCCGTTTTGTGGTCAATGCTAATATCATGCTCGCCCCCTATAAGCTCTCGGTGCATTTCCCGAATAATCTGTGGTATAAGTCAGGCGTGATGGGACGCAAGATCAAATGTACTGCTCGTGGCTGTCGTATCGGCGACTTTGTGGGCAATCGCAAGAGTAATTTCTATGAAAAACTACCGGCGTGGCGTATCTATTTAAGTTTAGGTGGCTGTGTATTTTTAATTGTGCTGACAATCTTTGCAAGAGGCAAAATTAAGCCTAAGGCTAAAGGTCAAAAAGACGTATTGTAAAGAGGGCATAGGGAGACCTTACATATCAGCAATTTAGCTAAGCTTAAAAAAACAAACCTCAGTAAGGGGGCTTACTGAGGTTAGGCTTTAAGCTAGGTTTTAACTTAGATAAGATTCATCCCTAAGGCTTTGCATTCCTTACGCATGTCCTCAGGCCAGATACTAGCCTGAATCTCACCGATATGAGCCTTATGCAATAAGACCATGCACAGACGGCTTTGGCCAATACCACCACCGATGGATAAAGGTAATTCGTCATTTAAAAGCTTCTTGTGGAAGTAGAGCTCTTTACGCTCATTCTTATTTTCAAGTTGCAGCTGCTTTAATAAGGCTTCCTTGTCGACACGAATACCCATAGAGGATAATTCAAAGGAGCGATTTAAGATCGGATACCAGATGAGGATATCGCCGTTAAGACCTACCTTACCTTCCTCATTGACAGTTGACCAATCATCATAATCAGGGGCACGTCCGTCGTGCTTTTCACCATTAGATAATTTGCCACCGATACCGGTTAAGAAGACCGCGCCGTATTTCTTGCAGATGGCATCCTCACGCTCTTTAGGACTTAAGTTTGGATACATCTGTAATAAATCTTCGCTATCGACAAAGGTGATTTCCTGCGGTAAGAACGGCTTTAAGGCCGGGAAAGCTTCGCAAGCTAAATACTCAGTTCTTAAAAGAGCGCCATAGATGCAATTGACTATCTTCTTTAAGAAAGCCATGGTGCGATCTTCTTTAGTGATAGAAGCTTCCCAGTCCCACTGATCTACATATAAGGAATGCAGATTGTCTAATTCCTCATCTGCACGAATGGCGTTCATATCAGTATAGATGCCATAACCGCAGGGGATCTTGTATTCTGCGAGGGTTAAACGCTTCCATTTAGCTAAGGAGTGAACAACCTCAGCCTTAGCGTCGCCTAAATCCTTAATCGGGAAGGTTACCGCTCTCTCAACACCGTTAAGATCGTCATTGATACCTAAGCCTTTGAGAACGAAAAGCGGGGCGGTAACACGGCGTAATCTTAAGGATGTAGCTAAGTTAAGCTGAAAGAAGTCCTTAATAAGCTTAATACCATGTTCAGTTTGGCACGGATCTAAAAGTGCCTGATAGTCTGTAGGTTTAATAATTTTGCTCATGATTTTTTGCTTTTAATAAAAGAGTGTAATGGGCCTTAGTATAGCATTTGCCGGCAAATCTTAAAGTTTCTAGCACCTTTTAAGTGCATTTTTATAAATTTCTTTAATTGACACTTTTACGAAAAATGTAGGTTAAAGTCAAAATAAAGTATAGAAATATCTTATATATAAGCTCAGAGAGCTTTTACAGACAAAGATTAGTTTAATGAAGAAAATCCCAAAAAATCTTAAAGATATTGTAAAAAGCTATGCTATATTGACACTTATCCGTTAATAAATGTGATCACAATCATGTATATCCTGCTAGGAACATTCAATGGCCTTTTTTAAAAGTCTTCTCAAAGTGGCCGGTCTTCCCTATGACGATGCAAGCTATATCTTATCTCAGATAACTATAGCGCATATGATTGAGGGCAGAATCCGGGTGATTTATAAAGCTCTCTGTAAAGACGATGAGCTTTATAACACGGTTAAAGCCCGTTTATCTGAGCTCAAAGAAGTCGACAATTTTTCCATTAACCGTATCACCGGATCGGTAATTATCGAATATAGCCCTAAACATATTATCAAGGATAGTTTCTTAGATAAGTTATTGTCAGGCGCTAAGCTTAAATACGCACAGGAGAGAGCAAAATGATGATGGGAGCACCGATGCAGGCAGGTCTTTTATTAGGTCGGGCCATTCATAATCTATTTTCAGGCAATGCCGGCATGGTAATTGCAAGCCGTCAGAAAAATCGTCGCCGTTATACCTGTCAAAGTATTAAAGGCGAGCGTGAGGTCTGTGCAATCTTAGAGCAGCTTATTGCTGATTTTCCCGGCATAAAGACTGTCACTGTCAATCAGATTACAGGCTCTATTACCGTCACTTATGAGCAAGATGAGGAATATATCGATGCTTTATTTGATGCCTTATCTCATCATCTAGCCGGTAAGCATGCCGTGCAAGAGCGCACCATTATTCCAACCCGCATGCTTACAGTTTCTGACAATATCAACGATTCCTTACGCTATGCCAAAAAGAAAGTTGCCGGTGTCTTCAGTCACACTGAGCCTGTATTCCTAAGCCGTCTTTTAGGTATTGCTCTGTTTATCTATGGCATCAATCGCATTGTGCTTAAGGGCGATCGCCCGGCGGGACCGCAACTCTTTTTATGGGGTTTAGCCTTACTTATGCGTCAATCTCATCCAGATCCGCGCAAGATTTTAAATCAGGAAAGTCTTTCTGAGGAGAATAGCTTAAAAAAGAATTAAGCGTAAAGGTGGGGGTTCTACTGCATTATCGGCAAGGGCTCTAGGGGTAGAGCAGTTTAGGCTAGCTTGCTTCTTTAATTTAAGAAGTTTTTTATCAATATATAAGGGAGCGGTGCTTCCTATCTTGGCTTAAAACTGAGATTTGGTGCCGAAATTTTATGAAATGCTATAAATTTCCTTTAGGAATTAATCTTGATTATCATGTCGCCTGCAAGCTTGAAGCTTTGATTAGAGCTAAGATGCCGGTAGTGGCTGTCAGCTGTGCGCATGGCCATATAGTTTTATGGGCTCAGGATGAGAGCTCTTATGCTAAATGCGCTTTAGAATTATCTAAGATCTTAGGTAAAAAGCTCATTGCCTCCACTAAGAGCACCGCTAAAGCTGTAGCTCACAGTAAGGTGGAGACGCCAAATAGCAATATTAGTGCGCAGATGGCTCAGCATAAGCGTTCAGCTTTAATCTCTTTAGCTTTCTTTGCCTTTTTTGAATTATTAAGACGCGCAAATCCCACAGCCTTTGCCGCCACTACTTTATTAAGAAGTGCCTGCGTGCTTATTATGTCGGAAAACCTCATTAAAGAGGGTATTGTACAGGCCTTTAAGGATAAGCGTCCTAATGCCGACACTCTGACTATGACGGCAGTTTTATCCTCAGTTATCGCTAAAAAGCCGGAATCATCCTTAACGGTATTAGCCCTCTCTAATTTCTCGGAGATGTTAACTACCCTAGCGGCGCAAAAGGCCCGTCAGAATATCTCCTCCTTAGTGGCTTTAGATGTACAGGAAGTGTGGATTAAGAATGAAGATGGCTTAGATATTAAGGTACCTATTGAGCAGGTACAGCCTCACATGCAGGTCTCAATTCACACCGGTGAGAAGATCTGTGTGGATGGTCGCGTCATCTCGGGAAAAGCCGCTGTCGATCAGGCTGCCATTACCGGAGAATCGGTACCGGTAGAAAAGAGCGTCAATGATAAGGTCTTTGCCGGTAGCAATATTCGTTTAGGCGATCTCTTAGTGGAGGTGGAAAAGGTCGGTGATGAGACCTCACTTGCCCGTATTGTGCATATGATTGAGGATGCTCAGACCCGCCGTGCCCCTATTCAAAATTATGCCGATAAGATGTCAACGGCCCTCGTACCGATTTCCTTTATTGGTGCCGCTATCGTCTATTTTGCTACCCGCGATTGGCAAAGAGTGCTCAATATGCTCTTTATCGATTTCTCCTGTGGCCTTAAGCTCTCAACGGCTACAGCGATGTCAGCTGCTATCAGCCGCGCCGCTAAGTCCGGTATCTTAGTCAAAGGTGGCACCTATATTGAAAAGGCCAGCGAAATTGACACCATTGTCTTAGATAAGACCGGCACTATTACCTCAGGTAAACCCTCGGTAGTAAAGGTAAATCTCACCTCTTCTTTAGATGAAGATAGCGTCTTACAGTTAGCCGCCGGAGCTGAGGTGCATTCATCGCATCCATTAGCGGTGTCTATTTTAGATGAATTGCATCAGCGCAAGCTCTCTATGCCTAAGAATCTTGAGACTGAAACTGTAATTGCCCGCGGTATTGTCGCGACTTTAGAGCCTTTTGCTGACAATTTAGGCGGTAAAGTCCTCGTCGGCTCAAAGCAGATGATGTATGAGCATGCCATCGCTATGCCTGAAGATCTTGATTTTAAGCGTCTTAATGATACAAGCTCGCTCATCTTTGTGGCTTTAAATGGCACCTTAGTCGGGGTTATTGAAATTTCCGATCCTATTCGTCCTGACTTTAAGCGCTCAATAAATCGCCTGCGTTATTCAGGAGTTGAAGAGATCGTCATGCTTACTGGTGACAATAAGAAAGCCGCACGGGCTATCTCTGAGCAATTAGGTTTAGATGCGTTTAAAGCTGAAGTTTTACCTGAGGATAAGGCGAGTTTTGTCGCGCACAAGCAGTTAAATAGCAATGTCTTAATGGTAGGTGATGGTATCAACGATGCTCCGGCCTTAGCTTATGCCGATGTCGGTGTGGCTATGGGTACAGGTTGTACCGATACGGCTATGGAGACTGCCGATGTCACCATCAATAGTGAAGATCCGCTGAAATTACCTGAATTTATCAATATAGGTAAGAAGACTATGCATCTTGTGCATCAGAACTTTGTGGCGACTATTTCGCTTAATGCCGCCGCGATGATGCTCGGTGCCTTAGGCATTATCAATCCCTTAGTGGCTTCAGTAGTCCACAATGCCACCACCTTAGGTGTGGTCTTAAATTCAGCCCGTGTTTTAATCAATAACAAAAAGTTTAATTTAAAAGAGGAAAAACAAAATGTTTGATAAGAATATTTTATTTGGCTTTGCCGCAGGTGTTGTCGTCGGTGCTTTAGGCTTAAAGTTCTACAATGAAAACCGCGATACCATTCAGGCTAAACTTAAGGACATCAATATCCCAGGTTTTGCCGCCGCTAATGAGGCTACAGCTAATGCTCAGGAGAGCTCTGAGGATTTAACCTTAGAGGAGCTTATGGCACAAAAAGAGCGTTTGGACGATCTCATCGCTGAGTACAATGCTAAGAAGGAGGCTGAATAATGCTGCCTAGCTTAACATCTGTAAATAAGAATCTAATCTTAGCTTTTGCAGCCGGTGTCGTGGTTGGCGCTGTGGCTTATAAATATGTCAAAGTTGAGAAAAAGCTCAATATCGATGAGCTTAGCAATAACTTAAAGAAGCTTGCCGATCATGTCGCCACCACCGGCCGTGGTGCTGGCCGTGGCCCTAAATTCTAATCAATAAACCCCGCACTTTAAAAAAGTACGGGGTATTTTTTGGCCTTTATTTTTTAAGGTCTGACTAAATGCTGAAGATTATTATCTAAGGCTTGGCCCTGACGACGAGCGCCGATAAAGCCTATGCTCAGTAAGATAAGCATGATGATAATCACACCTAAATCGCCAAATTGAGCATAGGGAGTCATTCCTTTATAGGTTTTAAAGTTAGTGCTTAAAACCCCTTCTTCATTAAAAGGCAGGCTTTCTGTGAGCTGTCCATGTGGATCGATAATGGTAGTAATACCGTTATTAGTGCAGCGCAGCATTGGCTTTTGTAATTCCATACTACGCATTCTGGCCATATCTAAATGCTGATAAGGCGCACGCGTAGGACCAAACCAACCGTCATTACTTATCATTAATATAGCCTGAGTATCCTCGTTATTCATATCTGCGATGATATTAGGATAGATAGCCTCATAGCAGATAGCCGGGGTAAATTTAACCTGAGATAAGGTTAAAGGTTCTTGCTGTGAAGATCCGGTGGAGAAACTAGACATCGGGATATTAAAGATCTTGCCTAAAGGTCTTAATAGCGAGGCTAAGGGGACAAATTCGCCAAAGGGTACGAGCTTGCGCTTATTATAGGTAGAAAAGTCGCTAAGCTCTTTATCTTTACCTAAGGTTAAGATCGAATTGAAAAGTTTGCCATTAGCATCGGTACTTAAGATACCGGTAACTAAGTTAGTATGATCTGCATAGGCAATAGCATTAAGATCGCTCAATAATGCTAGGGCATTGTCGATAGTGACAGGCAGAGCTGATTCAGGCCAGACAATGAGATCGTGATCTTTGAACTTATCGCGGCTTAAATTCCAATAGGTGGCGACTATAGAATTAAATTTTTCTTTATCGACGCGTAAGACCTGTTGAATATTACCCTGCACTAAGGCCACTTTAAGCTCAGTATCAGGAGTGGTGAAAGAGAGCGAAGAGCTAAAAGAGCCTATAGCTAAGATTAAAGCTACAAAGGGGAGATAGAGGAATTTTCTTAAAGCTGACATAGCTAAGAAAGCGGCGGTAAGCATTAATAGGGCATTGATGCCTCTTACTCCTAAAAGCGGGGCAAAGCTAGCAAAGGGGCCTTCAAGGCAGGTATTGCCGATATAGGTCCAAGGAAAACCGCCTAGGGCATAGCCGTTGATAAAATCAGCGATGATAAAGAAGGCGGGTAGATAAGCGCAGAGCATAATCGAGCGCTTATTTTTACTAAATTTACGGGCACATACTGAGGCTACAGCATAGCTTAGGCTCAATAAAAACGCAAAGAGCGCAATGATAGGCCATACAATGACTGCCGGCATTTCGCCAAAGCCTTCCATCACAAAGGATAACCAGCTGAGGGTGATGAGATTGAGGCTCGTAAAATAGAGAGCGGTGGCGGCAAAGATCGCTTTGAGGCTTTTTAAGCTTGAAATTAAGACTAAAAGCGCCACTAAGGTACCTAAGGTCACAGGCCAGAGATTAAAGGGGGCAAAGCCTAAGGTAGCAGTTAAACCTAAGGTAATAGTGCAAAGCGTAAGGCCTAATTTTGACAGGCAAAAGTTAATCAGGCGCTGTCCATCAAGCAAGACGCTTAAATATAAAAGTATACGATTCATTATTCTTCAATATCCTCAGCATCTTCTTGATAATTAGGATCGACTGTGACCTCAATTTCATGGATTTGCCGAATATTAGCTTCAGTGATTTTAAAGCTGAGTTTGCCTAAAGTCAGGCTTTCACCGCGACGGGGAAAACGTCCGAGTATATGCAAAATGAGACCGGCAATGGTGCCGACATCAGCCTCAGGGAGTTTAACCTCAAAGAATTCCTCAAAATCGAGGATAGGGGTGATGCCTTGTACCTTATAGGTATTAGCGCTGTCAGTTGGGGAGATAAGTGAGGGATCGTGAGTATTGACCTCATATTCATCCTCAATATCGCCTACTATAAGTTCGATAATATCCTCAATGGTGACAAGACCACAGACACCGCCAAATTCGTCAACGACAATGGCAATATGGAAACGACGGGCCTGAAATTCTTCTAAGAGCGCATCGACATGCTTTGATTCAGGCACAATCATGGCCTTGCGCAAGAGCGATTTAATGCCACCATCGAGTTTTTTGAGGCCACAGGCATAAGGCAGTAGATCTTTAGCCATTAAAATGCCGGCAATATGATCTTTATCCTCAGAGATGACCGGATAGCGGGAGTGACCGTATTTATCGATGATTTTTACCGCATCGATAAGCGAACTTTGAATATTAATGGTCACGATATCAGATCTGGGGATCATGACATCGCTAACGCGTAGCCGCGTAATATCAAAGACACCGTGGATCATATCCTCGGTGGTTTCATCGATAATCTCACGCTCTGAGGCCTCATGAATGACATCTGCAAGCTCGTTTTTATCCTTAGGTTTAAGGGCACTTAAAAAGCGCGCAAACAGATGCTCATGCTTATGATTGTTTGTTTTATCTTCCATGATATTTTTATATTTCATCATCTTTATAAGGATTGTCATAGCCTAAGCGCATGACCGCCTGAATCTCTAAAGGCTCCATGATGTGAGCATCTTCAGGCTCGATATGATCATAACCTATAAGGTGAAGACAACCGTGGACGATAAGATGGGCAAAATGCTCTTCAATAGTCTTATGCTGCTCTAAGGCCTCTCTCTTTAAGACATCAAAGCAGATAACTAAATCGCCAATTAGGGGGAGATCTATGCCCTCAGGGCTCTCAAAGGGGAAGGAGAGAATATTTGTGCTCTTATCGATATGGCGATAGTTAGCATTAAGTTCTCGGATTTCCTCAGCTTTTACCATGCGTACGGTAAGTTCGCTGTCAGATTCGCGACCGCCGATTGTAAGGGCGGTCTGAGCCCATAGGGTTAATTTTTCAAGTGAGGGCAAAGAGGCTGCGTCCTCACAGGTATTTTGTAGATCGATAAAGACTTCCATCTTATTCCTTTACCTCTTCATTTTGAGCCTGAGCACGGGCTTTAGCCTGAGCTTTAGCCTTATCATATTTGTCATAGGCATTGACGATCAGGGCTACGACCGGATGACGCACGACGTCCTGCGCCTCAAAGAAGGTAAAGCCTATTTCATCTAAATTATTCAAAACCTCGATAGCGTGTTTGAGGCCTGATTTTACATGATGCGGTAAGTCAATTTGGCTAGGATCACCAGTAATGACGGCATGGGAATTAAAGCCGATACGGGTGAGGAACATCTTCATCTGCTCGATAGTGGTATTTTGTGCCTCATCGAGGATGATAAAGGAATCATTGAGGGTACGACCACGCATATAGGCTAATGGGGCAATCTCAATAATCTGACGTTCGATAAGCTTTTCGACCTTTTCAAAGCCTAACATCTCAAATAAAGCATCGTATAAGGGTCTTAAATACGGATCGACCTTCTGTGAGAGATCGCCTGGTAAAAAGCCTAATTTCTCACCAGCCTCCACGGCCGGACGGGTGAGGATGATACGGCGCACTTCATTGCGCTCTAAAGCATCGACAGCGGCCGCTACGGCTAAATAGGTCTTACCAGTACCGGCAGGGCCGATACCAAAGCTGATATCGTGAGCTGTAATCTTGTGGATATAATCAGCCTGATTTGGTGTTCTTGCCTTGACAAAGCCACGCTTAGTCTTAAAGTTCGCAGCCTTATGATAAAGGTAACCAGGATCACCGCGATCTTCGCTGTCGTGGTAATTTTGATCGTCCTGTTCAAGATGTATAGCTTCTGTGATCGCTAAATGGATCTTCTCTGGCTCTAAAGGCTCTGCATGTTTATGTTCACGCAGAGGCTTAGTTTCAAGATATAGAGACTTTAAGAGCTTTTGACAGCGCTGTACTTGTTGTGATGCTCCTTCTAAATGAAAATGCGAGCCACTATAGGAAATTTTGACCCCGAGGCGCTTTTCAATCTGACGTAGATTCTCATCCTCAGGACCTACAAAATAAGCTAAACGCTCGCGATCGGCGGGTTCTAAAATAAAATCTTCGCTAATGGTATTCATACTAAATCAATTCAGCCTTAAGGGTGTGTGAAGCTACACCTACAACTTTAACTTTTACCATCTTGCCAATAAGGGAGTTATCGCCCTTAAAGACAGTGATGCGGCCATTAGAGGCGCGGGCTTTTAGTTCATTTTGATCTTTGCGCGAAATACCCTCAACGAGTACTTCTTGCTCTGAACCTATAAGCTTTTGACCAAAGGCAGCCGTACATTTTTCAAGCTCAGCTTGTAGCTCATAAAGCCACTGCTGCTTAGTCTTAAAATCGATAGGATCATCTAAAAGTGCAGCCGGCGTGCCCGGGCGCGGGGAATAGATGAAGGAGAAACTCTGATCAAAGCCGATATCCTTAACGACGTTGATAGTCTCCCTAAAGTCTTCCTCAGTTTCACCAGGGAAGCCGACAATAAAGTCAGAGGAGATAAGCGCAGTCGGGCGGGCCTCTCTAATCTTATGAATAAGAGTTTTATACTCAGAGACTGTATAGCGGCGATGCATTTTCTCTAAGATGCGATCGGAGCCACTTTGAATCGGCACATGGATCTGATCGGAGATGATAGGTAAATCATGGATAGCACGGATAATGTCATCGGAGAAATCCATAGGATTTGAAGTGGTAAAGCGAATACGCTGTACGCCTTCAATAGCGGCAATCTCATATAAAAGGGTAGCAAAATCGCAGATATTGCCAGAGGCATCCTCACCGCGATAGGAATTGACGTTTTGTCCTAAAAGGTGGATTTCAACTGCACCTGAGGCGATAAATTTACGGCATTCAGCGAGAATGTCTTCAAGCGGGCGGGAGATTTCCTCACCACGGGTATAGGGCACAATGCAATAGGTGCATTTATTCGAACAGCCTTCCATAATGGTGACAAATTCGCTGATCCCGCGGGTACCGACTTCAGGTAGGGCCTCAAATTTATCTAAAGAATCAGCCTCCACATCGACAAGACGCTCATGCGTGCCTAAATATTGACTTAAAAGCTGCGGTAGACGGTGTACAGTGCGCGGGCCAAAGACAATATGCACGTGAGAATTGAGCTCTAAAATTTTCTGACCTAATTCAGAGCCTACACAGCCACCTAGAGCAATGATGGTGTCGGAGTTAACCACCCCCTGATGGCGCCAGGTCTCTAATTGCTTAAAGACGCGGTTTTCAGCCTTAGCGCGGACAGCACAGGTCACAAAGATAATGATATTAGCTAAATTAGGTTCTAAAACCTCGGTATAACCACAAGCGTGCATGAGATCGCGGATACGATCGCCATCATAGACATTCATCTGACAGCCAAAGACGGCTACATAGAAGGTACCATTTTGCACGGAGAGATTAGTCGGGGTGAAATTAAAGGTATTAGTCATGGTGTTTAGTACAATTTCTTAAAATAGTAGTCATCGGTGCATAATCGCCGTACATGCCGGCGATTGAGGCCTTGATCATTTCATCCTTTGAGGTAAAGGTATAATTTATATAAAAACCGTTAAGTAAAAAAAGCTCACGTAAAAACTCACGCTGTGTGCGGCCATTACCCTCTCTAAAAGGATGAATGGCATTGATTTCACAGAGATAATAAGCTCCACGCTTACATATATGTTCAAGACTTGCGCTCTTTAAGAGGTTTTCTGCTTTAAGCTCATCAAAGAGCTTATGGGCGGACTTGTCTATATAGAGGGCCTTGCAAAAGGGAATACCTTTAGAGATATCGCAGTCGCGGATTTTGCCGGCAAAAGCATAGAGATCTTGAAAGATATGGCGATGAATAGCCTTTAAATGGGTGAAGTCAAATTTTCCTAAGATGGGCTTTTTATAAAGCTCAATAAGGCGTGCACCGGTGAGGACACGCTCTAATTGTTTGAGCTTGTCGGCATCGTTGAGATTAAATTTGTTTTTTAAAACTGCTGTATTGTGATAGCAGTATTTATCTTCACTGAGATCTGACAAAATTTACGCGGCTTTATATAGGTTTAAATCTTTTTGTAAGATGGACTTTAATTGCTGAATGTCCAATAAGCCCTGAGCATATTGCTCTAAGAGCTCTAATTCGGCAGCAGTTAAGTTTAAATTTTCTAAAGCTAAGGTAGCTTTGATTTCATCTATGAGCATAATTATCCCTTTCATTTAATGTGATAATTATACCATATTCATAAGCCTAGACAGGGGCGCAAACTAAGCTTTAAAGGCTTTAAAAAATAAAAAAAATCCCGGATCTTACGATCCGGGTAAATCACTAGTTTGAGAGACTAAATCTGAAAAAAAAACTAAACTATTAATCAAAGATCTCCGGTCTTGGACGCGGAGGCATAGCTAGAGGGCGCGCATCTCGCACCTCAAGCTTAGTTGAAAGTAAATCCTTGTCGATTTCGGCTATGATCTCAATGGGCTGATCTTTAGCGATAAAGGACCAATCTCTATCATCATCAAGCTCAACGACAATACAATCATTGTTATTGTCAGTAAGCTCGTATTTATCATCGCCTAAGTATTTAGTTAAACGGCCCTTAACAATCACCACGTCCTTATCATCACCAGTATTGAGGACATCGTGAATGGAACAGATATGTTCATTATCAAAGCCTCGAGGAGCGTGACTGAAGCCTAAATGCTTACCATGGCCTGCGGTGGCAGTGGTAGCGTACAAACTGAGGGCCATAAGGCTTGAAATCAGCATTGTACTTATCACATTCATCACATATCTCCTTGTCGTCTTGGTCTAATCTTAAAAAAAGAAACTTAGCTGAAAATTAGCAAAAGCTAATTTTTGCAAATAAATTTGCAAAAGGATTGAAAATCAAAGTCAAATCCTTTTGCTAAAACAATTAGTTATCATTAGAACCGCTATTTTGGGCATTAGTGCCATAGGGGCAGTCATTGTTATACGGGCAGTCGTTATAGCGGTAATTGCGGTGATGACGACCATAACCGTCATAAGCCGGAGCTAAAGGGCGAGCTTTTTTCACATCAAGCTCGATGCCGGTAAGATCCTTATCGACCTCAGCGACAATTTCGATGAGTTGATCTTTGGCAATATAGGACCAATCGCGATCGCTATCGAGCTCGACGGTGATGGTGTCTTTATATTTATCGGTAAATTCGTATTTATCTTTACCTAAGAATTTAGTAAGCCTTCCTTCGATAATGACGATTTCATCATCCTTAGTATTAGCCTTAACTTCTTTAATGTTTTTGAAGATATTAGAGCTAAAACCACGCGGAGCATTGCTTTTTTGTGCAGTAGAAGGAGCATTAGTATTGTTAAAGCCTGAAATATTACCCTCAGCATAGACCGAGGTGGCAACTAAACTTAAGGCCATGACAGTAGAGGCTAAAACAGCGGGAAGCTTTTTCATGGAAAATCTCCTTGAATGTAATTTCTGTGACTGTATTTAGTCTAGACAATGAGCCTTAGG
>OGWZ01002166.1_pt1 | contig 16087 bp, 14 predicted proteins | sample 1576141 | NCBI WGS metagenome assembly OGWZ01 (sample SAMEA3541512, study PRJEB24748) | human gut metagenome | biome: human gut; feature: human-associated habitat; material: faeces | place: China | collected 2012
TGCTGCCAAAATCGCTTTACCCATATAATCACACTCCTTTGTCAAATTCCGATTTGTCAGCCTAAGTATACCAGATTTTCGGCAAATAGCATATCCCTTATCACAAAAAGCGGTGGTTTTTTCGGTACGCAGTGCAGGGACTTCGCATTTACAGCGTTTTCAACGCAAGATAAAAAGTATTCACAACGCTCGCGCTCTCAGCCCAGACGCGCCCGCCGCGCTGCAAAGAAAAGGCAGGTTCTGTAACAAGGTCACATTCAGCGCAGACAGGTTGCGGATTCGGGCGGTTTATGCTATGCTTTAAAGCAAGAGTCAAATACAGGAGGTGAGAGGTGTGCTGCGCATTGGTATCTGCGATGATAACCGGGAGGATATTGCCCGCATCCGGGAGCTGGCGGTCCGCTTCTCTGAGGAGCACCCCGAAACACCGGTGCAGATACAGGCTTACGGCCAGCCGTATGACCTGCTGGACGAGGTAGAAAAATCAGGCGGGTTTGATCTGTATCTGCTGGATGTCGTTATGCCGCACATGACCGGTGTGGCCCTGGCCAGACGCCTTCGGGAGAGAAAAGAGCGGGCAGAGATCCTGTTTTTGACAGTCTCCAAGGAGTATGCGGTGGACGCCTTCAGCGTAAAGGCTGCCGGGTATCTGATCAAGCCGGTGAGCAAGCCGGACTTTGACGGCGCGGTGCTGGAGTGCATCCACCGCCTGCTGCCGGAGAACAACCCATCCCTTATGCTCAAATCGAAGGACGGACTCTACCGCGTGCCGGTCGGTGAGCTGGTCTGCGTGGAAAGCTTCAACCACAATCAGGTCTGTACGCTGGCGGACGGCTCGGTGCTGGCCGTGTCAGCTACGATGGCAGAATTGATGGAGGCGCTCAAGGAGCAGCCTGCCTTTGTCCGGCCGCACCGGGCGTATATCGTCAATATGGATTTTATCCGCAAGCTGACGGCCCGCGAGCTGCTGCTGACAAACGGGAAGCATATCCCGATTCCCCAAAGCGGCTATGGCGAGATGAAAAACGCTTATTTTGCCTATATGACCCGTGTATAAGGCAATACCGCATAATTCTAAGTGCCGATACGGCGAGCGAGGTGCGGCAGCTGCTAAGCCAAAAGCGCAGATAATACTTTGTGTATTATCGAGCATTTTGGCAACGCAGATGCCGTACCGCAGCCGCCGGAGCGGTGCTTAAGCCGTCAGGCGGGAATTGTGCGGTGTTGCCATAAATATTTCACGCAGAAAAAGCGCTGTTTCACGAAGAAAAGCCGCTTATTCTGCGTGTTTCTTTTATCATATATCATATTATAAACGGCCGGCACAGAAAAGAGGGATCGGTATGAAATGGTTTTGGAAAAGCAGAGAAAAGCGGGCACCGCTCGAATTTGAGGATGCCGTCTGCTTCAACTGGGCACTCGATACGAACCGTGAACTTCAGGAGGGGCTGCTGAAACTGGCGGAGCAATATCCCCACCTGACAGAGGAACGGTATACCCAAAGGCTGCTGGAGCTGTTTCAGAGGGCCGGTCTGGAGCTGAGTGCGGACGAGCTGAAGATCCTGCTGATGCTGCGCCGGGAAACCGACTGTATGCTGCTGCGCAAAGAACAGGAGAAAACACAAAAGGACTTCCCCAAAGATACTTTGTAGGGGCGAGCCCGCAGGAACTTTATGGCGGCGGAAGCTTCCGCGGGTCGTCGAGGACGCCGACCCCTACGCCGTAGGGGCGGATTCCATATCCGCCCGGGCACTTTTCCTTTGCCGCACACAGCCACGGGCGAACGATGTTCGCTCCTACACATTAAAAAATAGGCCAAGAAAGTGATTCTTTGACCTGCATTTTCTGCGATGAAAATGCGCTTTTTGTTGCCTGTGTGCGGGAACTGCCGTATAATGGTAGCAGAAGCCGGGAAGGCAGATAAAAGGGAGGGAAAACCGGTCATGAATCAACTGCTGCATGAGGATGCGGAAAAAATCGTATCGGCGGGTATCCACGCCGTGCTGCCGGATGTGGCCGTTATCCGTGCGCTGGAAAGCTATGACTTCGGCACCGGCGGGGTGTATCTGGTTGCGGCGGGCAAGGCGGCATGGCAGATGGCCCATGCTGCGGTATCCTGCCTTAGCGGGCGCATCCGGCGCGGCGTTGTCATCACAAAATACGGCCACAGCGGGGGACCGCTGGCGGGCATTGCATGCTTTGAGGGCGGGCATCCCATTCCGGATGAGGGCTCCTGCCGGGGAACGAGGGCGGCGCTTGCGCTTGTGCGCGATCTCGGCGCGCAGGATACGGTCGTGTTTCTGCTCTCCGGCGGGGGCAGTGCCCTGCTTGAACAGCCGCTGGTGCCGCTGTCTGAACTGCAGGACATCACAGGTCAGCTCCTTGCCTGCGGGGCGGATATTGTCGAGATCAATACTATTCGCAAGCGGCTGTCTGCCGTGAAGGGCGGCCGGTTTGCACAAGCCTGCGCCCCGGCGCAGGTGCTTTGCATCGTGCTGAGTGATATTCTGGGCGACCCGCTCGATATGATCGCCAGCGGCCCGGCCTGTGCGGATTCGTCAACCTGCAGGGATGCGGAAGAGGTCGCAAAAAAGTACGGGCTGCAGCTGTCCGGGAAAGCGCGCGCCTGTCTGCAGCGTGAAACGCCGAAGCATCTGGACAATGTGGAGGCGCGGATCACCGGCAGTGTGAGAGAGCTTTGTGCGGCAGCTGCGGCTGCAGCAAGGTCGCTCGGGTATGAGCCGATCCTTTTGACGGATCAGCTGAGCTGTCAGGCGCGGGAGGCGGGCGTATTCCTTGCGGATATTGTGCGCACCCACCGCAGCCCGGCCCGGCCGCTGGCCTATCTGGCCGGTGGAGAGACTGTGGTAAAGGTCATCGGGAACGGACGCGGCGGGCGCAATCAGGAGCTGGCTCTGGCGGCCGCAGCCGGCATAGCGGGGATGGATGCGGCGGTTTTCAGTGTTGGGTCAGACGGTACGGACGGGCCGACGGATGCCGCCGGAGGCTATGCGGACGGTGATACGCTGGCGGCGCTGCGTGCTGCAGGGCTGGACCCCTTTGCGGTTCTGAACAACAACGACTCTTACACGGCGCTCAAAGCCGTGGACGGTCTGCTTTTTACCGGCCCGACCGGAACAAATGTGAATGATGTGGCGGTCGCGCTGATCCGATAAGCCCCGGCATGATTTCCCAAACGCAGATTGACTTTTGTGCGCCTGTCTCATAAAATAGAGTTACTGTATAGGGATAGGAACCTATGCAATCTGCTCTGTGAGGAAGTGACCGATATGATCCGTTTGGCGCTGGTGGAAGATGACGCGCTGTACCGCAGCCAGCTGCGGGAGTATATTGATAAATACAGTGCCGCCTCGGGTGAAAAGTTTACCGTTACGGAATTTTCCGATGGTGATGAGATCGCGCTTGGCTACAAGGCGGTTTACGACATTATCCTGATGGATATTGAGATGAAATTCATGGACGGCATGATGGCCGCCGAGGAGATCCGCAAAAAAGACACCGAGGTCATCATCATCTTCATCACAAACTCGCCTCAGTATGCCATCAAGGGCTATGCGGTGGATGCGCTGGACTATGTGCTGAAGCCGGTTTCCTACTATGCGTTCAGCCAGCGGCTGAGCCGCGCCATCGAGCGCGCAGCGCGCCGGGCACGGCACTACCTGCAGATCAACGCCCGCGGCACGGCCCATAAAATCGACACGGCTGCGCTCTACTGGGTGGAAAGCTGCGGTCATGACCTCGTTTTCCATACGGCGGAGGGGGCACTGACGGCGTCCGGCTCGATGGCAGAGACGGAGACAAGGCTTGCGCAGGACAGCTTTTTCCGGGTCAACAAGGGCTGCCTTGTCAACCTTGAGCATGTGGACTGCATGGATGGCGAGGATGCCGTGGTCCACGGGGAGCGCGTGCCCATTGCCCGGGCGCGGCGCAAGGCCTTTCTGGACGCGCTGAATGACTATATAAACGGAGCGGGGTGAGGATATGCCGTTGAATATCCCGTATTATGAGACGGACATTCCCCGTCTGGTCACAGCGGCGGCGGACTGGCTGGCCTGCCTTTTGTATCTGCGGTTTCTGCCGCCGCGCTGCGGCGGTGCAAAGCGGGCGGTGCTCTATACCGGGGCGTTCGCTGTGCTGGTGGTCTATCTGGTTGCAACAGACGGCTTTGACGGCTGGCGGTTCAATGTGCTGTACGCCGTGTCGGTGGCGCTTATGCTGCTCTTTATGACGGCGGCGACCCGCGCCGACCGATGTCAGGTCGTGTTTTTCTGTACGCGCGCCTTTATACTGGCCGGTTTTGCGGCATCATTGACATGGCAGATGTATGTCTACTTTGCCAAAGATAACCTGCTGCTTCAGGGTCTGCCGGCGCTGGTGCTTTTTATTGCGGCGGGGTTCGGGCTGATCTTCGGTCTGATGTGGCTGGTCGAGGACGGCGGAAACATCGGCAGCGTCCAGCTTGACATCCGCCCCCGCACGGCGGCCATTGCGGCCGGTCTGGCGGCAGCGGTCTATATCCTGAGCAGCATCAGCTATACGACCTTTAAAACGCCCTTCTCGGCCCGCGGCACGATGGAGATCTACACCATGCGCTCGGTTGTTTACTTCGGGGGTGTCGCGCTGCTGTTTGCCTATCAATCGCAGCTGTGCGATCTTTCCACCCAGCGGGAGGCCGATGCCCTGCGCAACATGCTGCATCTGCAGTATGAGAACTATAAGGCCAAGCAGGAGAGCGTTGATCTGATCAACCAGAAATACCATGACCTGAAGCACCAGATCGCGGTGCTGCGGTCGGAGAGCGGGGAGGAGCGCAACGCCGTTCTGGACCGGATGGAGCAGGAGATCAAGGCCTACGAAGCCCAGAACGACACTGGCAACAAGGTGCTGGACACGGTGCTGACCGGCAAAAGCCTGACCTGCCGTGCCCAGAATATCCAGCTGACGGTGGTCGCGGATGGTGCGGCACTCGACTTTATGGATGTGATGGATATCAGCAACCTGTTCGGCAATGCGCTGGACAACGCCATCGAGGGTACAGCCAAGGTCGCTGACCCGGAGCGGCGGCTGATCCATCTGAGTGTGGCGCGGCAAAAGGGCTTTGCAGCCATCCGCATTGAAAACTGCTATGACGGCGAGCTGCAGTTTGAAAACGGTCTGCCTGTAACGACCAAGGCGGACGGGCGCTACCACGGCTTCGGCGTCAAGAGCATCCAGAACACGGCCGCCAAGTACGGCGGCACGGCCACCATCACCACCCATGACGGCTGGTTTGAGCTGAGGGTCCTGATACCGATGCGCCAAAAGAAGGAGCCATCTGCTTGACCCGCTTTGGCGGGGCGGCAGAGGATTCCTGCAAAAAAATACAAAAAAATCGGACAACCACCTTGCAAAAAACGGAATAGTGTGCTACTGTAAAAACTGTACAGAAATGGGGAGCTTGCGCAAAGCAGGCTGAGAGTGGGCTGTATTGCCCTGACCCGTAACCTGATTTGGATAATGCCAACGTAGGGAAATAGTCGTTTCTGCGCTTTTTTGCGTCTTGATGCGGATGTGCCTCTGCGGGCATGTCCGCATTTTTATTTATAAAGGAGTGCTTTTGTATGCTGGGTACCTGCATCGAAAATGTGCGTAAAGGCGTGCCTCTGGTCCACAATATCACAAACTATGTCACTGTCAATGATGTGGCCAACATTCTGCTGGCCTGCGGCGGCAGCCCCATCATGTCCGATGAGCCGGAGGATGTCGAGGACATCACCGCCATCTGCGGCGGCCTGAACATCAACATCGGCACACTGAACCAGCGCAGCATTGAGGGAATGTTCCGCGCCGGCAAAAAGGCGAACGAGCTGGACCATGTGGTCCTGCTTGACCCCGTGGGCGCGGGTGCCTCTGCGCTGCGCACCAACACCGCTGTGGAGCTGATGGAGAAGATCCGCTTCACCGTCATCCGCGGCAATATCTCGGAGATCAAGACGCTGGCGCTGGGCAGCGGCACTACCAAGGGCGTTGATGCCGATGTAGCTGACGCGGTGACGGAGGAAAATCTTGACAATGCTGTGAAGTTTGTCAAGGATTTTGCCGCTAAGAGCGGCGCCATCGTGGCCGTGACCGGCGCGATTGATCTTGTCAGTGACGGCAAGAGCTGCTATGTCATCCGCAACGGCCGCCCCGAGATGGGCAAAATCACCGGCACGGGCTGCCAGCTCTCCGGCATGATGACGGCCTTTGTTGTGGCCAACCCCGACAACCGGCTGGAGGCTGCTGCTGCCGCTGTCTGCGCCATGGGTCTGGCCGGTGAGATCGGCTGGAGCCATATGGCCGAGGGTGACGGCAACTCCACCTACCGCAACCGCATCATTGACGCCATCTACAACATGGACGGCGAGACGCTGAACGGGGGCGCACGGTATGAACTGCGATAAAAAGGACCTGCTGCTCTACGCTGTCACCGACCGCCACTGGCTGGACGGCCGCCGGCTGGTCGATGTCGTGCGCGAGAGTCTGGACGGCGGCGTCACGATGGTGCAGCTGCGGGAAAAGACCCTTGATGAAGCAAACTTTTTTGCAGAGGCAAAGGAACTGCAGGCCCTCTGCCGTGAGCGCGGCGTGCCGTTCCTTGTCAATGACAATGTCGAGATCGCCCGCGAGATGGATGCGGACGGTGTGCATGTGGGCCAAAGCGATATGGAGGCGCAGGATGTCCGCGCCCTTCTGGGACCGGACAAGATCCTTGGCGTGTCAGCGCATACCGTGGAGCAGGCGGTTCTGGCAGAAAAGCACGGTGCAGATTACCTCGGCGTTGGTGCGGTGTTCCCGACCGGCTCCAAGGATGACGCCGATAATGTGAGCTATGAGACGCTTAAGGCCATCTGCGCGGCGGTATCCATTCCGGTCGTGGCCATCGGCGGCATTGCACAATCGAATGTGGAGCAGCTTGCGGGCAGCGGCATCTGCGGCGTGGCGGTTATCAGCGCCATCTACGCGGCGAAGGATATTCAAAAGGCCTCTGCAGACCTCAGGCTGGCAACGGAGAAGATGCTGCATGTGTAACGGTGCAATCTTTGATTTGGACGGCGTTGTGCTGGATTCCATGAGCATCTGGAATGATTTGGGGGCGCGGTATCTGCGCCGCCTTGGTGTTGCACCGGAGCCGGGCCTGAATGAGATCCTCTTTTCCATGAGTATGGAGCAGGGGGCGGCCTACCTGCAGACGCGGTACGCCCTGCCCATGACGGCACAGGAGGTCGGCGCGGGCATCGAGGAGATGCTGCAGGACTACTATTACGACGAGGTCCCTGCCAAGGACGGTGCCCCCGAGCTGCTGGCATTTCTGGCAGAGCGGGGCATCGGGATGGCAGCGGCAACCTCCAGCCCGCGGGGCCATGTGACAAGGGCGCTTGCGCGGCTGGGACTGCTCGAATATTTTACCGAGATCTTCACAACAGGGGAGATCGGCGTCAGCAAGCATAAGCCGGACATCTACCGGATGGCTGCCGAGCGTCTGGGCACCGCCCCGTGCGAGACAGTGGTGTTTGAGGACAGCCTCTACGCCTTGCAAACCGCCAAAGCCGCAGGGTTTATCACCGTCGGTGTGTATGACGCCAACGGCGAAGCCGATCAGGCCGGATTGAAAAAGGCGGCGGATCTATATGTGAAGTGCTTGGGGGAAGTTCCCCTTACAAAGATGTGAATTTCCGCCGCGCGGCAGGGGCGGGCATGCCCTGACCCCTGCAAACCAACTTACCCCCCCTCGCGGTACATCGGGGGCACCACCTTGTGCCGCGTTATAAAACCTTGCTGTACAGATAAAGAAAGGAAGTATTACGATGAAAACAGCATTGACCATTGCTGGAAGTGATTCCAGCGGAGGCGCCGGTATTCAGGCAGATATCAAGACGATGACCGCTAACGGTGTTTTTGCCATGAGCGCCATCACGGCCCTGACTGCCCAGAACACGACCGGCGTGACCGACATTTTTGAGACGACCCCGCATTTTCTGGCTGAGCAGCTTGACGCGGTCTTTACCGACATCTACCCCGATGCCGTCAAGATCGGTATGGTATCCTCGGCAGAGCTGATCGGCACGATTGCCGACAAGCTGCAGGAGTACGGCGCCAAGCACATTGTGGTGGACCCCGTTATGGTGGCAACCTCCGGCTCCAAGCTGCTGCGGGACGATGCCGTGGATGCACTGACCGCAAGGCTGCTGCCGATGGCGGAGGTGCTGACCCCGAACATCCCCGAGGCAGAGATACTCTCCGGCATGTCCATCAAAAATGCCGCCGATATGGAGAAGGCCGCGCAGACCATCAGCGAGAAATACGGCTGTGCCGTGCTGTGCAAGGGCGGCCACCAGATCAACGATGCCGATGACCTGCTCTGGCGTAACGGTGCCGGCAAATGGTTCCGCGGCCGCCGCATTGACAACCCCAATACCCACGGCACCGGCTGCACACTGTCCAGCGCCATTGCGTCCAACCTTGCCAAGGGCTATGACCTCGACACCTCGGTCGAGCGCGCCAAGGCGTACATCTCGGGCGCACTGGCTGCCATGCTCGACCTCGGGCACGGCTCCGGCCCGATGGATCACATGTTCGCATTGAAGGGAGAGTTCACCGAATGAAAAAGACATCTACCCTTCAGAACGGCCTGATCTGGTTCGGTGCCGGTGTTTCGCTGGCGGAAATTTTGACGGGCACGGCCTTTGCCCCGCTGGGCATGGCCAAGGGACTGGCAGCTATCCTTGTCGGACATATCATCGGCTGCGCCATGATGCTGCTGGCGGGCCTGATCGGCGGCCGCACCGGCCGCAGCGCTATGGAGACCGTCAAGATGAGCTTCGGCCAGAAGGGCGGCCTGCTGTTCGCCTTTTTGAATGTGCTGCAGCTTGTCGGCTGGACGGCTATCATGATCTATGACGGCGCACTGGCTGTCGGCGGCATCTTTGACATCGGCCGCTGGGTCTGGTGCCTTGTAATCGGCGCACTGATCATCCTCTGGATCGCGGTGGGCATCACCGATCTGGGCTGGATCAACAAGCTGACGATGGCAGCATTGTTTGTGCTTACGCTGGTGTTGTGCAAGGTTATCTTCTTCTCCGGCAATGCCATGCCCGACCTTACCGGCGAAAGCCTGACCTTCGGCGCGGCGGTGGAGCTGGCGGTGGCAATGCCTCTGTCGTGGCTGCCGCTGATCAGCGACTATACCCGCGATGCTGAAAAGCCGACACAGGCGACATGGGTCAGCGTGATTGTCTACGGCCTTGTATCCTGCTGGATGTATGTCATCGGCATGGGCGCAGCCATCTTCACCGGTGAGTATGACATTGCCGTCATCATGGTCAAGGCCGGTCTGGGCATTGCCGCGCTCGTCATTCTGGTATTTTCGACCGTTACCACGACCTTCCTTGATGCATGGAGCGCCGGTATCTCTGCCGAGAGCCTGACGCCCAAGCTGGCCGGCAAAAAGACCGCCATCGCCGTGACGGTCATCGGTGTCGCAGGAGCGATCCTCTTCCCGATGGACGACATCACCGGCTTCCTGTATCTGATCGGCTCGGTCTTTGCGCCGATGATCGCCGTGCAGATCGCAGATCATTTTATCCTCAGGCGTGACCGCTTTGCGGTGGCCGCTGATGCGCGGAATCTCGTGATCTGGCTGGTCGGCTTCCTTGCCTACCGCCTGCTGATGGGTGTTGATACCCCCGTGGGCTACACCCTGCCCGCCATGGTGCTGACCGTGCTGCTCTGCATCCTTGCAGAAAAGGTCAAGCCGACTGTGAAGGCATAAGCTGAATACAAGCATATACCCTGCGCCCCGCCCGATGCTGCAATGCTCTGGCAGGGCGCTTTTGCGTATTTTGCAAAAAAGCAGGCGGCCGCCCTGTAATTGACACGGCGGCGGCCTTGCAGTATACTGAATTTACATTATTATAGAGTGAGCCTGTCGAAAAGCGCTTTTTGCAAACGGCTTATACATTATAAGGAGGCTGGCGCCATGCTGCATCTGTACTGGGGGGACGGCAAGGGCAAGACCACGGCGGCTATGGGGCTGGCACTGCGTGCGCTCGGCCACGGCCGCCGCGTGGTGGTGCTGCAATTTTTAAAGGACGGCACCAGCGGGGAGATCGCTCTGCTGCGCCGCTGCGGTGCAGAGGTCCATGCCTGCCCCAACGCAAAGTTTACATGGCTCATGACCGAGGCCGAGCGCACGGAGGCCCGGCAGCACAATACGGCGGCGCTGCGCGCCGCGCTGGATACCCCCTTTGACCTGCTGGTGCTGGACGAGGCCTGCGCGGCCTGCCGGCATCAGCTTGTGGACGAGGCACTGCTGCGGCAGGCGGCAGCGATGGCAAAGCAGGGCAGAGAGGTCGTGCTGACGGGCCGCGATCCGGCACCGTGGATGCAGGAGGCCGCCGACTACTCGACCGAGCTGCGCGCGGTCCGGCACCCCTACACTCAGGGCATTCCCGCGCGGAAGGGGATAGAGTATTAAGGGCGCCGCAGCGCACGAACCAGCGAAGAAGCAAGCGCAATTACCAGATATACCGGTCATTTGTTGTGCATTATGCACAAACGAACGACCGGTTTTTTTGTTTCTGAAAAACCGAATATGCATGAAATGCGACCGTTTATCGCAAGCTATTGAAATGGCAGTAGCAAATTGTGTACAATAGCGATAACAGATAAACTGTTAAAGAAAAAACAAGGAGAGAATCATGGACGAGATCAAAGCCCAAAAGAAAGCGCTCAAAAAAGCCTACAAACAGGCAAAGCGCAAGAACGTTCTGGCGTGGAAGATCCTGACGATCCTGTGCGCGGTCGTTATGGTCATTTCCGTGCCTTTGTCCGTGCTTGCCCAGAAATTCGACAACACCATGGCTGCCCGCTTTGGCGGCACCTTCTGGGAGCTGCAGAACGAGGACACCAATGCCCAGTATTTTACCAGCGACTTTGACTCTGCTGAGGAGATGGTCGACTACGGTCTGGCCCTGACCCAGCAGGTCGAGGCTGAGGGCGCTGCCCTGCTGATGAACAACAACAATGCGCTGCCTCTGGCTGCCGATGCCAAGGTCAGCACCTTCTCCAGCAGCAGTGTCAACCTCGTGTACGGCGGCACCGGCTCCGGCAACATTGATGCCTCCACCGCCGACACCCTGCGCACCGCCCTCGAGAAGGTCGGTGTGACCGTCAACCCCACCCTGTGGGACTTCTACACCACCGGCGCCGGCAAGGATTACTCCCGCAATACCGCCGGCACCGTCGCTACTGCCAGTGAGGTCACCGCTGAGGTGCCTTGGGACGTTTACACCGACGATGTGAAGAACAGCGTTGCCCAGTACGGCGATGCCGCCATCGTCACCCTCTCCCGCGTCGGCGGCGAGGGCGCTGACCTTTCCTACGGCGAGGTCAACTATCTGGCCCTCGATGACAACGAGAAGGCCCTGCTGCAGAATGTGGCTGAGATGAAGAAGAACGGCACCGTCAAAAAGACCATCGTGCTGATCAACTCCGCCAACGCCCTGCAGGTCGATTTCCTCAAGAACAACGAGTACGACATCGATGCCGCTCTGTGGATCGGTGACGTGGGCATCTCCGGCATCAACGCTGTTGCCGAGATCCTGACCGGTAAGGTCAACCCCTCCGGCAGCTTGGTCGATACCTACTGCTACGATAACTTCAGCGCTCCTGCCATGTGGAACTTCACCCCCACCACCTATGAGGGTTATGTTGAGGGCGGCGATGTGCCCGCAAAGAGCAAGTCCTACATGATCTATCAGGAAGGCATCTATGTAGGCTACAAGTACTACGAGACCCGCTACGAGGACTTCGTCACCGGCAGCGGCAACGCAGGCGACTACGCCTACGGCGACATCGTGGCTTACCCCTTCGGCTACGGCCTGAGCTACACCAGCTATGACATCAGCGACATGAAGGTCAACTACAATGCCGCCGATGACACCTACACCGTCACCGTCAAGGTCACCAACACCGGTGCCATGGCGGGCAAAAAGACCGTGCAGGTCTATGTCCAGAGCCCCTACACCGACTACGACAAGCAGAACGGCGTTGAGAAGTCCGCTGTTTCTCTGGTCGGCTTCGGCAAGACTGGTATGATCGAGCCGGGCGCTTCCGAGACGCTGTCCATGACCGTCAACAAGCGCGACATCGCTTCCTACGACACCTACGGTGCCGGCACCTATATCCTTGACGCCGGTGACTACTACTTCACCGCCGCCACCGATGCCCACAACGCTGTCAACAACATTCTGGCTGCCAAGGGCTACACGGTCGAGAACACCAACGGCAAGATGACTGCCGACGGCAACGCCGACCTGACCTACACCTGGACCGAGGACGCTCTCAATACCACCACCTACGCCACCAGCGAGAACGGCACCAAGATCACCAACCAGCTGTCCTGCGCTGACCCCAACCTCTATGAGGGCGTTGATGAGACTGTCACCTGGCTGAGCCGCTCTGACTGGAACGGCACCCTGCCCACCGAGACCGTCAAGCTGACCCTGACCGAGCTGCTGAAGAAGGACCTGCAGGAGGTCCGCTACGACGCTGCCGACTACGAGAGCGTTGAGATGCCCACCCTCGGCGCCAAGAACGGCGTCAAGCTGTACGACATGATCGGCCTCGACTACAACGATCCCAAGTGGGACGAGCTGCTGGATCAGATGACCTTCGATGAGATGAACTCTCTGATCGGCGATGCTTTCCACTGGACCATGCCCGTTAAGAGCGTGGAGGCTCCCGGTACCCGTGACGAGAACGGCCCTCAGGGTCTGACCGCCAGCCTGCTGGGCAGCAACAAGACCCAGCTGACCGCCACCGCCTTCACCTCTGAGGACGTCATGGCTGCCACCTTCAACACCGACCTCATGACCGAGATCGGCAAGGTCATCGGCAACAACTGCCTGAACGCCAACATTGCCTGCCTGTACGGCCCCGGCAATAACATCCACCGCACCCCCTACGGCGGCCGTAACTTCGAGTACTACTCTGAGGATGGCTTCCTGTCCGGCATGATGAGCGCCTACGAGGTCGCTGCCATTCAGGACAAGGGCGTCCACGTTGTCATGAAGCACTTTGCGCTGAATGACTGCGAGCAGGACCGCATCGGTCTGGGCGTCTGGGTGAACGAGCAGGCTGCCCGTGAGGTCTATCTGAAGGCCTTCCAGGCTCCTGTCGAGGTCGGCAACGCCAACGGCGTTATGATCGCCTACACCCGCTGGGGTGCTGTCTGGTCCGGCGGCAACTACGGTCTGGTCACCGGCATCCTGCGCAACGAGTGGGGCTGCGACGGCATGGTCATCACCGATAACGTTCTGACCCAGTATGTCAACGGTCCCGATGGCGTCATGGCCGGCGTGTCTATCTACGATGCCATGATGTCCTTCGTCACCGACACCCTGCCCAAGTACAAGAACGACCCCGTCATCGTCACCGCCATGCGCGAGGCCTGCCACCACAACCTGTATGCCATTGCCAACTCCTGCGGTATGAACGGCGTTGGTGCCGACACCACCATCAAGGTGATCCGTCCCACCATCGTTGCAGCAGTTATCGCTGTCGCCAGGGTCTCCGGCATCCTCTTTGTGCTGGGCCTGATCCTCTGGATCCTCGGTGCCCGCAAGCTGCGTAAGACTGAGCAGTACAAGGCCTACAAGGATTTCAAGAAGGCCCAGAAGGCCGCTAAGAAAGCCCAGAAGGCAAACTGATCTGAAGCATAGTCAATAAATATGGCCGGGCGCTCCCGTTTGAGAGCGCCCGGCTTTTTTTTGCTATAACCGAAAGCCGGAAATCCCGCTGAAATGCGGTTGCAATGGGCGGGGGAAATGTCTATACTTGTACTATACAAACCAGCAAACGCGGTACAATACACCGCTGCGGGTCTTGCCGCCAACAGTCAGGTTCTGGAACTGGTTGTACCCCGCAAAATAGTCCGCCGTGTTGGCAGAGATCGTCCACACCCACTCGGAGTATTTGAGCCAGAGCGCATCGGCAAGCTCCTGCGCAAAGTCCGGCTGCAGGATGCCGTTCTGTACATCTTTCTCATAATAGGGGTCCATATACTGGTCAAACCGGCCGGGGTTAAGGGAAAGCGGATTCTCGCTTAAAATGCCGCCTACCTGCACAAACCACAAAAACTGCATGGCTTCGTAGAAGGTGCGCGGCGGGTTTTCCGGCACGCGGCGGCAGTTGGCGGCGATCTGCAAAAGTTCTGCCGCGCGGGCGTGACCTCGCCCACAACCTGCCGATCCTCAGTGAATGAGTGATCTGCAGGGAGCGTGACTTTTTATACAATTATTGCTTCCGTATATAAAGTACAAATTATGGGTCAGCCGATGATTTATAATAGAAGTATCGAAGGGAAAGGCTCCCTTCCTCAAAAAAGACGGAGGTAACCGCTATGCTGAAGGATATGGATTTCGGGATCTACGGCAAGGGGATTGACGGGTATGTACATTACTCTCTCGCAATGGACAATATCCGGGAAGAGGAAGAGCAACGCCAGGCACTGATGGATGAGTTTGACAGCGGTACAGACGCATACGACATAAGCGATTCCGATGCGGGTGATTTCAGTGGTGACACTTTTTGAGAAGTCCAACACAAAGGAACATTTTTTATAAAGGCATTTATCACAATCACCGATTCACGGTAAGGTCGCGCTCGTTTTCGACGATCGCTTCTACCGCAAGGGTAAGGCCGCGCGCGATTTGGTGCAGATCCATGCTGGGTGTTCCCAGCGGCTTGCCGACGGCCTGCTCCATCGCGTAAGGCACATGGATAAAGCCGCCCCGCATGGCAGGATACTGCCTGTCGATGAGATAGAGCAGCGTATACATCAAGGAGTTGCACACAAAGGAGCCAGCGGTATAGGAGACGGCTGCCGGAATACCGGCGGCTCTCATTTTTTGCACCATGGCTTTTACGGGCAGGGAGGTGAAGTAGGCGGGCGCACCGTCCTTCCGGATCGGTTCATCCACAGGCTGGTCGCCTGCATTGTCGGGGATGCTTGCGTCCGCAAGGTTGATGGCAACTCTTTCCGGCGTGATGGCAGACCGCCCGCCTGCCTGCCCGACACAGATGACCGCATCGGGTCTGTGCTCGCTTACGGCAGCTTCCAGAACGGCACCGGAAAGGGCAAACCGGGTGGGAACCTGCAGTTTGATGATCTGTGCCCCGGCAATGGTGTCGGGCAGCAGCTTGACAGCCTCATAGGCCGGGTTGACGGACTCCCCGCCGAACGGATCAAAACCGGTGATAAGGATCTTCAAGAGGAAAACCTCCGCGTATTATTTCCTGCGCACGGCAAAACCAAACACCGTGCCGCAGGCACCGCCGACGATGTGCATAAAGTTGGCTACATTGTCCTGCACGAACAGAATATCATATACCTGCTGGCTCAGATAGAGCGCACCGACAAGGATCAGAGTGATCGGAATACCGCCGTTCCGGCTGCCGGCCAGACTGGACAGCATGATGAGCATAAACACGATGCCGGAGGCACCCAGCAGAGCGGAGGAGGGGAACAGCACACACTGCAGGATGCCGGACACAAGCGCGGTCATGAGGATGCCGCTCAGCAGGGTGCGGCTGCCGTAGCGCTCCTCCAGCGGGGGCGCGATGACAAGGAAAAGCAGCATATTGCCTATAAAGTGGTCCCAGCCTGCATGCCCCAGCACATGACCAAACAGCCGGACAAAAAACAACGGATCGGCCAGCGAAGAGCGGTAGACACTGAAAAGATGATGGGTTGTCCACCCGTTGGTCAGATGACCGAGCGCCAGCGAAGCAAGCGACAGAAAGAAAAAGGTCAGCGTGACAGGGGCGTTGTACTGCAGATGGATATTGCTGCGCTTCATGGCGGATGCGCCTCCTTTGTATAATAGTACCAGTATAGCATATAAGCGGCCGACCTGTCGAGAATTGAGGAAACCTGCAAATAAAAAAGAGCAGACCGTAAAAGGTCTGCCCGCAGTGCAATAGAAAATCAAGGCAATACCGCATAATTCTAAGTGCCGATACGGCGAGCGAGGTGCGGCAGCTG
>OGWZ01002177.1_pt1 | contig 16024 bp, 15 predicted proteins | sample 1576141 | NCBI WGS metagenome assembly OGWZ01 (sample SAMEA3541512, study PRJEB24748) | human gut metagenome | biome: human gut; feature: human-associated habitat; material: faeces | place: China | collected 2012
GTTGCAGTCGCGCTGGCCCTGCCGCTCATCAAGAGCAAGATGCAGAAGCTGCGCTCGAATATGTGAGGAGGTTGGGATCATGTCAATGTTAGATCTGAACGGCATCGAAAAAACCTTTAATCCCGGCAGTGTCAACCAGAAAAAAGCCCTGCGCGGTCTTGAGCTGCATCTTGAAGAGGGCGATTTCGTCACCGTCATCGGCGGCAACGGCGCCGGGAAATCGACGATGCTCAACGCCATCGCCGGCGTCTTTCCTGTGGACAAAGGCGAGATCTTTATCAATAATGTCAACGTGACCAAGCTTCCCGAGCACAAGCGCGCTGCCTACATCGGCCGCGTGTTCCAGGATCCGATGATGGGCACCTGCGCGAACATGCAGATCGAGGAAAACCTCGCCATGGCATCGCGCCGCGGTCAGCGTCCAGGACTTCGCTGGAGCTCCCGCGCCAAGGACCGCGCCTTCTTCCAGGAACGTTTGTCCATGCTCGGGCTCGGTCTGGAAGAACGTCTCACCCAGCGCGTCGGTCTGCTTTCCGGTGGCCAGCGCCAGGCGCTGACGCTGCTCATGGCTACGCTTAAGCGCCCGGATATCCTGCTCCTCGACGAGCACACCGCAGCGCTTGACCCCAAAACGGCTTCCAAGGTGCTTGAGATCACCGACCACATCGTCGCAGAAAACGGGCTGACCACCATCATGATCACCCACAACATGCGCGATGCCATCAACCACGGCAACCGTCTTGTCATGCTCGACAACGGGACCGTTGCTGTCGATATCCGCAAGGAAGATTATCCAAATCTCTCCGTGCAGGATCTTTTACAAATGTTTGAGAAGGCAAGCGGCGACGCCATTTTAAGTGACGCTCTGCTCCTTTCTTGATAAATTTTTCAAATTTCTATGAGGTGAAAGAAAAAAATGATCGTATTAGTTATGAACAGTGGGAGTTCTTCCCTGAAGTTCCAGCTCATTGACATGGACAACGGCGACGTTATGTCCAAGGGCCTTGTCGAACGCATCGGTATGGGCGGCGACGCCGGCTTCGAAGTCAAGGCAAAAGGCGAAAAGATCAAAAAGGATGTTAAGGCTGACGACCACAAGCAGGCTGTTGCACTCGTTATCGACGCACTCACCACTGGCGATCTCGCCGTTGTTGACGACCTCAACAACATCGACGCCATCGGTCATCGCATCGTGCAGGGCGGCGACTCCTTCCCTAAGGCAGCCGTTGTTGACCAGCGCGTAAAGGATCTCGTCAGAGAATACGGCGCTATGGCTCCACTGCACAACTATGCAGCGCTCGCTGGTATTGAAGCTTGCGAAGAGCTCATGCCAACCATCCCATCCGTCTGCGTATTCGACACGTCCTATCACATGACCATGGACCCAGCTCATTACATGTACGCCATTCCTTACGAAGATTACAAAGAACTCAAGGTTCGTCGTTATGGCGCACACGGCACCAGCCACAAGTATGTTGCACGCGAAGCAGCAAAGGCTATGGGCCGTCCGCTGGAAGAACTCAAGCTCATCACCTGCCACCTCGGCAACGGTGCTTCCGTTTCCGCTATCAAGGGTGGTAAGATCGTTGATACCTCCATGGGCTTCACCCCACTGGAAGGTCTCGTCATGGGTACCCGCGTTGGGGACATCGACGCTGCAGCAGTGCTCTTCATTATGAAGAACAAAGGCTACAGCATCGACGAAATGGATACCTACCTCAACAAGAAATGCGGTCTTCTCGGTGTCAGCGGTATCTCCAACGACTTCCGCGACCTCGAAGAAGCCATGCAGGAAGGCAACGAACGCGCGAAACTCGCTTACGACATGTTCGTGCTCCAGGTTAAGAAGTACATCGGTGCTTATTATGCAGAACTCGACGGCTGCGACGCCATCGTCTTCACTGCCGGCATCGGTGAAAACGACGACCTCGTTCGTGGTTCCATCTGCAAAGGCCTCGATGCACTCGGCATCTCTGTTGATCCAGCCAAGAACGACGGCTGCCGCGAATTCCGCGACATCAGCACGGAAGGCGCAAAGGCGCATGCATTCGTTATCCCAACCAACGAAGAATATGCCATCGCCACCGAAACCATCGAAGCTGTTCAGGAAGCAGGTCTCATTAAGTAATCCTGCCTGCTGAGAACGACGATCCCCGACGCGATCTGCGCCGGGGATTTTTGGTTGTGCGCACAGTGGTGACAACTGTCCGCTGAGCGGCGAAAAAGATTGTTCCGCCGCAGGCGCCATGGTAAAATGAAAAATAATAAAACCATGGAAGGAGGCGGCTGGCATGGACAGACGTCATAAGATCCTGCTGAATGTGGTCGTGATCGTGCTCATTTTTGCGCCGCTGTTTTTGTGCTGCGCCATCGGGAATGGTTGTCGCTGTATATGAATGCGCTGAGTCTTTTCATCATCCTCTACATGTGCTGGGGGTTTTTTCAGGATCGCCTGTGCGCGCATCGCCGAAACGGACCAGCCGTGGAAAAAAGGTGCTGCTCGGGTTCTGGTCCCTGGCGATGGCGGTGCTGCTCTCGGCTAATCTCCTGCTGGATTTCTTCACCGGCTGGAGCTGGTTCGCTGCCATTGGCGGCTCTGTCGTCGTCGCGCTTATCGTTGGTCGTGATGAAACCTGAACGCTGAAAGGAGGCGTCCTTCATGAAACGTGGACAGATCGTCGGCGTGGTCGTTGTCGCAGTGATCGTTTTGTGCTTCCTCGTCATGGTCTGGGCGCCGGAGCTCTGGCCGTTCTGGAGCATGCGGACGTACCTTTTTGACTTTTTTGCGACGCCGCAGGGAATGGTCGCGCGTGCAGCAATGCTTTTTATCATCGGCATTGCGCAGGTCATCGTGCTTATCTGGGCGGCGCGGCGCGCCCGCAGCAAGAGCGACCGACGCACGGCGCGCGTGAATGCTGTCGTAACGCTGGTGGCGCTGGTGCTCCTGGCGCTCGCAGCCTGGACACGCATGGAGAACGGCACCATCCTGATGCTGCTTTTCGGCTGGCTGGCACTGATCCTCTTTGGCTGTGTGGTGGTGGCGCTCGCTGGCGCGATGCAGGCTTTTACGGAAAACAACGACGATGAAAGATAAGATTGAAAGGAAAGAATGAATGAAGAAGAATGAATGGTATCTCATCCCGCTGTGGCTGATCGCGCTGGTGCTTGTGGCGCTGCGCATGTTTACGCCGGGACTTTTGCCGGAGCGCGTAGAATGGCTGCCATATCTCCTTGTGGCCATCTGCTGTGGGCGCAATCTGGCGGCTGCTGCGCCGGCGTTCAATCCGGATGTGCCGGAGGAGGAAAAAGAAGAGCCGGAGTGGAACCGCTTCTGGATGTATTGGGGCATCGGCGGTCTCGCGCTCGTTTTTCTCTGCTTCGTTTTTTACATGGAAGTGAGCTATGTGCTCCTGCTTTGGCTGGCAGTGACGATCATTATCACAACAAAAGCCTGGCTGGGAAGCCGCAATGCGTAAGTAGAACAGATGAAAGAAGCGCCAGGATTCAATCTGCGTGGTTGAATCCTGGCGCTTTTCTGCAATTTTACGCCAGCATGCTGTCGAGCCAGCTTTCTGCCTGGGCGTAGTTTTCGAACGTGGTCTCTGCCTGATCGTGGATCTCGGCGATCTCGGCGTCGCTTGTTCCGTACTGCTTGAGCAAGAGCATCGACTCGGCATCGATGTCCTCGATGCGCGGCGTCGTCGTGGTAAGCGTCGAGCATGGCGACGGTGTGGATGCCGATGCTGGCGGCGGTGCGGATCGGTCCGAGGCTGTCTTCGAACATCCAGGTGTCGTTGGCAGCGCTGCCGCAGGCTTTGCGCGCGAGCTCGATCAGCGTTGGCTCGGTTTTGCCGAGCCCGAGATTGGCGCCGCAATAGAGATCCTTGAAGCAGTCGCGGATGCCTGTGCGCACGAGCAGCGCTTCTGCGAGCGTTTTGTCGTTGTTGGTCACGAGCACGAGCGGGATATCCAGGCTGTGCAGGCGCTGGACAAATTCGTAAGCGCCGTCCTTGAGTGGGGCGACGTCGGTGTAGATGTGATCTGCTGCGGCTTTCCAGGCGTCGAGGATTTCCTCCGGTGTTTCCTCGAGATTGTAAAGATTGCGCACATAGGCTGCAGAATCCTTCATCGACATCGCGTGGATGCGCGCGCTCATCGTTTCCAGATCTGGTTCAAATCCGTGGGAACGGATAAAGTCCGGGATGAGCTCGTTCCAGTACTTGATCGTATCGGCGAGGGTGCCGTCCATGTCAAATAAAATTCCCTTGATCATCTTGTCCTCCTAGTTGAGTTGTTCCAGGCGAAGGGCGGCGGCGAGATCTTCCGGCGTGATCGCCGAAAGCGCGTCAAACATCGCCGTGTGGAAGCTGGCGGTGGCGTGGTGACCGGTTTTTTCCAGCGCCTGGTCGCCAGCCAGACACATCAGCCCGATCGCCGCCGTCGCTGCGCGCAGAATGTTCTTCGGCGCTGCCGCTGCGAATGCGGCAACGATGCCGGTCAGCGTGCAGCCGCTGCCGGTGACGCGCGTCATCATCGCGTTGCCGCCGTTGACGACGTAGGTTGTGTGGCCGTCGGAGATGATGTCCCGCGGTCCGCTGATTGCGATCACGGTGTTGTGAGCGGCTGCCAGCTCCCGCGCCATGCGCGCAGCCAGCGCGAACGCTGCAGGATCGGCGAGATCTGCTTCCGACGCGTCCACGCCGCCGGCGTCTGTCGAAAGACCGGCCAGCGCTTTGATCTCGCTGATGTTGCCGCGGATGCAGCTGATCTGGCGCGTTGTCAGAAGCTCCGCCAGCGTGTCGCGGCGCAGCGGCGATGTGCCGACGCCCACCGGATCGACCACCACAGGCTTCGCAAGCGCGTTTGCTGCTTCAGCGCCGGCGAGCATCGCTGTGCGCTGCTCGGCGCCAGTTGCGCCGAGATTCAGGAGCAGCGCGTCTGCGCGCTCCATGAAAAAAGCGATCTCCTCCGGCGCGCTCGCCATCACCGGCCGCGCATCGATCGCCAGCAGTCCGTTGGCGACGTCGTTCACCGTGACAATATTTGTAATGCAATCCACCAGCGGATGCGTCCTCTGCACGCGCGCAAAAACCTGCGCAAAAGGCGCGCGCTCCGCTGCCGAGAGAAAAGTTTGTTCCACCCGGCATCCTCCTTCGCTTAGCGTGTTCAAAGAATATTGTAAGTCAGCGCGCCTGCCAATGCAAGAGCGTCCGCATTTGAAAATTGAATCCAGTGCAGCGACGCAGAATTGTGTATTTCTTAATTTTGTATTAATTTCTTCAAGATTCGTTGCCTGGGGCTGCGAAATCGGGTATAATGGTTTGTAATCAGATAATAATTGTCCGTGTTGGATGATGAAATTTTTGTAATGACAGATCAAAGGAGATGACGACCATGAGAAGGAAATGCACCGCTTTGCTGACGCTCCTGATTTTTGCTGCGAGCGTATTCCTGCCAAGCGCGGCGTCGTTGGCGGAACCCGCAGCATCGACGACAGCGGCAACAGCAACGACCACAACCACAACAGCAGCAGATCCAGCTGCGTCAACGACTGCAGCCACTGCAACAACGTCGACACCTGCTGCTGCAACGACGCCAGCAACGACCTACACCGCCTACGACAACACACCAAATCTGAAGGATGCCACCGGCATTGTTGAAGGCATGAAAGAGCTGCGCGTGAAGAATGGCTCTGACGCGGGTGTGCTCGTTTATGCGCTGAACATGTCGCGGGAAATGCCGACGGCAGCGGGCACGAGTGGCTACACGAAGCTTTCTGCGACGACCAACCAGGATTGGGCCGCGCGCGTGGATAAGGCAGCAAGCCCATCGACGCTGCGCCAGGATGTGCTCAATGTGATCTGGAACGGCTATCCATATTTCGCTGGCAGCTGGAAGGGCGTTGACCGCGATTTCGCAGCCATCGGCCAGAACAGTGGCCTCTCCGGCGCAGTTGTGGAACAGCTCAACAACATCGCCGTGACACAGCAGGCGATCTGGGCGCTCACCGACAGCCGGCCAGGCGCTGGCAATACACAGAGCTATGTGAACGCGCTGATCGCTGCGTCGCAGAAAAATCCGGCGCCGGCCAACTTTGGCCTGGATCTTTACGATGGCAGCGCCGCCAAGAGCACCACAGCCGGCAAGAAGATGACGAATCTCGTCGCCGTTTCGGCAGCACAGCAGAAGCCTGCAAGCATCAAGCTCAGCCATCGCTGGCTGGATGAAAACGGTCAGCCGCTGACTGGCGTGAAAACGCCGTCGCTGTCTTTCGCGCTTTATCCGGAAAATGCAGCAGCAGACGCTCAGCCGCTGGCAACCTATGCGCTCAACGAAGCCACTGGCAATGTGGCCTTCACCCTCTTTGACGACGAGCAGAGCTATCGCGTTGTGCCAGTGCTGACTGGCGAGACCGAAGGCTTCACCGTCGGTCAGGCGCAGACATTCAGCCTCAAGGGCGATCAGGGCGCTGTGATCCATCTGGATTTTGTCACCACCTATAAAAATGAAAAACCAGCCCATGATCCGCAGCCAGCCTCTGTGCCACTGGGCGCAGATGTGAGCCTTGGCGGCAAAGCACCGAAGGATGGTGTGTTCACCCTTCTGCTCAAGGATGAAGCGGGCAATATCCTGCAGTCCAAAACGAACGTCGGCGGCGTGGTGAATTTCGACGCGCTGACCTTCGACAAGGAAGGCAGCCACAATTACACGATCAGCATGCAGGCAGGCAGCGATTCTGCCATCGCTTATGACAAAACCGTCTACAAAGTCAAGGTCGACGTGAGCCTCGGCGAAGATTACACGGCCACCGTGACCTACGAAAAGGACGGCGTCATCTACACAGGCTTGCCAGCCTTCGCTGCGCAGAATGTGACAACGCCATCGACGACCACGCCGACCAAGACCGTATCTGTGACGGTCAACAAAGTCTGGAAGAACGACAAATCCTCCAGCCGTCCAAGCTCCGTCAAGATGCAGCTTTATCGCGACGGCAAGAGCTACGGCAGCAGCGTTACCCTCAACAGCGACAACGGCTGGAAATACACCTGGAGTAATCTCGACGCTTCCTATAAATGGACCGTCAACGAGCCGTCTGTGCCATCCGGCTACAGCAAAAAGGTGTCGAACAGCGGCAACAGCTGGACAGTGACAAACACCGCGAAGAGCTCAAGCTCGCCGAAGGTGACGACGCCGACGATCAAATCCGGCACTAAAACAAAGACGAGCGATAACGACAAGGATAAATCGTCCAAGGATCGCAGCACGCCAGAGACCGGCGACAATTCCAATGTCCATCTTCTGGGCACCGTCGCCATCATCTCTCTCAGTGGCATGGTGGTCATCGCAGCAGTCTGGCTTCTGAGCCGACGTCGTCTGCATTAATTTCTGACAGAACCGACGGTGGCGCGTCTCGCACGTGCCACCGTTTTCTATTTCCAGGGAGGTGGAGCCATGGCTTCCTCAAAGGGTAAGCGCCGGCTGTTGGCGCTGCTCTTCGTTCTTTTCGCCTGCGTTTTCTGTGTTTCGGCAGGAATGCTCGGCTGGCAGCTTTACCAGGATAAAAAATCTGCCGATGCCTTCGACGCGCTGCGCGCCCAGCAGGAACAGCAGCGCGCCCAGGCCGATGCAGACGCAGCCGCCGCTGCTACAGCGCTTGCTGCCGGCTACGACAGCCTGCACAGCCAGAACGCCGATTACGCCGGCTGGCTCACCGTTGGCGGCACCGCCATCGATTATCCTGTGATGTGGACGCCGAGCGAGCCGGAATATTATCTGCGCCGCGCCTTCGATCAGTCGTCGTCCGCGACCGGCACGCCGTTTATCGGCGAAGGCTCAGACATCGACAGCGATTGTCTGATCATCTACGGCCACGAAATGCACAACGGCACCATGTTCGGCGAGCTCGACCGCTACGCCGACGCCGCTTTTGCTGCGCAGAAGCAGCCGATCAATATCTACACGCGCACAGAAATGCGCACCTATGAAGTTTTCGCCGCCGTGCAAACGCGCATCCTCAGCGATGGCGAGGAAGGCTACCGCTACTACAACGCCGCCGGTCCGCTCGATCAGGCCGGCTTCGACGCCCTCGTCGGCTGGCTCAAGCAAAACGCCCTCTACGACACCGGCGTGACGCCAAATTTTGGCGAGCAGATCCTCATCCTTTCCACCTGCAGCTACCACACAGAAAACGGCCGCTTTCTCGTGGCCGCGCGGCGCATTGGCTGAAAATCACAACAGTCTGCAACACTCTCGCAAATCGCGAAAGTGTTGCAGGCTGTTTTTTTGCTTTTAAGCGTGCGCATATCAGAGGAATGGGCACGCATGAGAAAAAAAGAACAACTAAAGGTTGACTTAAGCTAACAATGAGGAGTATACTGTGATCGTTGTTAGCTTAAGCGAACTGAAATACAAATACAAGGAGGAACTTCTATGATCAAACCGAAAAAACCCATTGCTTTCGTCTGCGCGGCAGCCTTGCTGTTGAGTCCGACCGGCGCATTGGGTGCATCCCCGTCAGATTTTGTTGACTTCCCCAACGATTGGTCGCAAGGCGCGATGACTGCAGCAGTGGACAATGGGCTGCTTGGCGGTGTAGGCGATGGGCGCATTGCTCCGCGGGGTGAAGTAACGCGCGCACAGATGGCAGCGATCATCAATCGCGCTTTCGGAGCAGAAAAACAGGCGTCGCTTAGTAGTTATTCAGACGTCGCAGCGGATGCCTGGTATGCTGTGGATATGGCGAAAGCTGTGCAGATGGGCACGTTTTCAGGCACAGGCAATGGGCTGCTCGAGCCGGATCGCGCCATCACCAGGGAAGAGGCGTTTTCGGTGCTGGCGCGTGCGTTTGCGCTGGAGGCTGGTGACGATTCGTCGCTCGCCAGTTTTTCTGACGGCGCGCAAGTGTCGAGCTGGGCGAAAGGGAGCGTTTCAGCGATGGTTGCGGCCGGTTACGTCAATGGATCGGACGGTAATCGCCTGAATCCGCAGCAGACTATCACCCGCGCAGAATTTGCTGCCGTGATGAGCAATCTCGTGGCACAGTATATCGATGCGGACAGCACGCTGAACCGCTCGCTGGAAATCGACGGCAATGTCATCGTGCGTGGGAATGTGGATCTCTCCGGCTATACGATCAACGGGGATGTCATCATCGCCGATGAAGCCACCAACGTGACGCTTGACGGCGTCACCGTAAACGGCCGCCTTGTCGTGCGCGGCGCATCCGACAGTCTGACCATCAGCGGCAGCACCGCAGACGGCGTCATCATCACCAATCCAAACGGTGCCAGCGTGCTGAAAACGGACAATGCAAGCGATCTCGGCACCGTGACCGCCCTCGGCGACCTCACCTTAAGCGGCGGCCAGCTCGACCGCCTCACCATCGCAGAATCTGCCACCATCACTGTTGAAAAAGGCGCCAGCGTAGAAACCATCACCGTCAGCGCCGATGACGTCACCATCAACGGCGCAGGTAAAGTAGACAAAGTCCAGGCCAACGCGGACAACGTTCATGTCAACGTAGAGGACGCCGAAGTCACCGCCGGTAAAGGCAGCAGTGGCGTCACCGCAGGCGATACAAGCGTTGCTCCTGGCGAAAGTGCTACGGTTTCTGGCGACAGCGACAGCGACAACGATAACGAGAACACCGGCAGCAACACCGGTAACGGTGGTTCTTCCGGCGGCAATAACAACAATCCTGGCGGTGGCAATGATAACCCTGGCACCACCCCTGGCGGTGGCGAAAGCACCGGCGACAACACCAACCCTGGCGGCAGTGAAGAAACCCCAGCCACTGCGATCATCAACACTGAAACCACCAAACTCATCGATCTCGGTTGGAGCCAGTACGTTGTCGTGCAGTTTGCAGATGGCCATAGCCTGAGCGACACCAAGCTCACCATCGACGGCACCGACGTGACCAGCGCCTTCACCCCAGTCACCGATGACGGCAGCATCGTTAAATGGGAGATCACCCATCTGAGCCCAGCGCAGCTCGTTGCGACCAGCGACGGCGAAAGCCAGAGCGATACGCTTTCGGATAATGCCAATCCAACTCCACCTACCGTTGAAACGAACACAGCGCCGGATTATATGATCGCGCATGGGGCTGTTCCGGTGTGGGACTATCACCTCACAAACTATGACGATGAAGGCAACGTACGCCTAGAGCCGGCAAAGACGACTTTCAATCTCAATGGCGAAATTGCAACTGATGTGCCTGCTTTTTATAGTGCCGATGCAGAGATCAGCGATGGTGAGAGCTTTGGCAGTGTGAAAGGCGAGGTGGTGATCCAGTTTGCACAGGAAACGGATGCTGATAAAGAATGGTTCAATGCTGTAGAAAACAATGCTTCTGGAACCGTACAGCTTGTTTCTTATAATGAAAATAAGAGCACATTGAATGAAAACCTTGCCTATACAAAAGGCGATGGCACGATTACTATTGCGCTTGGCCAAGACAATTTCCGCAGCAATGGTCGCTACTATGTGCGCGTAAAATCCGGGCATGACACAGCGCTCGTACCGATCCACGTTGTCAACGAAAAAGCGCCAAGTCTCCAGCTCACCGGCTCGGGCAGCGCCATCCAGAGCAACGCTGAAAAGGTCAGCTTCGAGATCAGCGATATGGTTTACGGTATCACTAATCCAACCTACGCTGCGGAACTGTCCACACCGGATGGAAAAACCGTTGCGTTGGAAATGATCACTGACTGGTATCAGATTGGGGATCTGCTGAATCTTTACAACGATCAAGGGAAAAATCTCTTCCAATATAATGGTTTATACACTCTTACTGTTCACTCGAACGGCTTTAAAGATATGGAATGCAGCTTTACAGTGAGTGGTGGTAAAGATGTACCTGTCGAATCGACGACTTCTGCTCGCGCACTGAACGTTGACGCAGTCAGCCGTGCAACCTCAGCCGGCAGTGGCAGCAGTGGAGAAGGTGGCACCATCATGGGCGCCAATCTGAAATTTGACGCCGACCTGCTCATCAACGCCAAGCTCCTTGTCAGCCTCGGCATCGCCAACGAAGCCGCACAGGGCATCAACGAGCGCTGGGAATACGACATGAGCGGCTGGGATACGGTTCACACCACTGACGGCACCGCTTATAACTGGACCGATTTCATCAACGCAGTAGAAACCGAAGAAAGCACAGGTGATTATCTTTCTTTCAGCGAATACATTGAAACTGCAAGTGGAGATCAGACTGGCACGCCATACGCCATAAAGAGCGTACTCGAAGACAACTTGCTCGGCGAAACGCAGCAAAACGGCACTTGGATCGGCATGAATCCGCCAACGCTCACCCTTGTTGACGGCGAAGGCGAAAAGATTGACGCCGTCCTCGAAGGAAAAGACCTCAACCTCAAAGCAGAAAACGGCGACTATTTCTCCAAGCTCGAGAGCATCGTCGTCAACAACAATGCACTTCCGCTTAATGAAGAGGACTACACCCTCTCCGAGGACAAGACCACTCTCACCATCGAAAGCACAGCCTTGACGCCAGGCCAGGCCAACAGCATCGCCATCTATGCCGAAGGCTACAAGGTCAACCATCTGAGCGTGCGCTGCGCGTACGATCTGGAAACCGGCCTCTCCCTCAGCGCCGATAAAACCAGCTACAACCGCACAGACGCCATCACCCTCACTGTAACAGGCAGCGAAGGCGATTTCCTGTCGCGACTCCAAAGCGTCACCGCAACGTTTCCGGACGGAACAACCTACAACATTGACAAGCAGGGCGAAAACGCATACGCCAGTGCCGCCCATTACAGCGTAGGTGGGAACAATACGACGCTGACCATCAGCGACCCAGAAGGCAAATTCTTCAGCAAAGACGGCACCTACACCATCACCCTCAACGCCGAAGGCTACAACGCCCTTACGACCACCATTGCTGTGAACGGCGAAACCGAGGAACCCGAGGAGCCAAGTAAACAACCGGCACCAGCTGCGCTAACAGTCAAAGTGGATGAAACTAACAATGTGCTCTTAAAATTCTCAGATTCCATCGATGATTGGCAATTTAATGTTACCTCCGTCGAAGTCAACAATACTGACTACACAGAATTTGAAGATTACTCTGGCACTCCAGGCAACAATCAATACGAATGGCAGGATAGTCTCGGGTATGGCATCGACACCCTCTATCTCGACAAAACCTCCTTCAAACCCGGCGACAACACCGTGGTCATCTCTGCTGAAGGCTACGAGGATTTGACGGTAAAGGTCAATATCGCAGAACCGGAAAAACCACCTGCCCCTGCTGAGCAAGAACCTCCAACCGTAACGGGAAGTGGGTATGATGCAAGGGGTGCCGTCGAACTGAAATTTGACAATTCTGAGGCAGTTGCAAACTATCTTTCCAGCGAAAACTTTTGTGTAATCGTTAATGATACAAAATACACAGAATCAACAACGCCATATCTATGGCCCAATGAATTCTATATTTATAAAGAAGAAGAGAACAGTATTACCCTTGCCGATAGCGCCTTCACCAAAGATGGCAACACCACCATCACCATCAAAGCCGCTGGCTACAAAGATCTCACCATCACCATCGATAAATATGGCAACCTCAAAAAATAATCCCTCATAGAAAAACAGCCTGCACCACTCTCGCAGAATTGTGAAAGTGGTGCAGGCTGTTTTTTGCTCAGATGATACGGGTGGCGCGCTCGTCGGATTCCTCCAGCGGATTGTTGCCGCCAGGATCGTCGATGAGCGTGAAGGATGCGCCTTCGTCCTTATAAATGCCGGCGGTGATGGTGATGTCCCTGCCGGTTGGCGTGACGCTGCCGGTGTCGTCGATGAAGATGGCGTCAAAGTCGATGCGGTGATCGTCCCAGAAATCGATCGCCTCGTCCTTGCCCATGACGTAGAGCGCTTCGGCGAGCGCTGCTGCCAGCGGGCCGTCTTTGCTCGAGACGCTCACCGATGCCAGGCCGGTGTTGGCAGGCTCGCCGCTGCGCGGATCGATGATGAACCGGTAGCTGCGTCCGCCGGATTGCACGGTTTGCTGATAGAGTCCGGCGTTGAAAACGGCGTCGCTGAGGGTTTGGTAATTGGCGATGACGCGCTCTGGATCGGCAGGATTTGGGATGCTGATCGTCCAGGCGCTGTCGCGCGGACTTGTTGAGTAGCAGGCGATGCCGCCGCCTTCGAGCAGACCGGCGTCGCCGTTGGCGAAGCGCGCTTTGTCGATGTCGAGGTTGACAAAACCGCGCTCAAGGTTGTAGTCAGAGAATATTTTGCGCACGCGATCGGCGATGTAGCCGCGCGCGATGCTGTCGACATTGACGCGCACGCCGTCGGGGATGGTGATGCGGTCGCCGCTGATCTTGATCTTGCTGTCGTCCACCTTGTCCAGGAGCGGCGTCAGCTCAGCATCTGTCGGCACGCGGTCGGCGCTGGCTGCAAGCCGCCAGGCGTCGAGCAGCGGTGCCGCTGTGCAGCTGTAGAGCCCGTCTGTTTCGGCAGAAATTTCTTTTGCGCGCTCCAGCAGCGCCACGGTGTCGGCGTCGGCTGTGATGCTGCCTTCGGCGTTGAGCTTCGCAATGTCGCCGTCGCCGTCGTAGGCGAAGAGCGCATCCAGCCGTTCGATCTCGCGCTCCGCTGCCGCCAGCGCTGGCCGCGATTCGCTGCCTTGAGCGCCGATGAGGATCGAGGTGCCCAGCGCCTGTGTCTGCTGTGTGTGCAGCACCTCGCCAGTATGGCGCATGCCCAGCAATGTTCCGATCACCACACAAAACAGACAGAGCGCGATCAGCGCCTGCAGGCGGCGTCGTTGTCGTCGATTCATGATTCGTTTCCTCCTTGTCTCTCAATAATGTATCAGCGCGCGCCCGTGGTGTCAAGGGGCTGAGAATAAGGTGCTCATAAAAAAGTGCTCGCATTTTTACGAGCACTTTTTTACGCGCGCGGCAGCCGTGTGAGCACGGCGCCGGCGACCAGCCCTGTAAAGCAGCCGCTGATGAGCCCGCTTATGAGCAGCGCTGGCAGATACCAGAGCACATCCGCTGTGCCGAGCACGAGGATTGCTGCCAGGATCTGGCCGATGTTGTGGCAGACGGCGCCGATCATCGAGAGCAGCCATAGCTTTTTCAGCGGGATGCGCGGATAGAGCAGGGCGCAAACGGCGTAGCAGAAGAGTCCGCCGCTGAGGCTGAAAAGCATCATCAGCATCTGCCCGGAAAAGATGCTGCCGAGAAAAATGCGCACCACGAGCACCATCAACGCATCGCGTCGACCGTAGAGATAAAACGTGACGAGGGTGATGATGTTTGCCAGTCCGAGTTTTACGCCAGGAATGGCGACGAGTGGCGGGATCTGCGCTTCGACGAGAAAAAGAATGAGCGCAACGGCGGTGAGCAGCGCCAGCTGCGTCAGGCGTGCGGCGTGAGAATGTGGCGTGTTCATGGTGTGTTCCTCGCTATCCGGCGACGGCGTCGACGCCGTTCGCATCTGCAGAAAAGGTGATGCTCAGTTTATGTGGCAGGCAGACGATCGGCTGCGGTCCGTGGCTGCGCACGCCTTGATGCACGCAAACCTGATCCGGACAATCGGCGCTGATCACGGCGATGCCTTCCGGCGAAACGCGGATCGTGTTCCCCGCGCCGGGCGCGCCGACGGTGAACATTTCTGTTTCGCGCACCTGGCTGAGATCGTATTCGGCGATGACTTCTCCGTCCAGCGTGATCGTGGCGATCGTTTCGTCGGCGCCGCGCAGCCAGAACCAGTACACACTTCCGGCTGCGATCACGAGCACGAGCGCCAGCGCAGCGAGCAAAAATCTGCGCCGCTTCATGAGACGACCTCCGGCGCGCTGTCGTCTGACAAGGTGAGCGCGTCCGCGATCCCTGCGCTGACGGTGACTGCGCCGTCATCTGCAAGCAGCACCATATCAAAGTCGTCGCGGTGGGATCGCCAAAATTCAACCGCCGCCTCTTTTCCCATAATATAGAGTGCCGTCGACAGTCCATCCGCCAGCGTGCCGTCGTCGGAAACGATCGTCACCGAGCTGAGCCCGCTTTCTGCAGGATAGCCTGTGCGTGGATCGATGATGTGGTGATAGGTGATGCCGTCCTGCTCAAAATTGCGCTCGTAAGCGCCGGAGGTGATCACCGCCTTGTCGGCGAGTTCGAGGGTGGCGAAAAGCGCGCGCTCGTCCGCTGGATCCTGCAGACCGACGCGCCAGAGAGTGCCGTCTGGTTTTGTGCCCAGCGCCTGCACATTGCCGCCGAGGGAGAGGATGCCGTTTTCAACGCCATTCTCGCGGAAAATTTCCATCACCCGCGCCGATGTGAAGCCTTTGGCAATGCCGCCGAGATCCACCTCCGCGTCGGCGGGAATCGTGACTGTGCTGTCAGAGATCGCGATCTCTTCGTCGTCAACGTGCGCCAGGAGCGCAGACAGCTCCGCTTCGTCCGGTACACGATAATTGCCGCTCGTAAATCCCCAGGCTTCCATCAACGGCGCGATCGTCGTTGAAAAAAGTCCGTCCGTCGCCGCAGAGATTTCCTTCGCGCACGTCAAAAGCGCCAGCGTGTCCGCAGAGGCTGTGATCTTTTTTTCCGCATTCAGCTGCGCGATCTCGCCGTCGCTTGAAGCGATCGACCAGAGCGCATCCAGCCGCTCGATCTCGGCGACAGCCTCGTCCAGTGCCGCGTCTGCGTTTTGCCCATAGGCTTCCAGCGTCATCACTGTGTCCATCGCGTAGACTTCGCGCGACTGTGACGGTTCCTCCGCAGACGTCTGCGCACTGCAGCCAGCAAGCATCAGCGCCGCGACGAGCAGACCGCCGATGAATAATCGTTTCATCCTGCATCCCTCCTTTGTAGTTATTCTAGCCTTACTGCCGCGCGCTGTCAAGGCGCGACGCTTTCTCTTGCAAAATCGTCGGCGTTGGTCTACACTAGAAAGAAAAAATCTGCCCGGCGGCAGATTTTTCTTTGCTGTTTATAATGAAAGGAAGGATCTCTCATGATCGAAGATATTCTCGCATATAACAAGCAGT
>OGWZ01002187.1_pt1 | contig 15963 bp, 12 predicted proteins | sample 1576141 | NCBI WGS metagenome assembly OGWZ01 (sample SAMEA3541512, study PRJEB24748) | human gut metagenome | biome: human gut; feature: human-associated habitat; material: faeces | place: China | collected 2012
TCTTGCGGTAGACGTTCGCGCGCGGGTTATCCCAGCTGCGGAACACGGCCTTGACGGCCTCGATGAGCTGCTCATTCGGATCCTGCGGGAAGGGCTTGTGCTCGTTGTCCTCGTAGATCTTCTTGAAGATGACGACAAGCTGCTTGAGATCGTCGGCATCCAGATCGACGTCGTTCGTGACGCCCTTGTCGGCCTTCATCTTGTCGATCTCTTCCTCGAACAGGCTCTTGGACACGCCCATGACGACGTCTGCAAACATCTGCACAAAGCGGCGATAGCTGTCGTAGGCAAAGCGCGGGTTGCCGGTCTTCTTGGCCAGACCCTCAACGGACGCATCGTTCAGGCCGAGGTTGAGGATGGTGTCCATCATGCCGGGCATGGACTGGCGCGCGCCGGAGCGCACGGACACCAGCAGGGGATTTTCCACGTCGCCGAGCTTCTTGCCGGTGATCTCCTCAAGGCCCTTGACGTGTGCGAAGATGTCCGCCTGGATCTCCGCATTGATCTGGCGGCCGTCCGTATAGTACTGCGTGCAGGCTTCCGTCGTGATCGTGAAGCCCTGCGGCACCGGCATACCGGCCGCTGTCATCTCCGCCAGACCGGAACCCTTGCCGCCAAGTGTGTTGCGCATCGCGGTCTTGTCACCGCCGAATGCCTGACTTCCTTCGCTGAAATAATACAGATACTTTTTGCTCATTCCATTACCTCCAACTGTTCGATTTTCGCTGGGATACGTTTCCGTTCTATTTCGTTTATATTATATCAAGCACCCCCGTGCGATGCTATAACGAATGTGCGCAAAACTGTCCAAATCTTCACAATGTGCGCAAGCGGTTTTTATACAGTTTGCAAGAGAATGCCCAAATTCGTAGAATTTTCCGAAATCAAATACAGAATTTATGAATTTTCGTGAATGATGACGGGAAAAAATGCAAAATCGGTTTGCCATTTTATACAATATTTGCTTTGCGTGCAAAAATCTCTCGCCGCGCCGGAATTGTGTGCATTATTCCAGTATTGTAATTCATTTGTATTGCATACAGACATATACAGCGAGTGGTGCACCAACCCCGGATTTTCCGCGCGCACGGGAAAGCTTCGGCACCCGCACCCACGATATTAGGAGGTAAGCAAATGACAAGACGAAACAAACGATTTTTGAGTCTGCTGCTGGCACTCACACTGGCCGTGAGCCTGTGTGTGCTTCCGGCAGCGGCCGCAGACCGGACCTGTCCGAGCAGCAAAAGCGATCCGGTCGTGTTCGTGCACGGTCTGATGGGCTGGGGCGAGCGCGCCGGTCTCAACAGCGTGCTACCCTACTGGGGTATGACGACCGGCAGCCTGACGGCATATCTCAACTCGCTCGGCTACGAGACGTATTCGGCCACCGTCGGCCCGATCTCGAGCGCATGGGACCGCGCGTGCGAGCTCTACGCACAGCTGACCGGCACGACGGTCGACTACGGCGCGGCGCACAGCGCAGCGCACGACCACGCGCGCTACGGCATCACCTACGACCGGCCGCTCTTTGACGGCTGGGGCACGCGCCGCGCCGTCAACCTCGTCGGCCACAGCTTCGGCGGCGCGACGACGCGCCTGTTTCTCGAGCTGATGGCAAACGGCAGAGCGGAGGAAATCCGCCGGCACCGCACCGAGCCCGCTGTTCACCGGCGGCAAGAGCAGCTGGGTGCACTCCATGACCGAGGTCGCAGCGCCGCATAACGGCACGAGCTTCATTGAATCCAACGGCACGATCATGGACGTGTCCACGAACCTGGCCGAGACGCTCGCCAAGGGCTTCGGCATCACGGAGCTCAAGAACCTGCTCGACTTCCAGCTGGAGCAGTTCGGCATCTACAAAGATCCCGACGAGACCGTGCTTGAGACGCTGCAGCGCGTGTTCAGCACCGACTTCCTGTCGCACAACGACAACGCCTTCCTCGACCTGACGATCGACAAGTCGCTCGAGATCAATGACGGCATCGGCATCGAGCCGAATGTCTACTACTTCTCCTATGCCGGCAACCAGACCGTGCAGGACCCGGTCTCCGGCAACTACATCCCGTCGGCCAGGATGTGGACGCTGTTCTACCCCGGCGCATACAACATGGGCAAATATTATGACAAGTACACCGCCGGCGGCTTCTACATCGACAAGAGCTGGCGCCCGAACGACGGCATGGTCAACACCGTGTCCGCCTTTTACCCCATCCACAGCGACGGCACCTGCCTGACGAAGGACGGCAAGCAGGGCTGGACGAATTACGACGGCTACTCCAACATTAACTTCCAGCCCGGCATCTGGTACGTCATGCCCGTGCAGTCGTTTGACCACATCCAGTTCGTCGGCGGCATGCTCAACGGCAGCCTCGTCAAGACGCGTGCACTCTACCGCGGCGTCATGGAGGACATCTACAGCACCTATACCACCGCGGCGACCGGTACCGCCTTCCCGTTCACGGACGTGGCCGAGTCGCGCTGGAGCTACCCGTATATCAAGGAGCTGTATGACGCCGGTGTCGTCAGCGGCACGAGCGCTACGACCTTCTCCCCCGCCGCGAACGTGACGCGTGCGCAGTTCGTGACCATGCTCGCCGGGCTCGCCGGTGCGGACGTGTCGAACTGCCCGGCCACGCCGTTCCGTGACGTGCCGGAAGGCGCGTGGTACGCGCCCTACGTCAACTGGGCGCTCGCCAACGGCATCGTCAGCGGCACGAGTGCCGTGACCTTCTCGCCCGACGCCAGCATCACGCGGCAGGACATGGCCGTGATGCTCTACAGCTACACGCAGCGCTTCCAGGTGCATCTGCAGCAGCAGCCGGTCAAGCCCTTCACGGATGCGGGCAGCATTGCAGCCTATGCTCAGATCGCCGTGCAGACGCTGCAGCGCGCCGGTGTCATCAGCGGCATGCCCGACGGCAGCTTCCAGCCGTACGGAACCGCTACCCGCGAACAGGCCTGCACCATGCTGTGCATGCTGTAATGCACAAAACAGTCAAAACGTCCTCCGGGGTACCCGGGGGACGTTTTTCCATGCGCGACAGGCGTCCGATCAGAAGTCTGGACAATTTTACGTATTTGTCCAAAAGTATCTCATTTCTGGCGATTTGATACAAAATTGGCGTGGTGTCCGCATTGAAAACGGTCATACGCAATACTATAATACTCAAAAAATAACAGCGTGCTCCGGCGCGCCGGAAAGGAATGTGCATACACCATGAAAAAAAGCAAGAAGTTTTTGTGTCTGCTGCTCGCACTGGTGATGGCCGGGAGTCTTCTGCTCCTGCCGGCGGCCGCTGCGAACACGCAGTCCGGCGCGACGCGCTACCCGACGGTCTATGTCCACGGCCTGATGGGCTGGGGCGAACATGACCAGATCTATTCCGCCGTCCCCTACTGGGGGCTGTCGACCGACCTGATGCCGTATATGACGAGCAAGGGTTATGAGAGCTACGCCGCCTCCGTCGGCCCGCTCTCGAGCGCGTGGGACCGCGCGTGCGAACTCTACGCCCAGCTCACCGGCACGACCGTGGACTACGGCGCGGCGCACGCCGCCGAATATGGCCACGCGCGCTACGGCGCGACATATGACAAGCCGCTGTTTGCCGGCTGGAGCGCAAGCAAGAAGATCAACCTCGTCGGCCACAGCTTCGGCGGCGCGACGATCCGTCTGTTCCTGGACATTCTGGCCGACGGCTCTGCAGAGGAGCAGGCTGCGGCCAAGGCCGCCGGCACGGAGGTCTCCCCCTTCTTCGAGGGCGGAAAGGCCGACTGGGTCTATTCCCTGACGACACTGGCTGCCCCGCACAACGGCACGACCTTCCTCGAGTGCTGCGACAACATGGCGCAGTTTGCAGCCGAGGCCTCGACCGCGATGGCAAAGCTGCTGGGCATCTCGGACTTCAAGGGCGTGTATGATTTCCAGCTCGAACAGTTCGGCTTCTACCGTAAGGACGGTGAGACCGTGCTCGAGGCGCTCGACCGCGTGCTGCACTCGGACTTCCTGTCGCACAACGACAATGTCTTCCGCGACCTGACGATCGACCGCGCACTGGAGCTCAACGACGATATCGAGATCCAGCCCAATGTCTATTACTTCTCCTACGCCGGCGACAAGACGCGCCAGAGCAGCGTCACCGGTGAGCGCACCTCGGCCGTCGACATGACGCCGCTGTTCGTGCCGTTTGCAAACAGAATGTGCAGCTATTATGACCAGACGACTGCGGGCGGCTTCCGCATCGACAAGACCTGGGCACCGAACGACGGCCTCGTCAACACCGTCTCCGCCCTGTATCCGACCGACAGCGCCGGCCGCTGCCTGACCGAAAGCGGTCAGACCGGCTATATCCAGCAGGATGGCTACTCCAACGTCAGCTATCAGCCCGGCGTGTGGAACGTGATGCCTGTGCGCCACTATGATCACGGCAACTTCATCGCCGGCATGCCCGTGCCCGATCTGGCATCGCAGAGCGTGACCGCGCTGCGCCAGTTCTACCTGAGCCTGATGGACAATCTCTCCCACGTGAGCGTGGCGTCCGGTCTGCCGTTCACGGATGTGGCAGCCGACCGCTGGAGCTACACCTACATCAAGCAGATGTATGATGCCGGCGTCGTCTCCGGCATGACGCCCACGACCTTCGAGCCGGCTGGCGATGTCACACGCGCGCAGTTTGTAACCATGCTCGCCGGTCTTGCAAAGGCGGATGTGTCGAAATACCCGGCCACCTCGTTCCGCGACGTGCCGGAGGGCGCGTGGTATGCGCCCTACGTCAACTGGGCCCTCGCCAACGGCATCGTCAGCGGCACGAGCGCCACGACCTTCTCACCTGACGCAAAGATCACGCGGCAGGACATGGCCGTGATGCTCTATCAGTATACGCAGCGCTACGATGTCGCACTGCAGCAGCAGACGGTCACGCCCTTCATGGACGAGAGCAGCATCTGCGCCTATGCTCTGCCCGCTGTGCAGGTGCTGCACCGTGCAGGTGTCATCAGCGGCATGCCCGACGGCAGCTTCCAGCCGCTCGGCACTGCGACCCGCGAACAGGCGTGCGTCGTGCTGTGCACCCTGTAAGACAGCTTTCAAATCCACCGCATTGCCCTCCCGGAGCCGTCCGGGAGGGCATTTTTGCACGCTCGGCACAACCTTTCCTTGTAATTTCCGCCGCTGTCATGTACAATATATCTTGCAGCTGTTGATTTAGCGATTTTAAGCGTGAAATTGGCGGCGAAAATCTGGGGGAAAGAAGAAAAAGAATTTATGGACAATGAACTGAAGAAAAAGTATGGCCTGCCGACGGCGATCGCACTCGTCATCGGCATCGTCATCGGCAGCGGCGTGTTCTTCAAAGCCGAGAAGATCCTCACCGCGACCGGCGGCAATCTACCGCTCGGCATCCTCGCCTGGGCAATCGGCGGCCTGATCATGATCATCTGCGCGTACATGTTCTCCATCCTCGCCACACGTTATGCGCACGTCAACGGGCTCGTAGACTACGCCGAAGCGCTCGTAGGCAAACGCTACGCCTATTACATGGGCTGGTTTACAACGTTTATCTATTTCCCGGCCATGACGTCCGTGCTGGCCTGGGTCAGCGCGCGGTATCTCGGCGTGCTGTGCGGGTTTGACATCACGGGCGGCCCGGTCATGGTCCTTGCGTGCCTGTTCCTCGTCGGCAGCTACGCGGTCAACGCCCTGTCTCCGATCCTGGCGGGCAAGTTTCAGGTGGCGACCACGGTCATCAAGCTCATCCCGCTGCTGCTCATGGGCATCGTCGGCACAATCGTCGGCCTTGCCAACGGCACAACGATCGAAAACTTCACCACCGTCGTCACAACCGTCGAGGGCGGCAACGGCCACGCGCTGTTCACCGCCGTGGCGGCAACGGCCTTTGCATACGAGGGCTGGATCATCGCCACGAGCATCAACGCCGAGCTCAAGAATGCCCGGCGCAACCTGCCGATCGCGCTTGTCATCGGCACGCTCATCGTGGCCCTGACGTACATCCTCTACTACATTGGCCTGTCCGGCAGCGTCTCGAATGCGGAGATCATGGCCGGAGGCGAGGCCGGCGCCAAGCTCGCCTTCGAGAAGATCTTCGGCCGGGCCGCCGGCGTGGGTCTGTTCGTGCTGGTCGTCGTGTCGTGCCCCGGCACGCTCAACGGGCTCATGCTCGCCGCGACGCGCAGCCTCTACTCCGTCGCCGCGCGCGGCAACGGCCCGAAGCCGGAGGCGTTCCTCGGCATCGACCAATACACGAACATGCCGGCGAACTCCGCCATCGTGGGCGTGCTCATGTGCGCCGTCTGGCTGACATATTTCTACGGCGCCAACCTCACCGAGGGCTGGTTCGGCCCGTTTTGCTTCGACTCGTCCGAGCTGCCGATCATCACGCTCTACGCACTCTATATTCCGATGTTCCTCAACGTCATGCGCCGGGAAAAGGAGCTGAACGCTTTTCACCGCTACGTCATGCCGGTGCTGTCGATCGTGTGCTGCATCTTCTTCTGCGTCGCGGCCGTCGTGTCGCATGGCAAAGCCGTGCTCTACTATCTGATCGTGTTCGCGGTCATCATGGCGCTGGCCATCCCGTTTTACCGTCAGGGGAAAGAAAAGACCTGACGCTCCGCGTTTTCGAGGGCGGCGCTTTTGCGCCGCCCTTTTTCGTTGCCCGCGCGGTGCATTTGTGGTATACTCGCGGCAGACTGAAAAATGAGGCGACGACATGGACATTCTCTATCAGGACAACAGCATCCTCGTGTGCATCAAGCCGGCTGGCGTGCTGTCCACGGACGAGCCGGGCGGCGTGCCCGAGCTGGTGCGTCAAACGCTCGGAGACCCGAAGGCCTGCGTGCGCACCGTGCACCGGCTCGACCGCGTAGTCAGCGGGCTGATGGTGCTCGCGCGCACGCCGGGCGCTGCGTCGAAGCTCTCGGCGCAGATCCGCGAGCACGACTTCGGCAAGACGTATCTGGCCGTCGTGCACGGAGCGCCTTCGCCGCTGCAGGGCACCTATCGTGATCTGCTGCGCCGCGACCCGAACGAGCGCAAGACCTATGTCACCGACAAGATGGCCAAGGGCGTGCAGGAGGCCGTGCTCGATTACGAAGTGCTCGGCACACGCGCAGAGCTTTCGCTCGTGCGCATCTATCTGCAGACCGGGCGCACGCACCAGATCCGCTGCCAGTTCTCGTCGCGCGGTCTGCCGCTCTGGGGCGACCAGAAGTACAGCACCCTGCCAGATGACGGGCCGATCGCGCTCTGGTCGCACTGCCTGCACTTTGCCCACCCGGAAACCGGCGAGGTGCTCTACTTCGAGCAGCAGCCGCCGGACTGCTATCCGTGGGACCGATTTACCGAATTGGACGACTGAAATTCCCCGCGCTGCCGCGCGGGGAAAATTTTTACGCAAATCAGCGCCGTTGTCCCATAAAATGTCTTGCAAACGACACTATGTCCCGATATAATGTACACAAATTGCCGGTTGCTGTGAGAATTTTTAATGCGGAAACAATCACTTGACTGGAGGTTATTATGAACAAAACGCGCAGATTTTTGTCCCTGCTGCTCACGCTCGTGCTCACGCTGAGCCTATGCGTGATCCCGGCTGCCGCCGCGAATACTCAGGCCCGCTCAGACGACCCGGTCGTGTTCGTGCACGGCCTGATGGGCTGGGGGCAGCGCGACAAGATCGACCGCATCATGCCCTATTGGGGCATGACCACAGGCAGTCTGACAGACTACCTCTCCTCACAGGGCTATGAAACGTATGCCGCTTCCGTCGGCCCGATCTCGAGCGCATGGGATCGCGCGTGCGAGCTCTATGCGCAGCTCGTCGGCGCGCGCACGGATTACGGCGTCAAGCATTCTCAGGACTTCGGCCACGACCGCTACGGCATTGACTACGAGCAGCCGCTCTTTGACGGCTGGGGCACAGAGCGTGCCGTGAACCTCGTCGGTCACAGCTTCGGCGGCGCGACCACGCGTCTCTTCCTTGACATCCTCGCCAACGGACGTCCGGAAGAGGTCGCCGCAGCCAAAGCCGCCGGTGTCGAGCCGAGCCCGTTTTTCCTCGGCGGCAAGGGCAGCTGGGTACACTCATTGACCGCCATCGCCGCACCACACAACGGTACGACGTTCATTGAGACCTGCGGTGACTTTACGATGGTCGCAGCCGAGCTCGCCACCTCGATCTCCAAGGCGCTGGGTCTGTCCGTATTCAAGGGTGTGTACGACTTCCAGCTCGACCAGTTCGGCATCCGCAAGGACGACGGCGAGACCTTCTCGCAGGCGCTCGAGCGCGTGCTGCACTCGGACTTCCTCTCGCACAATGACAACGCCTTCCTCGACCTCACGATCGACCGCGCGCTCGAGATCAACGACGACATCGGCATCGAGCCGAACGTCTACTATTTCTCCTACGCCGGAAACCAGACCGTGTCGAACGCGGCCGGCGACAGCTTCTCCCCCTCACCGGCTATGTGGGGACTGTTTCACCCGGGCTCGGCGAAGATGGGCAGATACTATGACCGCTACACCGCCGGCGGCTTTTACATCAACAAGCGCTGGCTGCCGAACGACGGCATGGTCAACACCGTCTCCGCCCTCTATCCCACCCACAGCGACAGCACCTGCCTGACCGACGACGGCGCGCGCGGCTGGAAAAACTACAACGGCTACACCGACACCACATTCCGCCCCGGTCTCTGGTATGTGATGCCCGTGCAGACGCTCGATCACATCCAGTTCATCGGCGGTATGCTCAACGGCAGCATCCTCAACACGCGCGCGCTCTACCGCGACATCGTGCAGGACATCTACAGCACCTATCCATGACGGGCGCGCACTGCCCGGCATGACCCAACAGCAGAAGGGACGCATCCGCTTGGATGCGTCCCTTTTTTCGTGCGCGCCAAACGCTGTTGCGCACTGCACACGGCGCCGGGAAATGATCGGCAGGTTTTCGTCAAAATGTCTTGCAATCAACAAATTCCGCAAGTATAATATAGACACATTGCCGGTTATGTGAGAAGGATGAACCTGTGAAACCAACAAGACAAGGGGGTAAACCATGAAAAAAACACGTCGACTTTTGTGCCTGCTGCTGACAGTGGTGCTCGCGCTGAGCCTGTGCGCCATCCCGGCCGCCGCGGCCGATGACCAGACCCGCTCAGACGACCCGGTCGTGTTCGTGCACGGTCTGCTCGGCTGGGGGACAGCGCGACAGGATCTACCGCATCATGCCCTACTGGGGCATGACCACCGGAAGCCTCACAGACTATCTGTCCGCGAAGGGCTATGAGACGTATGCCGCCTCCGTCGGTCCGCTCTCGAGCGCATGGGACCGCGCGTGTGAGCTCTATGCGCAGCTCGCCGGCACACGCACGGACTACGGCGTCAAGCATGCGCAGGACTTCGGGCACGAGCGCTACGGCATCGACTACAAGCAGCCGCTCTTTGACGGCTGGGGCACAGAGCGCGCCGTGAACCTCGTCGGCCACAGCTTCGGCGGCGCGACCACGCGCCTTTTCCTTGAGATCCTCACCAACGGCTGCCCGGAGGAGGTCGCCGCAGCCAAAGCCGCCGGTGTCGAGCCGAGCCCGTTTTTCCTCGGCGGCAAGGGCAGCTGGGTGCACTCGCTGACCGCCATCGCCGCGCCGCACAACGGCACGTCGTTCATTGAGTGCAACGCAGACTTTACAAAGGCCGCGGCCGAGCTTGCCACCTCCGCATCCAAGGCGCTGGGGCTGTCCAAATTCAAGGGCGTGTATGATTTCCAGCTCGACCAGTTCGGCATCCGCAAGGACGACAATGAGACCTTTGCGCAGGCGCTCGAGCGCGTGCTCAAATCCGATTTCCTGTCGCACAACGACAACGCCTTCCTCGACCTCACGATCGACAAGTCACTGGAGATCAATAAGGGCATCGCCATCCAGCCGAACGTCTACTATTTCTCCTACGCAGGCGACCAGACCTCGACCGATCCGCGCACCGGAAACCACTATCCCACCGTGTCTGCCATCCCGTCGAACGGTATGTGCGCGCTGATGCTGTCGTTCTCGTACAACATGGGCAAATACTATGACAAGTACACCGCCGGCGGCATCTATATCGATCGCAGCTGGCTGCCGAACGACGGGCTGGTCAACACCGTCTCCGCCCTCTATCCGACCACGACGGACAAAAACACCACCGACTGCCGCAGGCAGGACGGCTCGCAGGGCTGGGTCAACTATGACGGCTATTCCGATATCGCCTTCCGTCCCGGCATCTGGTATGTCATGCCCGTCACGCGCGCCGACCATATGCAGTTTGTCGGCGGCATCGCCAACAAGAGCATCGTGCAGACGCACCTGTTCTATCTGAACCTGATGGACGATATCTACAGCACCTACCGCGCCGTGCAGCCGGGTGAAACACCCTTCCCGTTCACGGATGTGCCCGAGAGCCGCTGGAGCTATCCGTACATCCGGCAGCTCTATGACGCGGGCGTCGTCTCCGGCATGACGGCGACGACCTTCGCCCCCGTCGAAAACATGACGCGCGCGCAGTTTGTGACCATGCTCGCCGGGCTGCAGGGTGCGGACGTGTCCGCATACCGGACAGGGAAATTCACCGACGTGCCCGCAGATGCGTGGTATGCGCCCTATGTCAGCTGGGCAGCCGAAAACGGCATCGTCCATGGCGTCTCTGACACCGCGTTTGCGCCCGATGCCAACATCTCGCGGCAGGATATGGCCGTCATGGTCTATCGTTACGCCGAGCGCTTCGGCATCCGGCTGGGCACGGATGTCCCGCCCATCACGTTCACGGACGCCGGTGACATCGCAGCCTATGCCCTGCCCGCCGTGCAGGCGCTGCAGCGCGCCGGCGTGATCAGCGGCATGCCCGACGGCAGCTTCCGTCCGCGCGAGCACATGACGCGCGAACAGGCATGTGTCGTGCTCTCGGCGCTGTAAAACCAAGATAAGAAACCGCAAAAGAGGCGCAGCCGCACATCCGGCCGGATGTGTGACTGCGCCTCTCGCGCGCGGAGAACAGAAAGAGAAAGCAAACGAAATGCGGCCTCAGGGATGCGGCTTGCCCTCACGGTAGTTTTTCATCACGTCGCGAAACAGCTCCGCACTGGACGGCGGCGTCCAGACGATCGCGTTGGCGCCCGCGCGGATGGTGGCACGGATGCTCTGCTCATCCGCGCCGCCGGTCGCAATGATTGGGTAATCCGGGAAGCGCTCGCGGATCTCGGCCACGATCTCCGGCGTCTGCGCGCCGGCGGCCACGTTCAGGATCGCAGCGCCGTCCTCGACGCGGTGGCGGTAGTTTGTGTCGGAATTGGCCACTGTGACCACGACCGGCACATCGACGCTGCTGCGGATACGGTTGAGGATGCGTCCCGGTGTCGGCGCATTGACGACCACGCCGGTCGCGCCCTGCATCTCGGCGTACATGGCGAGGTTCACGACGCGCTTTCCCGTCGTCAGCCCGCCGCCGACGCCGACGAACACCGGCAGGTCGCTCGCCATGAGCAGCGCCTGTGTGATGATCGGCTGCGGCGTAAAGGGATAGACCGCAAACACCGCGTCGGCATTGACGTTGCGGATGATGCTCAGATCGGTCGAAAAGACCAGCGACTTGATGCGCTTGCCGAACACCATGATACCGCTGCACGCATCGATCACGTCCGGCACGCGCAGCGCAAACTGGCGCAGCGTGCCGTCGATCGGTGTGGGCATCTGCGGCGCAACGTGCACGTCGCCCGGCGTCGTCACCTGACGGTCGTTTGCGGCGGGCGCATCTTCGCCGACGCCGCCGAGCTGCAGCGGCTCGCTGTCAAACTGCACGAAGTCTTCCGTCTCCGGGGCCTCGGCCATATCATCGATCAGATCACGGTTCTTGCTCATAAAATTACCTCCTTGCGGTTATGGGGGATATGTCTTGACTTTTGCAGGCGGTTGTGTTTTACTGTGGTCAGAAAAGTTACATCCGGCCTGTGGATAGAAACCAAAGTTTCGTTTTTTGATTAACGTAACTTTGGTATAAACTATTTCTACCGGTTTGTCAAGTCCTTTTCCGAAAAAAATGTTTTTTTGTTTCTGCAAGAACGGAGGGCACATCATGGGCAAAGACATCGACGAGGCCGCGAGCGGCTTCGGCAACGTGTTCCGCGACCGGCTGACCTATCTGATGAACGGCAACAATGTGTACGGCAAGCCCGTTAACACGCAGGAGCTGGCAGATGAGATCGACATCAGCCGCCCCGCCGTGCGCAAATACATCAAGCCCAACGACCGCCGCGAGGTCACGGTGCCGTCGGCGCTGGTCGTGAGCCGCATCGCGCGGTTTTTCCACACGACGCCGAACTTCCTGCTCGGCTTTGACACCGAGATCGGCAGTGAGGACGCGCAGCGTGCCGGCGAGAGCGACGTGTATAACGCCCTCGGCCTCAGTCAGGAGGCCATCGACGGGCTGCACCGGCTGCGTGCGCAGGCCGTCACGGAGCCCAGGGCCGCCGAGCTGCTGCGGCTGCTCGACAAGCTCATCTGCAGCTACACGCACGAGACGGATAAGCTCCTGTAAATACGGTTTCCGACACCCCCGACCGGGCATTTTCCGGCCGGGGGTGTTTCGTCCACACAATATTAATAAGAATAACAGAAACAGTACGCCTGCACAGGTTGACCTGAACGCGAAAAAAGCGTATGATGTAGTGTAACTATCCTGTGAGAAAAAGAGGAAAAACTATGCAATCAATATCGCCGCAGGAGCGCCCTGCCCCGCGCTGGCTGGCCGGTGCACTCATCGGCCTGTGCACAGCGCAGCCGCTGCTGGATGTGCTGTCGTTCTGGACGCAGACTCTGGGCCGCGCAACGAGCGTTTCGCTTGCACTGCGGATGCTTTTGCTGGCCGCCGCCACTGTGCTCGCGTTCGTGCTCTCGGAGCGCAAACGCGCCTACCTGATCCTGTGCGGTGTGCTGGCGCTCTTCTGGGGGGCGCATGTGCTGGCCTGCCGCCGCGTGGGCTACGCCGCACCCATGTCCGATCTGATCAACTTCATCCGTGTTGCACAGCTTCCGGTCTATACCTTCGCCCTCATTACGCTCTTTCGGCGCACGCCGCACTTTCCGGACGTGCTGGAGGATGCCTGCACGATCAATCTGTACCTGATCGCGCTCATCACGCTCGTGTCCGTTGTGACCGGCACAAGCATGCCCACCTATGCGAAATTTCACATCGGCTGGAGCGGCTGGTTCTGGCTGCCCAATTCGCAGAGCGCCGTGCTCGGCGTGCTGACCGTGATCTCTCTGCTTGCGGCCGTTCGCCGCAAAAAGCTCACCGCCGCCGCGCTGCGCTGTGTGGCCGGCTTTGCGCTGCTGTTCGTACTGGGCACGCGGCTGGCCTATGCCGAGATCTTCGGCATTGCCGCCGGCGTGTGCGTGAGCATGGCGCTGACCCGTCAGTGGAACGCGCGCGCGCTGGCCGTCGTGCTTCTGTGTGCCGCTTTGTGCGGCGGGCTCTATCACCAGAGCCCCATGTACCGCAACCGGCAGGCTTATGCCGAGAGCGTGAGCGAGCAGCAGCAGTCGGCCGAGGATCTGGGTGCCTCCGAGCAGGAGACGCGTGATGCGCTCTACCGCAAATACCAGCAGGTGGCGGTCGAGCGCTTCGGTCTGGAAAAGGTGGAGCACGCATTTCACGACTCCATGGACGTGTCCGTTATCGGCGACATCCGCCTGACAAAGCTCGTCTACTGCCGCCTGCTCATGGCGGAGCTGCCGGTCACGAGCCGGCTGTTCGGCTTCGAGCTGGAGGCAACACGCTGCCAGGGCGCCATTTTTGACGCGGAAAATGATTTCCACGGTGTGTACTATCTCTACGGTCTGACGGGTCTGGTGCTGATGGCCGGCTTCCTGCTGTATTTCATCGGGCGTGCGCTCTGGCGCATGCTGCGCGAGCCCGGAAAAGCCTGCACGCTTCCGGTGTGCGCCTTTGGCATGGCAGCGGTGATCCTGATCGTCAACGCCTATTTTTCGGCCAGCGTTCTCCGGCGGCCGAACGCCTCGTTTTATCTCTCCGCCGCACTGGCCGCGCTCTACTGCCTGACGGTGCGCGCCGGCGCTGCGCCGTGTGAAGAAGGAGCATCCGCATCATGAGTCAGAATCAGAACAAGCGCACCCTGCGCACCATCGGGTTGGTCGTTGCAGTCACGCTGCTGACCAAGATCCTCGGCATCGTCCGCGAGGCACTGCAGGCCGGCGTATTCGGCACGCAGACGGCCTTCGACCTCTATACGATCTCCTATAATTATACGATCTACATCTTCACGACCGTCGCCTACGCGCTGTGCATTGCGGCCGTGCCCGTGATCTCGCGCCACCTTGCCGAGGACCGGAACAAGGCCTTCGCCGTAGCCGGGAACCTGATCTGCGTGAGTGTGCTCGTGAGTGCGCTGGTCGTCGTGCTGCTCTCGGTGCTGATCCGCTTCGCCCCCGTCGGCCACTGGCTCGGCGTGAGCGACGCAGACCTGCCGACTCTGCGGACATATCTGCAGATCTGCCTGCTGACGCTGCCGCTGATCGTGGTCATCTACCTGCTGGTCGCCGTATTCCAGTCCATGGAGCACTATACGCTGCAGGGCAGTCTGAGCCTGCCGTACAATCTGCTGCTGATCGTGTTTCTCGTGCTGTTTTCCAGCAGCGAGCGCGTGCTCGAATATGTGCTGGTCATCTGCTTTGCGTGGCTGCTGCAGTTTGCCATGACGATCCCGTGTATCGTGCGCGAAAAATTCCGGCTCATCCCCGGGCTGCACTTCCGTGATCCCGATCTCAGGCTCTTCGCCCGCACGACGGTCGTGACGGTGTTTACCACGTCCATCTTCCTGCTGTGCTATCTGGCAGACTCCAATACCGTATCTGCATTCGGCAGCGGCGCTGTGAGCGCCGTGTACTACGCGGACAAGCTCTTCACGCCGGTCGCAACGACGCTCATCTACAGCATCAGCGTTGTGCTGTTCCCGAAATACAATCTGACCTATTCGCAGGTAAACGCGCAGGAGTACAAGCGCTATGTCGGCGGCACGGTAGAAAACACGCTGTTTGTTATCCTGCCGTTCTCGGCGCTGTTTTCCGCCTTTGCCGTGCCGATCATCCACGTCCTGTTCGAGAGCGGCAACTTCAACACCGTCTCCACGCAGATGACCAGCAGCGTGTTCGCCATGTACGCGCTGGGCATGGCGGGCTTCTGCGTGCTGGACCTGATCAACAAGGCATACTACACCATGCACAAGACGCTGACGCCGCTGCTCATCAATGCCGTGGTGCTGGTGCTGAACATTGCGCTCAACCTCGTGTTCCGGAGCAGTCAGAGCTGCGGCCTGATCGCGCGGACGACCGCCGTGTCGCTGACTGTCGGCGGTGTCATTGCGCTCGTCTGCTTCTTCCGCGACACGCGCGGCAGTCTGCGCACCGGCAAGCTGCTCAAAAACCTCGCTGCCGCCGTGCTGACCGGCGCGGCGATGTGGGGCTGTGAGACGCTGCTGTACCGGCCGGGGCTGAGCAAGCTCCTGACCCTGCTGGAATTCTGCGCGCTCGGCCTTGTCGGCATCGGGCTGTACGCCGGTATCTGCTGGCTGCTGCGCGAGCGGGAGGCACTGCAGACGATCGTGCAAAAATTTAGAAAGCGTGCGTGATTATGAAACAATTTCTCCACTCTTACCGTCTATTTTTGATCGTGGCAGCGCTGTGCACGCTATCGGCCTTCTGGCTGCTCGGCGCCCGGATCGGTGTTGAGCAGACGCAGCGGCAGGTCGACGTGGTCGTCAGCTACGAGGACGTCTGTGCGCTCTCGGACGCATCCGGCATCCCGGTGCAGGACTGGCTGACGCAGCTGGCGGATGCCGGCGCGCGTGAGCTGCTGGTCACACCGGCCGAGCTTGCCGACCCGGACATCGTGCGCGCCGCGCAGGA
>OGWZ01002195.1_pt1 | contig 15915 bp, 18 predicted proteins | sample 1576141 | NCBI WGS metagenome assembly OGWZ01 (sample SAMEA3541512, study PRJEB24748) | human gut metagenome | biome: human gut; feature: human-associated habitat; material: faeces | place: China | collected 2012
CTTGGGCTACGATGACTGGGCTAAGGTGCCTCAAAAATTGCAAGCGTACCTAGTACATGCTAACTACAGGTTTGATGACTGAAAAAAAGGTGATGAAAGATGACACGTTATTATTACGATGATTTTGGAGACGTTTGTATCAAAAAACACAAGATTGATGGCCTCTCTCGGCTCACGTCTAAGCAAGCTAAAAAACGTATGGTGGATTGGTTATATGCTAACAGTGTTTGTGATGCGGACGGCTTAATCGGTTGGGTGACAAAAACGGAAGTTATGAGGTATGTGAGTATGGATGTAGTCGTTGAAAAATATCTGTTTTATAACAAAATGCACGAGGATATTGAGTCTGTGTTTTAGAAAGGAGATTGAAGATGTCGTTGATTAGTTCGCGGGTGAACGATACGCAATTTATTACAGGTGTTAAGGTTGATTCGAGGAAACGGAAACGCGGGGGTAGGCATAATAAGGATATTGCGGCTGTTGACGGTATCTATGATTTTGTTAATTTGAGGTACCGGGATGATATCGAGCGATACAGGCGCGGTAAAACAGTTTCCGAGCGATACAGGCGCGGTAAAACAGTTTCCGAGTGATATAGTAGGGTCATGCACTAATAAGGTGTATGGCCCTACTACTATTATAAGGATGATTTTATGAATGACATTGTTGTTTGCGGGTGCGTTTGTGCCGGGGTGTTGATGCTCACGGATTACGTGACAGGTATTGTCAAGGCAATCATTGGGCAATGTATGAATAGTGCGAAGATGCGTGAGGGTCTTGCTCACAAGTTTTCATATGTTGTCGTGATTTTTGTCGCGTGGTTTGTTGAATTTGAGAGTGGTAGAATCAATCTCGGGTTTACTCCGCCGTTGTTTGTTCCGGTGGTGGTTGCTATCTCGCTTATCGAGATTACGTCCATCCTTGAGAATTGCGTGGAAATTAACCCCGAGCTAGCTGACTCTAGGATTCTGGAAATTTTCAAGAACGGAAAGGAAGCAAAATGAGTTTCGATTTTATCACCCGGTACGATTCGCCCAACTACACCGTTGGACGCCCGTATGGCATTGCGTGTATCGTTATTCATTGGTGGGGTGATCCGGCTGAGCATCCGACGTTTGAGGGTGTGATTAGCACGTTGTGTAGTCCGAGTCGTGGTGCTAGCGCTAACTATGTTGCCGAGGCCGGTCGTGTGGCGTGTCTGGTTGACCCGGATAATCGTAGTTGGGCTAGTGGTGACGGTATCAACGTCAACAGTATGGGTAATGACAGGGGTATTAGCATTGAGTGTAACCCGAGGCAGAGTGACGGTGACTATCAAACCATTGGTGAGTTGATTGCCAATATTCGTAGCGTGTATGGTGATTTGCCGTTGTACCGTCACCGTGATTTTTCCGCTACCGAGTGCCCGGGCACTTACGACCTTGCGCGGTTGGACGCTATCGCGCGTGGCACTACCGTGTCTCAGCCGAGCACACCCGCCGCACCTGCCGCGCCTAGTGCGCCGTCGGTTGATATCGACGCTTTGGCTAATGCCGTTATCCGTGGTGATTATGGTGTTGGTGAGGAACGTCGTGCGCGATTGGGTGCGAACTATGACGCTGTTCAGGCGCGTGTTAATCAGATTTTAGGCGCGGGTACCGCCGCGTCTAGTGCGCCGTCGGTTGATATCGACGCTTTGGCTAATGCCGTTATCCGTGGTGATTATGGTGTTGGTGAGGAACGTCGTGCGCGATTGGGTGTGAACTATGACGCTGTTCAGAATCGAGTTAATCAGATTCTGTTAGGCTGACGAAAAAATTTTTATTACTGTATGGGCGTGTCGCAATTGCAAAATTTTGCGGCACGCCTTATATTGTTTATGTCCGAAAAAATTTTTTCTAGAGAATTGAGGTATCTTGGATGTTCTACGAAAAACAGTGATTACCAACGATGTGAAAGTGTCCACGCCGCACGGTGGTTTTACTATACAGGTGTTCGGGAAAGTCACCGACGCGACTGTAAGGAAGATAGTCAAGTCCACGGTACGGTATCGCACCGAGGGTGACGTCACGCTTACCGGTGAGGATAGTGATATCCTTGGCAACAACTTTTTGGTTCTAGGGTACACGAGTCATACTGTAATGTATGAGTGCAACGTGTTCGACTTTTTGGAAATAGCAACCGAATACAAGCAGATTAACTAAAGGAGATAATATCATGGCCAACGAGAACAACGAAACCATTGAGAACGTCAACACCGAAACCGGCGAACTGACCGAGAACGCCACTACGTCGAGCGTCACCGGCAATAGGTTCGAGCCTCAGCAGTATAGCACGTTCGACCCGCACGTCCCGGCCAATCGCGTGCGTGTGTTCAACGCGCGCAACAGTGCCACGTCGTTGAAGAACTTGGGTGATACGCCTATCGATATCGTTGATGTCATGACTCAGATTGGCATGCGCACCCGTTCGGGCAATCCGTGTCAGAACACCTATATTTTTACTGCGGATGGTCAGGTGTATTTCACTCAGTCCAACGGTCTCGGAAAGACCATCAATGAGCTTGTCGATATGGTAGAGGGCGATTTCAAGGCCAACACCACTAACGGCTACGTCAAGGTGCAAATCAAGGAAACGTCTCTCTCGGGTGACCGTTCCTACAAGCAGTTCCAATTGCTTGAAGCCTGACGTGTTATAATTCATAGGGCCGCGCCTAGGTCATGTATGGGTGCGGCCCTTATTTTTTTCGGCGGCAGTCAGATAGGTGGTGGGGATTGTGGCGAAACGACAGCGCAGACAGTCAGACGAAGTGTATAACGCACGCCGTCGTGCGAAACGGTACGTCAAGAGTCTGGAAAAACAGGCCAACCAGTCCAAAAGCGCCACAGAACGCCGCGTGTTGAGAAGGTACATCAGGAATCTCAATGAGGCGATAGCCGGAACATATCGCGGCAGTGGCCGTAGCATCGACAAAAGCGTGGCCGCGTTGAAGTCGCAGACTCAGAAAGGCAAGACCGGAACGGCCCGCGCGAACTACGTTTTTCAGCAACAGATTGGTTTGGCCGGGCGCGGCCGTAAAAGCGCGCTCGGAAAGTACGGCGCGCAGAAAGTCAAGATTTTTTACACGGCAACGCAACGCATATGGCAAGGCGCGCCCGCTAGCCAACGTAACAAGCTTATCATGGCGGAACTTGGGGCCAGCAGTCTGGGAGAGGCTTTCGACATGGTACTGAAACGCAACAAGACGGCTCTCGACATGGCAAAGGGTTTGTATGAGCCTATCGGTGACACGGCCGAAAACATCGCGTTTGCGCAAGGTTTGATTGAGGATATACAAACCTCACCGGAGTATCTGGATTACGTTAATGAATGGCGATAGAAAAAATGGTGGGAAACGGTAAAAAGGGGAGACAGTACCGGGTGTGCGCGGCGTATGATACCGAAACAACGAACTTGGGAACCGGAGAGAACACGCGGGCCTACCCGATACTGTTTATTATCAATGATATTCGGTTTGTTGATTTGACGCAATACGACACCGCGCGTGATATGGATGACATACGGTATTACCGGCATGTCAGCGATATGATGGATTATGTCGCGGAATTGATGAACTGGGGTAGGAGCAACGATATCGTGCCGGTCATTGCCGCGTATAACCTCATGTTTGACTTGCAACCGCTCATGTATCTTTTGAGTCGGTCGTATAAAATGGCGGTCAACGCGCAAACCAGCACCAGTGCATACACTGTAGACCTATTGGATGATAAAGGTAAGGTAGCCCTCAGATTCTGGGACACGTTTTATCTCGAAATGAGTGGCTTGCGTGCAATGGGCGAAACATGCGGCTTGCCTAAGGCCGTGGGGGATTGGGACTACTCGCTAGTCAGGACGCCCGAAACGCCCTTGACCGATACCGAGTTTTTTTACGCGGGCCGTGATACTCAGGTGATTCCGGCATATCTCGCATACCTTTTGAAATCTAATGAGTGGCTCACCGCCGATATGCTGGGTTGCCGCGTGCTGACCAAAACGTCATTGGTCAGGCAAATGGCCTATCACGAAATTGGCGTGTTACGGTACAAAAAGGCCAACGGACGCCGTAACAATCTAATCAGCGCTTTCGAGATGACGTGCCGACAGGAATTTGCGAAAACGTTCCAGCAATACGCCTTGCGTAAAGCGTGTTTTCGTGGCGGCCTGACTTTCACCAGCGCTAATTACGCTAATCGCGTATGGCATAACGTCGTATCATTGGACGTTACATCAATGCACCATACGTTTATCAACGGGCGTATGATACCGGTGCATTTTGCGCCGCGACATACTAAAATACTCAGGGATATTTGCGTCAATATCATGGCTACGCCGGTGAAAGACGTGTTGAAATACTATTACAAACCATTCAACAACGCCGTGCATGTCAGGTGTGAGTTTGTCAATTTGCGCGTGAAAAAAGACACTATATTTTCCGAGGCCGGTATAGGCATCATCCCCGAGGGCAAGTTCACGAAAACCGCGACTAAAACCGATTTACAGGATAATGAGCTGATGAAAAAAGCCGAGGAAAACATTAAATTATCCGGTTGGTATGACCGGGCTTTCAAACCGGTTTTCGCGTTCGGAAAACTCATGAGCGCCGAAAAAGCGGTGTTGCACGTCAACGAAATTGAATTGTGGTGCATCAGTCAAGTGTATGATTATGATGATTTTAACGTCATTCTGGGAGAGACAACGCGCAAATTCGCAATACCGCCCGACTACGTGACCTTGCAGTCCAACGTGCTTTTCGAGCGCAAACAGGACATGAAACACGTGTTGAAAGTCTATAAAGAGGGCGAAAAATACCCGGAAAAAGTGCCCAACAGCATACCCGAGGGCATTAAGACCGAGCTTTTGAACGGGACCGCTAATACGCAGTTTTTGCAGTCGTATTATAATTCCACGGTTAAAGGCATGTTCAACGGCATTTATGGCACTCAGGCAATGGACGTAATGAAACCGTCATTTGTCGTTTTGAACGGTGATATCAAAATCGATAACACTACGATAGTCAATCAGGATACCTATAGCGAGATGATACCGGACAAAATCAGAGTGCTGTACACATACGGCATGAGGATAGTCGCCGGTAGTCGCATGCACCTCATCATCGCCCTCGAACTGTTGCATGAAACGTTGGGCGACGCCATACACCCGACAGGCGGCGACACCGACAGCATCAAGGCCAGCGTAACCGAAAACGTGACCGACGCCGATTTGTCGCAAGCGCTGAAACCCTTGGCTAACGCCAGCGATATGGCAATCAATGTCGTGCAACGCCGCAACCGCGCCAATTTTCCGGCTTTGGCGTCGCCGCTCGAATCAATCGGGCATTTTGACATCGAGACCGCTGGTGAGGGCACGCGCTGGGCCAACCATTTCGAGGCGTGGAACAAGGCCCGAATCAGCGAATCGGACGGGCATTACCATATCACGTGCGCCGGTTTGTCGCGCCCCCGAGACGCCTATCACATCGAAACGCTATGCAACGACCTCGCAAAGGCAGGGTACACGTTTGAACAAGTCGCGCCGAACGTGCTAGGTTACAACATTTTCGTGGCCAACAGCATCAGCCATAGTCTGCAAAAGCGCCGCCCCGAGGTCGTAGACCGATTTATAGGCGACGTGACCGACTATCTCGGCAACACGGCGCACGTCGATGTACCGCAGTCCATCGCACTGTACCCGACAGGCCGGTGGCTTGGCGAAACGACCAAACGCGCAAGCGTGGAAAATCTGCAATGGTTGCGTCGCACGCAACATGTCGATACCCGCGAGCGGTGGATTGAATATGTTGACAATGTTGGTAGAATTTTGGCAATGGATGACGAAGGCGAAATGACACCGCTTATGGAAACGGACAACACTGATGAACAATAAATATTACAATTGGCAAAAAACATTATCATATGACGCGCCGGTGACAATGGTCATAACCGCACGCGGATACGGAAAAACCTACGGGCTACGCAAACAGTGCGTCAGCGATTGGATTAAAAACAAGTGGCGTTTCGTGGAAATAACACGACATGCACAGGAATTAGCACCCTTGACCGAAAACTATTATGACCGACTGCAACGCGAATATCCCGGGTATGTTTTCAAGTGCGAGAAAAATCAGGCGTACATTGCGCCGCGCCCTCATGAGGGCGGTAAGCCGCAATGGGAATTGCTGGGGTATTTTGTCGCAATGACTCAGTTTCAGCTGATTAAAAAGCTCACATTCAACAGGGTTAAACGTATTTTCATGGACGAGACCGTGCTCGAAAAGGATGACAAAAACCACCGGTATTTGCAAAACGAGTGGGACATCCTGACTAATATCGTTGATACCGTGACCCGTGAGCGTGCCGACACCGGCAACGAACCACGACTCTATTTGCTGGGCAACGCCTGTGATATTCTGAACCCTTATTTTGAGCACGCGGGCATCACCGGCAACCCCAAGCGAGGTTACTCATGGTATCTGGACAAGACGTTTTTGTTGCATAATCTCGAAAACGCGGAATACGCACGCGAAAAAAAGCAGACTTTGGCGGGCAGAATGGCTAGCGGACGCGTGGAAAAAATCGCTTTGGGCAACGATTTTGGTACCGAAACGGATATGGAAATGGTTGCGGATAAGACCGGCAACGCCGAACATCTGTACACTCTGATGTACGACGGCACCCCGCTTGCGATATGGCTGGACATGCGAGACGGGTACTACTACGTCAATCGCAAACCGCCGCGCGACATGCGCGACACATATACGCTGACATTGGATGACCAACCAAACTATGTCATGCTCAAACGCACTTCACCGTTATGTCAGACTCTTTTTGACGCATACCGGTTGCGATATGTCAGGTTCGACAGTCTGAAAACATGCGGCGATTTTCGTGACATGTTGCGGTACTGCGGATACAGGTGATATGATTACACGCGGCTAATGAGCGGCGCTATACCACGACGTAATGCATCTTGCGCGGGGACTGACACGGAAACGTGCCGCGCGGTGTTGAATGTAGTCTATTCCTAAACGCTGTGTATAATCGCTCTCATAATGCTATGATAGTGGCTGACAAATAATCGTTTGTCAGCCACTATTATTTTTAGGAGATATTATGGCGGATGAAAACACCGAAAAAAACGACGTCGAAACCGACGCCGAACAGACCGAACAGCGTACCGATGACTACGACGGCTTGGCGCATCGAATCGACGATGTTCTGGCCAAGCTTGACGCATACGACAGCAAGGTGACCGCGTTTATCGAGGCGGTTAACGCTTTTATGGACGCTTCGGGTGATGTGGATACTGACAACGAAACCGAGACCAACGACAACTCGGACGATACTGATGATATCGACCTCGAAACGCCCATTGAAGAACTTGACCTCACTATCGACTGATTAGGAGACACATATTATGGCAGTCAACAACAGCACCATCATGGCGAAAGCGTGGCTCTCGGGCACCAACGATTTTCAACAGCGTATCCCGGACCCCACCGTCAACGGCATCGCCGCGACCATGGACGCATTGTTCGCGCCCATGAACCAGCAATACTACAACCAGTTCATCGACATTCTGGTGAACCGAATCGGCATGACCTACGTGAGGGGTCAGCAGTTCGACAACCCACTCGCACCGTTCAAGGGCGCGAAGCTTAACTATGGTTCGACCATTCAGGAAATCGTTCCGAAGTGGATTAAGGCACACGCGTATGAGGATGACGTGGAGACTCTGCTGAAAATGCACCGACCCGACGCGGTGCAGATTTTCCACTCGCAGAACCGCCGCGACCAGTACCCCATCACCGTTAACGCGGACGAACTGCGTACCGCCGTCACAGACGAGTACGGGTTGAACAATCTTGTCGCGCGTATCATGGACGTGCCGCGCAACTCGGATGAATACGATGAATATCGTATCATGCTCAATCTGCTCGCATACTATGAGAAAAACTATGGGTTCCACAAAATCAAAGTTTCCGAACCGACCGACGAAACCACCGCGCGCGCTCTGCTGAAGCAGATTCGAGCGGTTGCCGGTAAACTGCGTTTCCCCAGCACCGTATACAACAACGTGCCCGTACCCGTGTTCGCGGCAAACGACGAACTGGTGCTCATGGTCACGCCGGACGCCCTCGCGTCCATTGATGTTGACGCCCTCGCCGCCGCGTTCAACATCGACCGCGCCGAGATTCAAATGCGCACCGTCGTTGTCGATGAATTCCCGGTTGCGGGCGCTATCGCGTTGCTGACCACGCGCGACTTTTTCGTCTGCAACGACACGCTCTACAACACCACCAGTTTTTATAACCCGCAGACTCTGGGCACCACCTACTATCTCAATCACTGGGGCGTATACAGCGTGACGCCGGCGGTACCGGCAGTGCTGTTCACCACGGGTGCCGCCACGACCGTGCCGACCATCACCCAGACAGTGACGGGCCTTAACCTCACCGCCGAAAACAACGTAGAGTCGGTTGCGCCCGGCGACACGTTGCGTCTCATGGTGGCCCTTCAGGGCACCATCACCGACGGTTTGGCTGTCCGGCCCGACGCGGCGACGTTCGAACTGTCGGCCGAAACACCGGCAGCGGCTAGTGACGCAGCGGCTAGTGACGCAGCGGCTAGTGACGCTGCGGTGCCGAGGCAGCTGAACTCCCGCACGCGCGTGGACAACTACGGCGTGCTCCATGTCCAGCGCACCGGACTGACCAAGAACGACGTCATCCACATCAAGGCGACCACCGCATACACCAACCCGAGCGGCGTCACCAACACATACACCGCTACGCTCAACCTCACCGTCAAGTAAAAAATTGCGGACACCTATTAGGGCCGGATACAATGTTCGTTGTATCCGGCCCTAATATTTTACGAAAGCGAGAAAAATCATGACCAACAAATTTCCGCATTTGCAAAACGCTACCGATTTCCCCGGCGACAATGAGCGCGTATACTCGCAATATCCCAATAGTTTCGACTACACGCGCTGGACGTCCAAGACCACACTCAAACCATGCACCGTCCGTTGGACAGCGGACGACGCCAACCGCGTCAAATGGGACACCGATATTGAGCGTGACGCATGGTTCGACCGACTGACCGCCGACACATACGAACTGGATAGCGGGCTCAACGTCATACCGGGGGAAAGCGTGCGGTTGCCGATACCCTATCAGGCGTTGCAGTACGCCAACTATCTGGGCGTTACGATACCCGACATGCCGGGCGACGGCGAACAACTGGACTACTCCACCCGCCACGTGTGCCGACTGTACTATTTTATCCTCGATACCCGCCGCATCAACGCTACAGTGACCGAATGCGTGCTCGAACTGGATTATTGGACAACCTACGTCAACTCGGTTGATATCCCTCGAATCATGGTCGAACGGGGCCACGTGGCACAGGCGTATGAGACTGTTGAAACATACCTTGCCGACCCTATCCACAACAACCGGGGCCTCACCGCACCCGAACCGGACGCGCCCGCCGCACCCGTGATGACCGCATCCAACAGGTTCATCCCACTTGCGACTGGAGAAATGTGGCTGTTGTTGGCAGTCAAATGCACCTACACGCAATTCACCGGCCTCACGCCGGTCGGTGACACGTTGCCCGACACGCCACCCGTCTACGCGGATACCGGCGACTACTGGGGACACCGGTACCAAGTCACGGATTATGCATGGGGCGGCGTGCCTAATCTCGATGACGTGTCAGCGCCGAACGCCACCGGCATATCCGCCGATACCGTTCGACCCAACGGATATACGATTATCGGCCTCAAAACAGCCGACGCATACGCGCGCGACTTTTTCGGCCAACTCACGACACGGTTGCCTCAGGCGTACAACCTTATCGAGGCGTGCTACGTCGTGCCGCGCAACATGATTAAACCGGTCAGCGGCACGAAACTACTCGGTTTCGACGTGTACCGCATCAATCCCGCCGCAACGGGCTTGTTGGCCGACATCGACTTGCAACCGAGCGCGTTCGGCTACCCGTCCGAGTACGCGCGACTAGCGAAACTGTACACGGCACCCTATGCGTGGTTGTCCATCACGGACGAAAACAACAACGAGTCAGTCATACGTGTAGAGGATACCACCAGTAATCTTGCGGTAATGCGTCGCGTATCCCTCGCATACCCGTATTTGTCCGCGCAAACGTTTTTGACAGGCGTATCGGGCAACGGCAAAACCGAGTACACATGGGCCGACCTCACCAATACATCTCACACCACCGACATGCCCGACAGCGCCTATCACGCGTTATCCTCTCATGATATACCACTGTACACGCTGATGATTGACAGCGCGGTAAAATACGTCAACGACAACGACAGTACCAACCGAGTACAGGCCCGCGAAAACGCATTGAACGCATACCACACCAGCGTGCGCGGCACCAACACCGGCAACGTAAACGCAAACGCAAACGCCGAAACCAACCTAACCAACACACAGGCAAGCGCCGCAAACTCGGTTGCCAACACCAAACTACAGACCGAAAACGCGGCATTCAACACCAACCTATCCAACACAGCCGGCACGGACATAACAAACCTCAATAACACCAAACTAGACGCGGACGTCGTGACGTCCAACTTTAAGCTTGGTGCCGATAAGTCTGTTGACAAATTGGTGACCTCCGCCGCATATGAAGCCAACGTGGACTCAGCGGTGCTCTCAAACGTATCATCAGCGGTTAACACCATTGCGGGCGCGGCAATCTCCCTAGCCGCCGCACCGGCTACGGCGGGTGGTAGCTTGGCGGCGGGCGCGGCAGTCGCGGGCGCGGGTATGTCGGTGGGACTCAGCGGTTACAACACGTCGGTGACGCTTTCCAACAAAGAGGCTGTATATAACGCCAATCTGCAAGCTATGGAAAGCAAGGCCAATAACGCGATAACTACAAATCGTACCCTGACAACACGCGCTATGACCTTGGCAACCGACGTTACAAACCGCTCAAACAAACTTAACACCGATTTGACGATTTCTAAAAACACGCTATCCACCAACGTAACAACCAACAACGTCAACACCGGCAACGCAAACGCGGCACGTAGCCGCGACACCGCAGTGGCCAACAACCAGCGGCAACGCGACAGTGGAATTTTCGGCGCTCAAACCGCACTCGAACAGGCACAAGACGTGTACGCGGCCAAACTCAGGGACCTACGCCGCGCCGCGCCGGTGACCATCGCCGCGTCACAGGGCGACGCCCTACCCGATATCTGGGGCACGCGCGGCCTACAGGTGCGAGTCATGACGCAATCGCCGGACGTAATCAGACGTTGCGGCGACGCTTTTCTACAGTATGGCTACACGTTGCGCCAAAACGTTGAAACCCCGACTCTGCTGGTTAAAAGCAAGTTCACCTATTGGCGCGGTGACGCGCTTATCTATGCCATCAGCGCACCGACACGCGCAGTCAATATCATTCGGGACATGTTCGAGACCGGTGTCACCATATGGCGCGACCCCGATACAATAGGCAGTAGCATATACAACAACGACTAAAAGCGAGGTACGATAATGGGTCAAAAACGCAACGGGCTCAAATGGAATAGTGACAGATATTGGCAGACTGCGGGCTACAACACTCGCTTGTTCACCATGTTCAAAAATCAGGTCTTGAATATGGCGTTGACACGGTATCACTGGATTAATCTCCCACAGACATGCGACGAACGGTTTCTAGAGCTGACCCTATATACACAGGGCATTGCGACCATCGCACGCCCGCGTAGCGGGACCCATGCCAACCAGTGGCTCTCGCTCACAATGGGTGGCTGGGAAAGCGCACCCGACATGTACGGAAACCCGAGCAAATGGCGCGCTCTCGGCCTTAACGGCTACAGCTTCAACGTCAACACGTCCAACGGCTACTACTGCTGGGACAATCATCTACGCGCACCCCTCAATGACCGTGTAGACTTATGGTGCCGCGAACTTGTTGACATTGTACGCACCATGCAACAAAACCGCGTGCATCAGAAAACGCCTATGATAATCAGCGGTGTACAGGAAAAACGTTTGGACATGACCAACCTCGCAAAACAGGTCGGCGGCGGCGAACTCATCGTTTTGGCAACGGACGGCATACAGGACATGCACGTTCAGGCGCTGACAACCAACGTGCCGTTCATCGGCACCGAACTATGGGCAAATTATTTGAACATCTGGACTCAGATATACGGTGCTCTGGGCATCGGCAATCTGCCGTTCAAAGCCGAACGCCAAATTGAGGATGAGGTCAACTCGCAACAGGACCCGACCAATCTCATAGCATTGGACGGGCTCACCGAGCGTCGCAGAATGTGCGATTATCTTAACTCGCATTTCACCGATTTTGCCGAAAAACCGTTGGACGTGGTATGGCGTAGCGACAACGAAACGGCCAACTATAATATCACCCATAATCTGCAAAAACTATTCGCACTGAACAATGGAGATGATACAGATGATACCGCCCTATGATATGAGCGACGCGCCACGTGATTTCCACGCCGTCGTGACAGTCACCCTAGGCGAACTTATCACCGACAAATGGGTTGACTGGACGGACCCGAGTTGGCACTGGGACGCATACAACGACGAGCAATACACGCGCGTATGCGACAAATTCAATAACCATTTTTGGGATAGGGAAATCGGCATATTGCCGCCCGGCAGTTGGAAACGTGAGGCGTTGCGCAAATTCAATGAGATAATGCCAAAGTACAAACTCGTGTATCAAGCGCTCGAAACCGGGGTAAGCGTCCTACAGGTCAGCGACACATACGGCAAAAACCGCAACGTGTTCAGCGATTTCCCGGCGACGCAGATAGCACCGCAAAATCAGGACTACGCCTCAAACGCCACGGATAACCAGTTCGAGACTTTTGTACAGGGCGATTTTTTGGATAAAATGGAAAAAATAAAGGACTACAACGACGTTGATTTAATGATTATCAACGACATGGACTCGCTGTTTTCGTGTTTCTATTCAGTGAGTCTTAACATTTATTAATATAGAAAGGAACATATCATGTCATGCGACATTGACATTAATCAATTTCCGTGGATAACGGAATACACGCCAGTAATTCCGAAAATCTATTGGGACGTGTATTCGCAAGAAGAAAGATACAAATGGTTATGTCTCGAATACGACAAAATCATGCACTACCTAGCCGACACTATCAAATACATCAACGACAATGAGGGCAAATACGACAACGACATAGACACCCTATACGAGCTGACCAAAAAACTAGGCGCAAGTCTGGACAACGTAATCGCACAACTCGATAAAATCGTTGAAACACTGCCAGTATACGACCCGACGCAAGGTAAAAACGTAACCAGCCGCGAAGCCATGCGCAACATGTTCAGAGAGTTGGCAGTGTTCGGCGCACGCGCTAACCAGATGGCGACACTGACAGCCGAACAGGCGGGCGCAACGTCATGTCTGGAAATGGCAGTAATCGGCAACAAAACAGTGTTCGGAAACCCCGAACCCCGAGTAACACAGCTAAACGAACCAATCCAGACGCCACCACCGAAAAAACTGACAGTAGACGCCCTACGCAACGGTATAATCAACAACAAATACTATAAAGAAAGGTAGTAAAAAATGCTGGAAACCTCTAATTACAAGCTCAAAAAATACCAACCTACAGACAGCCCCGACCTACTCGCCGGTTATAACAATTCGATGGACACAATCGACGCGCAAATTAAAAGCACCAACAGCCGCATCGACTCACTACCCAGTGCACCCTCATTACCGGACGGAATAACGGAATTTTTAACCGCACTCGGGCTTAGCAGCAGTAACGCGGCACAACTGGGCACCACGCTAAAGCATTTTCTGAACAAAACGCCCGCAACAACCAACGCGAAATACACGGCGGCCGGTTTGGCAAAAACCCAACTCACCGCCGAGGGGCTACCGTTCGTACCCGATTCGCAATGAAAGGTAAACTATGAACGACAAATACAACGAAACACCGTGGTACAATCTGCCGCTATACAGGGCTGACACACCCCAAGACCTACGCGACGGATACAACCGGGCAATGAATCTTATCGACCTCAAACTACATCAACTGGATGTACAGCTGGAAATCATCAAAAACCTCAAATAAATCAGGAGTTTATCATGGCAGACGGATACGGACACACCACAAACTTCAACCTCCCACTCTATCAAGACAACACGCCAGCCGACTTGCGAGACGGTTACAACAACTCAATGCGTGTGATTGATGACAATATGCTCTCAATCACAACGGGTGTTAACCGCGCTAATAAAAACCTCGCCGCCCTCGGTGCAGACACCCCCGAAAAGGCGGCCACACTTGCAACCGATATCGCAAACGGTAACACAGCACATCATCTGCTCTCTCACATGGGTATTGTTGATGACACCAGCGCGGGCAAGCACATCAACGCCATCGAGCAAAACCATACGGGCACGCAAAACAACACCAACGCGCTCACGGCACTAGGTGCGGAAACGGTGAATAAGGCCACCAGCCTCAAAAACACAATCAACACCAACACCAGCGCGCTCACAGCACTGGGCGCGGAAACACCCGACAAAGCCACCGCGCTCAAAAACACAATCAACCGCACCCCGACGCTAATCACCAACAATCGTAACCTACCCAAAAACGCCAAAATCGTCTGCATCGGCGACAGCTACGGCGAGGGATACCAAGCCACCGACAAAACCACCGACAACCCCTACGCGGTAATGGGACGCACCCTACACGCCACAATCTACAACTATTCGGACGGGGGAGCGGGTTTCGTAGCAACCAGCAACACCACAAACCGCACGTTTAACGACATGGTTAACGCCGCGTACAAAGACCACACAGCGGACGCCGGCACCATCGATTACGTCATGATTACAGGCGGACAAAACGACACGCCCAAAACCTATGACGCCGTTAAACAAGCCGCCACAGAATGCGTAACCAACGCGGCAACAAAATTCCCAAACGCCAAAATCGTAGTCTACCCCATGCAATGGCCCTCCTACCAACTCTGGGAGTCGGTGTTCACCACCTATACAGCAATCATGGACGGCGTGGCCGCAACAGGCGTGGGCATAGCAGTACCAAACGGATATGAATTTTTCCAAGGCCACCCCGAACTGTTCGCCACCGACCAAAAACACCCAAACACCAACGGATACAAACTACTGGGCAACAAATACGCAAGCGTGCTCATGGGCGGCGACGGCGGCACCTACAACGCCGGAAAAATCACCACCTCAGCGGCAACCAACGTGACACTGGACGCACAGGCACTAGCAATAGCAACCAACGGCATGCTATCAATCCACATGCACGTAAAACCAAACACCAGCCATCAGGGCTACACCGCGGGCGACAAAATCGCTTTCCTACCCAAATTCGCCAAACTCAATCAAGCCACCACAGCCTACTTCACAGCAGTCACCAACAGCGGCAAAATGGTTGTCCTAGGCGTCAACAACGAGAATTTCTCAGCCAACCCGACAATTTTCACACCCTTCGGCATGGAAAAAGCTGAGATTTTCGTCAACACCACAATTCCACTATTCTCATAAAAAACAATAAAACCACTGGGCATATTACCCAGTGGTTTTATTTTTATATAAAACACTTCATAAAATAAAACGGTGTACAGTACAACAGATTAAACAGCAAACACCCCCTATCAATGCTATCATCAACCTCACAAACCGACTCATTAACCTTGATATAGCGCTTGCCGTCTTCGGTATACTCTTTCACCGACACACCATACTGCATTATCTCATTCCTTTTTTTCAGTCATCAAACCTGTAGTTAGCATATACTAGGTACGCTTGCAATTTTTGAGGCACCTTAGCCCAGTCATCGTAGCCCAAG
>OGWZ01002197.1_pt1 | contig 15904 bp, 17 predicted proteins | sample 1576141 | NCBI WGS metagenome assembly OGWZ01 (sample SAMEA3541512, study PRJEB24748) | human gut metagenome | biome: human gut; feature: human-associated habitat; material: faeces | place: China | collected 2012
AATCACCTGTATACCGGACACCGGGTTGTGCTGGGTCAGATACTCAAAGATCAGCGAAAGCTCGTGGTCCTCCAGCACCTGCATGTGATTTTTGGGTGTCTGTGCGTACTCCGTCAGGATCTCCGTGATCTGCTTGGTGGGCAGACCAAAGTCCTTTGCCACCTCATGCACCCTGTATTTGTTCCCGATATTAGCCAAATAAAGCCACCTCCATCAATGTGATACGAATCAGCGTGTCAAAAAAATCTTTCCGCCCCGCTGCCTAAGCTTTTATAACCATGAAAATGCAAAAACTACTGATTCCAATGGCAAGGGCCACCTCTCTTAGGCTTTCCTCACACACGCTTCCTTACAGTTATCGTAATTTTACCACTTTATCGGTAGTCTGTACACCTGCATATTATGCGCGCAGTAGTTTACGGATTTTTACGCCCGGAGCCCTTTCCCTTCTTCACGGGCTTACTGCCCTGAAACCGAGTCCGTGCCTGGTTCTTTTTCTGTGTTCTCGCCGCCGCGCCCCGCTCCTTGGAGCCGGGCCGTGCCGGCTTTCTCTTTCCCTTGCCGGGCCGGGCCTCTTGTTCCGGCGGCGCGTTTTTATCCGTCGGAGCATTCCTTTCCGGGGGCTTTGGCAGGCGCTTTTTCCCCATGCGCACATTTTTCTCGTGGGCCAGCTGCTCCTGCCGGCGCTCCCGGGCCCGCTGCGCCTTCACGGTCATGCGCTGGGCGGCGCTTTGGAACTTTTCCGGGTCCAGCGCTGCCAGCTTGCCGGTCACAGCGTCGGCAAAGCCGATGTCCGTCACCGCCGCCATGGCGCAGCTGGTGCGGCCCAGCGCCCTTCCCAGCTGCTCCTTTGTGGCCGGGATCACCAGGCACAAGCAGCTTCCGGTGTTTGCAAAGCCCATAGCCCGGCGCACGGAGCTGGCTGCAGCGTCCCCGGCCACCAGGATGATCCTGGCCTTCTTAGCCCGGGCTGCGGAGCCCACCGGCTCCTCGCCGATCTCCACCCGGCCCGCCTTGTGAGCCAGGCCGAGCAATGATAGAATCCTCTCCATGCTTAACCCTCGATCTGCGCCTGCAGCGCCGCGTAAATGTCCTCTCCGATGGCCGTCTCAAAGGCCCGCTCCAGAGCCCGGGACTTTCTGGCCTTTTGCAGGCACTGGGCATCAGGGCAGATATAGGCCCCCCGTCCGGACTTCTTGCCGGTGGCATCCACGCAGATCTCCCCCTCCGGGGTCTTTACGATGCGCACCAGCGCCTTTTTATCCTTCATAGTGCGGCACCCCACGCACTGCCGCTGGGGAATTTTCCGCTGCTTCTGCATGGCGTACCCTCCCTTGTATTAGCTGCTGAAAAATCTGTCATTGCGAGGGTGCAGCGCGCCCGTGGCAATTCGTTCCCCTTGGCCTTTGCGCAAGGGTATTACGGATTCCCACGACCAGTCTGTTGACTGGTCTCGGAATGACACGCAATTTTTATTGTCTCCTGTCATTGCGAAGCCAGTGCGCACACTGGCTGTGGCAATCCGTTTTTAAAATTCAGATCTCGCGTCTGCGGACGCGAACTCTGCGAGGCTTCTTACTCAGCCGCCGCTTCCTCGTGATAGGAGGCGGGCTTGATGTCGATCTTATAGCCGGTGAGCCGGGCGGCCAAGCGGGCATTCTGTCCCTCCTTACCGATAGCCAGGCTCAGCTGGTCATCGGGCACGATGGCCCGGCAGGCCTTGCCCTCCTCGGCCAGCTGTACGCTGATGACATCTGCCGGAGCCAGGGCCGAGGCCACGAACTGTGCCGGGTCCTCGCTGAAGGGGACGATGTCGATCTTCTCGCCCCGCAGCTCCTCCACAATGGCGTTCACCCGCTGGCCCCGGGGGCCCACGCAAGCGCCGATGGGATCCACGTTTTCATCGGAGGAATACACCGCCATCTTGGTGCGGCTGCCGGCCTCCCGGGCGATGGAGCGAATCTCCACCGTGCCGTCAAAGATCTCCGGCACCTCCAGCTCAAACAGGCGCTTCACCAGCCCCGGATGGGTCCGGGAGATGAGCATCTGGGGGCCCCGGCTGCCCCGGCGCACATCCATCAGATAGACCTTCAGCAGCTGCCCCTCATAGTATTCCTCGCCACTGACCTGCTCGCCCAGAGGCAGCACGGCGTCGGTGGCGTCCGCACCGGAGCCCAGGCGCACGGTGACGCTGCCGCTGCGCTGGTCGATACGCACCACGGTACCGGTGAGGATCTCGTGCTGCTTGGAGTTAATCTCGTCATAGATCATGCCGTGCTCGGCCTCCCGCAGGCCCTGGATGATGACCTGCTTGCCGTTGCCGGCGGCGATGCGGCCAAAGTCCACATTCTTCACCGGGAAGCGAACGGTGTCGCCCACATGGTACTTGGCGGAGAGAGCCTTTGCCTCCTCAGCAGAGATCTCCGCAGCCGGGTTCTCTACCTCCTCCACCACTGTCTTTTCCACGAACATTTTCAGGTCATGCTTTTCCTCGTTCACGTCCACCACCACGTTTTCCACGTCCTCGTGATCCCGCTTATAGGCGGTGACCAGGGCCTGCACGATCTTTTCCAGCATAAAATCCTGGGGAATGCCGCGTTCCTTTTCCAGCAGCGCCAGAGCGGCAAAGATTTCTTCACATTTCATAGCCGAATCTCCTGTTCTGTATAAGAAAAATCTATAATAACAAAATTAAACCACAAAAAATATTGTATCTTAGAAAGCCTCTCAGAGCTTGCCGCCCCCAGGCCGTTTCGCCAGCTTAAAAAACTATGCGCAGCCGCACCATAGCGACTTCATTTTTTTCAAACCGCAGCTCCTGCTTACCCATTTCCAGTACCACTGCGCCGCCGTCGTACTCCTTCAGCACGCCGGGGAATTCCTTCCGCCCGTCGCGATTCTGGTAGGTTTTCAGCAGCACGGGGCTACCCAGAAATTTTTCAAAATCAGATGGCCGCTTCAGCTGCCGCTCAGCCCCGGCAGAGGACACCTCAAAGATGTAGCTGCCCTCGATGGGGTCCGCCTCGTCCAGCAGGTCGCTGACTCTCCGGCTCACGTTTTCGCAATCCAGGATGTCCACGCCGCCGTCCTTGTCCAGGTACAGCCGCAGAAACCACTGGCCGGCTTCCCGGACATATTCCGTGTCCCACAGCTCGCAGCCGAACTCCGCAGCCACGGGAGCGGCCAGCTCCGCCACGATTTCCGTTACTTTTTTCATCGAATATCCTCGCATTTCCGCAATTTTAAGGATCGCAAATTAGCCAACAAAAAGAGCGGACCGGGAAGTCCACTCTGCGAAAATAACCTTACATCCCATACTATATCATATATTGTCAAGCAATGCAAGCTTTTTTTCAGGCCAAAAGCTGATCCAAGGCAAGGGCCCGTAAACCGCCGCCTGTTGCCGGCGAACTCTGCAGAGCCTTTTAGGCGAACAAAAGCGAAGCGGCTTTGGCCGCTTCGCTTTTGTTGTGATTTATTCGCCGAAATTGCTGTTGATGAGCTCGGCCAGCGCAGCCACAGCTTCCTTCTCGTCGGAGCCGTCGGCAATGAGAGTAATGGTGGTGCCGCCCACGATGCCCAGGCTCAGCACGCCCAGCAGGCTCTTGGCGTTTACGCGGCGCTCATCCTTCTCCACCCAAATGCCGCACTTGAACTCATTGGCCTTCTGAATGAAATAGGTGGCGGGTCTGGCGTGCAGCCCGACCTCGTTTTTCACGGTAATTTCCTGTGTATACATATCCTCTTCTCCTTTACGCGCAGCAGTTATTCGGAAAAACTTCTTCCTAACCACTTCTAATTATACGGAAAGAGGCGGGGATTGCAATGGCAAAAACCACGAAAAAAGCGAGAAACCCCGGTGTTACGCGGGCGATTTTTTACTTTTCCCACAAAAACGACCCGCTTCGTTTCCCCACAATCACCGAGTTTCGCGGCAAGCAACTCTCCCATCCGGCGCCATCACTTCAGCTCCACCACCGTCACGCCGGCCTCGCCCTCGCCGTAGCGGCCCAGCCGGAAGCTCTTGACCACCTTGCTGCGCCTCAATATCTCATGCACCGCCTTGCGTAGGGCCCCGGTGCCCTTGCCGTGGATAATGGTCACCGTCTCCAGCTTGGCCATAACGGCTGCGTCCAGGTAGTTTTCCACCACGCTCTCAGCCTCCAGGGTCTCGTAGCCCCGAATATCCAGCTCTGAGGACGCCCGCCGCTCCAGATGCAGCGTGGGCGCAGGTCCCGTTTTAGGCGCAGCCGCCCGCTTCTTCGGCTGGGGCTGTCCCTCTATGAGCCGCACCTGCCCGGGCTTTGCGGTCATTTTCATCTTTCCCGCCTGCAGCACCAGGCTCCCGTCGCCGTTTACCTGCACCACCGTGGCGGCGGTGCGCACGCCGGGCAGCTCCACCCGGTCTCCGGCCACAATAGGCCGGGACGGAGTCTCCGGCTCCGGGGCCTCCTCCCGCAGGTGCAGGGCCTCCTGGGCGGCGTTCATGTGCTTCCTCGCCGATACCTTTGCGTCGTTGATGGCCTGGAAATCTGCCTGCTGCTGCATTTTCCTGCGCAGCTCGTCCAGCTCGGCGAATATTTCGTCCACCTGCTGCTGGGCCTGCCGCACAATGCGCCGGGCCTCGTTTTCACCCTTACTCCGGGCGTTTTCCTTGGCCTTTTCCATCTGCTCCCGGAAGGTCCGTGCCTTTCGGGCATCCTCCTGGCTCTGCTGCCACAATCGGTCCGCCTCACCCTGGGCCTTTTCCAGCCGCTGGCGCTTCTCCTCCAGCTGGGTCAGCACATCCTCAAAGCGGATGGACTCGCTGTCCATCTGGGCCTTGGCGGCGGCAATGACCTCCTCATCAAGCCCCAATCGCCGGGAAATTGCAAAGGCGTTGGACTTGCCGGGGATGCCGATGAGCAGCCGATAGGTGGGCCGCAGGGTGGCCACATCGAACTCACAGCTGGCGTTTTCCACCCCGGCGGTGGTCATGGCAAAGGTTTTCATCTCCGCATAATGGGTGGTGGCGGCAATAAGGGCGCCCTTGCTGCGCCCATTTTGAATGATGGCAATAGCCAGGGCCGCGCCCTCCACCGGGTCGGTGCCCGCCCCCAGCTCGTCAAAGAGCAGGAGGCTGTTCTCGTCCGCCTGGTGCAGAATTTCCACGGTGTTGGACATATGGGCCGAGAAGGTGGATAGGCTCTGCTCGATGCTCTGCTCATCGCCCACATCCGCCAGCACCCGGTCAAAGACCCGCAGCCTACAGCCGTCGTCAGCGGGGATCTGCAGCCCGCATTGGGCCATGAGCGTCAGCAGCCCGATGGTTTTCAGCGTCACCGTTTTGCCGCCTGTATTGGGGCCGGTGATGACCAGGGTGTCATAGGAATTGCCCAGCTCCAGGGAAATAGGCACTGCCTTGGCCTGGTCCAGCAGCGGATGCCTGGCCCGGCGCAGCACGATGCCGCCCCTCCGGGCCAAAATAGGCTTGGCCGCGTTCATCCGGTAGCTCAGCTGCCCCCTGGCAAAGATCACATCCAGGTGCACCAAAATATCATAGTCATAGAGGATGTTCATCATCTGGGCCGCGCACTCCCCGGAGAGGATGCGCAAGATGCGGTCGATCTCCTTTTCCTCCCGGGCCTGCAGCTCCTTCAGCTCGTTGTTGGCCTGCACCACGCCCATGGGCTCCACAAACAGCGTGGCCCCAGAGGAGGAAATATCATGCACCAGCCCCGGGATGCTCCCCTTGCACTCGGCCTTCACCGGCACCACAAACCGCCCGTCCCGCTGGGTAATGAGGGCTTCCTGCAGGACCTTGGCGTAGGAGGGAGAGGAGATGATCCGCTGCAGAATTTGCCGGCCCTTGCTGGCCGCCAGACGCATCTTACGCCGGATGTCGGCAAGCTCGGGGCTGGCGGAGTCGGCAATGGTTTCCTCGTCCAAAATGGCTCCGTGGATCTTGTCTTCTAAGAATTTGTTGGTGTGCAGGGCGGAGAACAGGTGGTCCAGCACGGTTTTCTCCCCCTGCCGGTCCCGGTCGTATTCCGAAACCCGGCGAGAGGCCGTCAGCAGGTCTGCCACATCCAGCAGCTCCCTTGTGTTCAGCACCCCGCCGTGGTCGGCCCGGTTCAGCGCCCGGGACACATCCTTCACCCCTGAAAAGCTGGGGCTGCCGTAAAGCCCCAGCCGTTCCCGGGCGCTTTGGGTCTCCTCCTGCAATCGTGCAGCCTCCTCCAGGTCACACACCGGCAAAAGCTGGCGGCACTTCTCCTTGGCCGCCTCGCTCACTGCCAGAGACGCCAGCATCTCCAAAACCACCGGCAGCTCCAATGTCCGTATGGATTTTTCAAACAATGTATTCATGAATCTTCCTCTTTTGCCTTGGAAATATAAATTTTCCTATGTAAATAAAGCCAAAATGATCCCGTAGGGGCGAACGACCCTGTCCGCCCGCCGGCCTTGCACCGGCTCCTTGCAAAAACCATGTCATTGCGAGGCCAGTTCGCAAACTGGCTGTGGCAATCCGCATCCCCCGTCCCCTTGGCCCCCTTGCCTAAAGGGGGCTGGCACGGCGAAGCCGTGACTGGGGAATTCTTCACCTCACCGCACCTCTTGCAACCCTTTCGTAGGGGCGGGGTTCTACCCCGCCCGTTCTTCCGCGCCCCTTGTAACGGACGCGGGGCGATGTGGGCATCGCCCCCTACAAAATCCTGTCGGTAAACACTCCGTAGGGGCCGATGCCCACATCGGCCCGAACCGGGCTTGCACAAATTTCCTTGTCATCCGTAGGCCCGGACGCCCCTGTCCGCCCGTTCTCTCAAATAAGTATCGCCTTATAGTACCACAGCGTCCGGAAGCTCCGCTCCAGCTGTGCCGCGGCGAACCCCTCCGCCGCCCTATCCAGCAGCCTCAGGTCCTCCGGCATCAGGGTAAAGCTATAGAGCTTCCTGTCCGGCCCATGGAGGATGTGCTCCAGCGCCGTCATGCACGCCGCCGACAGGGGAAAGCTTTCTCCCCCCGGGCCGCCGCATTTGCGGCAGTGTACCACGCCCTGTACCACATCCAGCACCGGGCTCTGGGCTGTCTCCGCCCCGCACACGGCACAGCCGTCGATCATGGGCTCAAAGCCTGCCAGGGCCAGCAGCCGGAAGGTAAACGCCGGCTTCACCAGCGCCGGGTCTTTGTCCAATTTTGCCAAAGCGTACAGCCCGTTGAGCAGCAGCCGCAGCAGCTCCGGGGCGGGGTTTTCCTCCCCGGTCACAAACTCCGTCAGCTCCGCCAGATAGGCCGCCAGGGCAAAGCGCACCAGGTCCTTTTGCAGTCCTGCAAACAGCTCCTCGGGGTCCGCCGAGTCCAGATAGTACCAGTTCCCTCGCTTATATAGGGTCATTTCCGACCACGCGAACAGCTGGCAGGCCGCCGCCAGGCGGCTGTTTTTCCGCCGGGCACCCCGGGCGATGACGGGGATTTTCCCCATCTCCGCCGTAAGCACGGTGAGGATCTTGTCCGTTTCTTTTGTCTCTGTTTCCCGCAGGATCAATCCGTGGGCAACGGTTTTTCCTTGTTCTCCCGGCATTTCTCATCCTCCCGGACCCGGTGCAGCATGTACAGCTCCGGTGCCCCCGTCTCCCAAAACAAACTCCAGTAGTCCTCCACAGCCGCCGCCTCCTTTTTCAGGTAGCTTGCCATGGGCCTCTATTTTCATCCGTGGAAAGTTCTGGCTTTCTGCCCTTTTCCGCAGCAAAAAGCCTCGCAGAGATTGCCGCCCGCAGGCGGCAAACTTATGCGCGCAGCAGGCTGGGGGCCTTTTGGCAGAAAAATCGAAGATTTTTCACCAGTTCAGTTCTCGTTGTACCCCTGGCTGCGGATAAAATTCACATTGTCCCGCCAGTTTTCCTTTACCTTCACCCAAGTCTCCATATACACCTTCGTGCCCATGAACTTTTCAATGTCTCGCCGGGCTAACGTGCTGATGCGCTTGATCATTTCCCCGTTTTTGCCGATGATAATGCCCTTGTGGCTGGCCTTTTCGCAGTAGATGGTCACATCCAGGTCGATAATGCCGTTATCCCGCTCGGAAAAACGGGTCACCTCCACCGCGGTGCCGTGGGGGATCTCCTTGTCCAGGCATAAAAGCATCTTCTCCCGCACCGTCTCGGCGCAGACCTGGCTGTCGGCCTGGTCGGTGGTCATGCCGTCGGGGAAAAGCTGCGGCCCCTCCTGGGCATAGCCCGCCAATAGGCCCATCAGCTCCTCCAATCCGTCACCCTTTCGCGCCGAGATAGGCACGATAGCCGCAAAATCCGAGTATGCCTGGCTATATGCGTCGATCACCGCCAGCAGCTCGTCCTTTTTGGCAACGGTGTCGATTTTGTTGATGCACAGGATGCACGACAGCTTCTCCTCCCGGATGCGCTCCAGCAGGATCTTCTCCGGCTCTCCCACGTGGGCGATGGGCTCCACCAGCAGCACCGCGCACTCCACATCCGCCAGGCTCTCCCGCACGACCTTTACCATGTAGTCCCCCAGCCGGGACCGAGGCTTGTGCAGCCCCGGGGTATCCAGCAGCACGAGCTGCGTGTCCCCCCGGTTCACCACGCCGTAAATGCGGTTGCGGGTGGTCTGGGGCTTGCTCGACACGATGGCGATCTTCTCCCCCACCAGGGCGTTGGTCAGGCTGGACTTGCCCACATTGGGCCGCCCGCACACGGTGACCATAGCGGTTTTTTTGATTTCATTCATAGGTGATCCTCAACTTTCGTTCAAACTGGCGAAAAATCTTCGATTTTTCTGCCAAAAGGCCCCCAGTCTGCTGCGCGCATAATTTTTGCACGCAGCGCAAAAATTCCACACTGGCAGCCTGAGAGGTATTTTTCCCCACGCACATGTCGCAAGAAAAAATGGTCTCAATTTTCGCGTCTGCGGACGCGAACTCTGCGAGGCTTTCTCTGCATATATCAGCCCAGCTTGTCTCCGTTTTTGACCTTTCTGTCCGGAGCGATCAGTACCACGCCCCCGTCGCTGTATGTGCCCAGCACCAAAACCTCGGACATAAAATCCGCGATCTGCCGCGGCGGGAAATTCACCACGGCCAGCACCTGCTTGCCGATGAGGTCTTCCGGCTTATAGTAGTCCGTGATCTGAGCGGAGGTTTTTTTCACGCCGATCTCCTCGCCCAGATCCACCCATAGCTGGTAGGCCGGCCTCCGGGCCTTTTCAAAGGTCTTTGCCTCCGTGATGGTGCCCACCCGGATATCCAGCTTCATAAAATCATCAAAAGTAGCCATAAATTCCTCCCTTTCTCAGCTGATTCTATAATGCGCCACAATATCGTTCCGGCGCTCCAGGATGTCCTCCTCATAGTACCGCTGGTACGGATTGCCGTTGTGCAGCACGAAGGCGATGCCCTTTCCGTTGCGCTTGTCAGACACAATGCCGATGTGATTTTCAAAAATTACAATGTCCCCGCCCTGCCACTGGTCGATGTCGTGGATGTCCGTGGTCAGAGCAATAGCGGTGTTTTTAAAGTAGACCTTCAGATTCCGCACCCGGCGAAAGTCGATGTTTTTGTCCACCGGGTCAATGTCGTAGCGGTCTCCGTGGGTCAGTACGTCCTCATGCAGCAGCTCCATCAGGTCGTACCCGGCCCCCAGCAGCCCGAAGGCCACCACGTCTGTGCATACCCCATACCCGTCGTCCGGATAGCCGGTGGCATAATACCGGCTCTTATACTTAGGCCGGGTGTCCAGATACGCCCGGACGGACTGCAGAATGTCCGTCTGATCGTCCACCCCATCCCCGTCCCGGTCCACTTGGCTCCTGTAGGTCTCGATGCCGAATTTCTCGTTAGAATACTTCGGGTGGGGCAGATAGTTAAATCGGTACAGCACATAAATCAAAGCCAGCGCAAAAACCGTCAACGAACCCAGCAGGATCCCTTTCTTCTTCGCCATACCTCCGCCCTTTCTCCGCATCTTTTGTAAATGTGCAAGGATTTGTCATTGCCAGGGCGCACCGCGCCCGTGGCAAAGCGGGGCGTCGGGGACGCCGCCCCCTACGAAGTTCTATCGGCGAATGGCGTGTAGGGGTCGGCCTCCCGGATGACCCGCCCAGCCTTGCACCGACTCCTTGCAAAAAACCTGTCATCGCGAGGCCAGCGCGCACGCTGGCTGTGGCGATCCGCCCTTCTTACCTTTCCAGCCCCAGCAGGGCCATGATGGCCTCCTCCCGCCAGCGCATCTGCTTTTTCATGGCCCCCTCGTCCAGGTGGTCATACCCCAGCAGATGCAGCACCGAGTGGGTCACCAGGTACGCAAGCTCCCGGCGCCTCGAGTGGCCGTACTCCTTGGCCTGGGCCGCCACCCGCTCCATGGACAGCACCATGTCCCCCAGGGGAATAAGTCCCGTCCCCGGGTCTGCGTCCTCCGCCGGGGTCAGTTCAAACATGGGGAACGAGAGCACATCCGTGGGCCTGTCCACATTGCGCATGTCCAGGTTGATCTGATGGATCCCCTCATCGCTGGTCAGCAGCACGTCGATCTCACAGGGGAGCTCCATCCCCTCCGCCGCCAGTGCCGTGCGGATGGTTTTGCGGATCAGGGCGCAGTTGCTGTCCGATGCCGCCCCGGGCACGTCGGCGGTAATGGGGATATAGTGGGTCTTTCTCATTTCTTTTTCTTCTCCTCAAACTTGGCGTAGGCCTCAATGATCCGCTGCACCATAATGTGCCGCACCACGTCGTTTTGGGTCAGGCGGCAGATGCCCACACCCTCCACGCCGTCCAGCACCCGCATGGCCTCCTTCAGGCCGCTGGGCTTGTCGCTGGGCAGGTCGATCTGTGTCACGTCGCCGGTGATGACCACCCTGGACCCAAAGCCCATTCTGGTCAGGAACATTTTCATCTGCTCCCGGCTGGTGTTCTGAGCCTCATCCAGGATGATGAAGCTGTCGTCCAGAGTCCGCCCGCGCATATAGGCCAAGGGCGCCACCTCAATGTTCCCCTTTTCCAAATACTTCTGATAGGTCTCCGGCCCCAGCATATCGAACAGGGCGTCGTACAGGGGGCGCAGGTAGGGGTCCACCTTGCTCTGCAGGTCTCCGGGCAGAAAGCCCAGCCGCTCTCCGGCCTCCACCGCCGGGCGGGTGAGGATGATACGGCTGACCTCCTTTTCCCGAAAGGCCTTCACCGCCGCCGCCACGGCCAAATAGGTCTTGCCCGTGCCCGCCGGGCCCACACCGATGGTCACCGGGCAGGCCTGGATGGTCTTTATGTAGTCCTTTTGGCCGATGGTCTTGGGCTTGATGGGCCGGCCCTTGGCGCTGATGCACACCACGTCTCGTGTCAGCTCGTCAATGCGCTCCAATTGTCCGCTGCGGCACAGGCCGATGACGTAGCGCACATGCTGCTCGCCCACATTTTCCCCCCGGGAGATAAGCCGCAGCAGGGCCTCAATGGCCTTTTCCGCCAGCATGGTATCCTCGGGCTCACCGGTGATGATGAGCTGTTCCTCCCGGTTTACCACCGATACATGAAATTCATTTTCTAAAATGCGAATATTCTCGTCAAAAGAGCCGAAAAGGCTCACAGCCTCCTCCATGCGTTCCAGGCTGATGCGCTGCTCCATGGGTCTCCTCCTCAGTTTGCTTCCTCTGTCTGCTGCACCTGCACAGGCACGCCGATCTGCTCCAGGCACTCCGCCTGCAGGGTGACCGTCAGATAGTCCCCCTCCTCTGCGGCGGAGAATCTTGTCTCCGTCACGGAGCCGTCCCGGCCCAGCTGGGCCTTGAGCTGCTGCAGCAGGAGGGTTTCCCCCTCCTTCTGTGCCTGCTCCCGGCTGCGGCGGACGCTCTGGCCGTCATAGTATGTCACAGACTCCCGTACCACCGTAATGGGCAGGCGCAGCCCGCCCGGCAGCGACAGCGGATGATAATAAGTTATTTTATCACAGCTTGCGCCGCTTATGCTACCCATGCCCCACAATTTTATTCTTTTTTTGCCAAAATCCACGGAGAGGGCGGTTTTTTCCCGCCTTCCCCCGCTCTTTTCCGTGATCTCCAGGGGCACCGATACCGACAGCTCATACCAGGTCCGGGCCTCCACGGTGCCCAGGCTGTGGGTCATATAGGTATTGCCCTCCCGGGATTCATACACCCCCGTCACCAGCAGCTCCCCCTCCGTCACGGTGCTGCCCTCCGCCACCAGGGCCTTACCGTCCAGGGCCCGCACCCGGGTCACCAGGCCGTCCCGGGCAGCCACGATATTCCACACACCCGCCTCGTCCGCGATCTCCGGCGGCCGCTGCCGCTCCACCACCTGCACATAGGCCACGCAGCCCTTCACATTCACCGTCAGCCAGGATACGTCGTGCAGCTCCAGCAGCACATGGTTGCGCATGTCCTCCTGGTCGATCTCCAGCCCCGGGGAGCCGACGGTGATGCCGTAGTTTTCCAGCGCCCGCAGCACCGTCTCCGTGGGCACTGTTTCATTGCCGCTGACCCGGAACTCCCATATAAATAAATTCCCGCCGAATAAAAGCAGCCAAAAGACCGCGAACCCCGCCAAAAGCACGTACCGCCTGTGAAACCGTCCCCACAGGACCGGGATCCCCCGGCGCCGCAGCACCGTCATCTCCGCCCCGGTCTGCCCGGCGATTTCCTCCAGGGCCGGCCCCTGTGCCAGCAGCATCCGCAGCCGCAGGCAGATCTCCGATTCCCACTGCAGATCCCAAAACAGGATGCCCTTGGCTCCCAGCAGGTTCAGCACACGTTCCGGACAGGCGCATTGGATCTGTACCAGCTGGCTGCCCTGTAAATAATGGACGATTCGTTTATACATATATTTACTCCATCAACTCCACCCGGTCAATGTGACCCGTCAGCCGCAGCTCCCCGTCGGTCATGGCCGCCAGCTGCAGGTCTTTTCCGATTATGCGCACGGTCATGCTGCCGCCGGATACCGCCACCTCCTCTGTGCTATAGGAGATAACGCCCCTATGTCCCGCCATATAGAGCTGGCGGCTTCCGTACAGCTCCACCTGCGGCACACCCACCGCCGTTTCCGGCGGCAGGTTCAGCCGCTCCACGGCCTCCACGCCCACCTGGGACAGCCTCCGTTTTTGCATGGTCCTGCATCCTCCTGTTCCGCTTGCTGCATCGGCTTCCTGCATTGCATCCGTAGGGCGGGCTGCCCTCAGCCCGCCGCCGTCACACGCTGCACCTCGGCAGGGCGCGCGGGCCCCGCTCTGCAAAGCCTTTCCCTGTACGTCGGGACCCCATGTGCCCCGCCGCACACCCCTTTCCGCTTGCAAATCCTATGCGCCCACGGAGAAAAACTTGCCTGTCCGGGGAAAAGGGGACGAATCAGGCTGTCGATACAGCGGAGAACATACGATAGCGGTAAGGAAGGGCCTTCCTTACCATTCAAAAGCAGGCAAGCCCCGCGCCCCGGCTGCATAGAGTGTAGCCGAGGGGGCGAGGCTGTGAGCAAACGGAAATGGCAGGCCCTGTGCCTGCTGGGCGTCATGGCGGTGCTGCTTGTGAGCAGCGCCGCCGCCGGGGAAGCGGTGCGCCGGGGCCTGTCTCTTTGCGCCCGGTCGGTGGTTCCGGCGTTGTTTCCATTTTTTGTAGTGTCAGGGCTTTTCACCTCCCTGGGCTTTGCTGAGGGGATGGGCCGCCGCCTGACCCCGGCAGCGGCGCTGCTGTTCCGGGTAAGCGGGGCCGGGGCCTCTGCCTTTTTCCTGGGCCTTTTGGGGGGCTACCCCGTGGGCGGGCGCACCGTAGGTCAGCTGTACCGGGAGGGCCGCATCTCCTGCGGCGAGGCGGAGCGCTTGCTCTCCTTCTGTAATAACGCAGGGCCATCCTTCATTCTGGGCGTAGTGGGCCTGGGCTGCTTTCAGAGTCTGACAGCCGGCTGGGCTCTGTACCTCATCCACGCAGTGTCCGCCGTTTTGGTGGGGGTGCTGCTGCGGGGAAAGAGCCGCCCAAAGCCGGGCCTTTTTCCTCCGCAGCGTCTGCCGAAGAAGATCCTCCCGGCCTTCATCCGGTCCGTGCAGGATTCCGCCCTGGCCATGCTCCGGGTCTGCGGCTTTGTGGTTTTTGCCTTGGTGGTGCAGGCCCTGGTGACGGAGTGGACGGGGGTGAGCCATCCGGCGGCCCTGGGCTTTATTGAGCTTACCGGGGGCGTTATGCGGCTGGGCAGCGGAAGGACGGACTTTGTGTGGGCGGCGGCGCTGCTGGGCTGGGGTGGACTATCCGTCCACGGACAGACCGCAGCCGTGCTGGCGGACACGAATCTGAAAATGGACCGCTATTTTCTCGGCAAGCTCCTGCAGGCGGCCCTGTCTGCCCTGCTGGCTTATTTGCTGGTATTTTGCTGGTATTCTGTATAGCATAAAGTAGTACATATCCTATGCAAAAATACAAAACAGTCCATGAAGCATACAGCACAGCAGGATGCCCATGGAAAGGGGCAGCAGCATTCCCACCAGGGTCCATTTTTTGCTGCCGGTCTCCTTGAGCAGGGTCAGGCAGGTGGTGCCGCAGGGCAGGTGCATCAGGCACAGCACCGCAGCGCAGACCGCCGTCTGCCAGGACCATCCGTGGAGGGCCAGCACCTGACCTAAGCGGGCTGTCCCGATATCCGCCATAACGGAGGTGGAGAGATACCCCATGGCCAGAACGGGCAGCATGATCTCGTTGGCGGGAAAGGCCAGCAGAAATGCCAGCAGCACCATGCCGTCCAAGAGATTCCCCAGGGGCTGGAGAAAGCCGGCCAGGACGGCCAGCAACGGCCGGCCGGAAACGGCGAGGTTGGACAGCAGCCACAGCACTGCCCCGGCGGGCATGGCCACCGTTACCGCCCGACCCAGGACAAAGAGCGTCCGGTCCAGCAGGGAGCGCACCAGAACCTTGCCGATCTGCGGCAGGCGATAGGGGGGCAGCTCCAGGGAAAAGGAGGACACCTGCCCCCGCAGGAGGGTGCGGGAGAGGAGCTTGGAGGTGAGCAGCGTCATGCCCACGGAAAATAGGATCACAGCCAAAAACAGCCCCGCCCCCAGCAGCCGCCGGCCGGGGCCGCGGGTATTTCCCAGGAAAAACAGGGAGATCAGCGCCACCAGTGTGGGGAAGCGGCCGTTGCAGGGGACCAGGGAATTGGTCAGCTGGGCCGTGAGCCGCTCCCGGGGGGAGTCGATAATGCGGCAGCCGGTGACTCCGCAGGCGTTGCAGCCGAAGCCCATGCACATGGTCAGGCTCTGCCGCCCGTGACCGCCGCAGCGGCACATAAGGCCGTCTAAGTTAAAGGCCACCCGGGGCAGGTAGCCGGCGTCCTCCAACAGCGTGAACAGGGGGAAGAAAATGGCCATGGGCGGCAGCATCACCGCTACCACCCAAGCGGTGGTGCGGTACAGGCCATCGGCCACAAGACCCTGAAGCCAGGGCGGTGCGCCCAGGGAGGCAAGGCCGCCCCGAAGGGGCTCCAGCAGGGAAAATAAAGCCCCTTGCAGAAATTCCGAGGGGGCGGAGGAGCCCCAGATGGTCAGGTAAAACACTGCACCCAAAAGCAGCAGCATGGCGGGAATACCCACAAGCCGCCCCGCCAGCAGCCGGTCCAGCAGCCGGTCCCGCCGGTGGGGCGGCTTTTGAAAGCGCAGGCAGGAGGCACCCATTTCTTCCGCCAACTGCACTCGGGCAGCGGTGACAGCGTCCCGGAGGTCGCGGCCGGTGAGGCTGCCCAAGCTATCCAGAGCCTGGGACAGGGCGGCCGTCTCCTCCGGCTGCGGGGCAAGCTCTCCGCACAGCAGGGCCAGGGCCCTGTATCGGGGACAGGGCAGCAAGGCCAGGGCCTTTTCCACAGGGGCCGGATAGGGGACGCGCCAGGCACCGGGCGGCGCGGTGTATTCCGCTTGGGCTATAATGGCCC
>OGWZ01002202.1_pt1 | contig 15884 bp, 7 predicted proteins | sample 1576141 | NCBI WGS metagenome assembly OGWZ01 (sample SAMEA3541512, study PRJEB24748) | human gut metagenome | biome: human gut; feature: human-associated habitat; material: faeces | place: China | collected 2012
AAACAGCCCTGAACACGCACCGGCTTGGGCGAACCCACCGGCGCATAGAGCATATCGCCGCGGCCCAGCAGCTTTTCCGCGCCGCCCATATCGAGGATGGTGCGGGAATCGATCTGTGACGACACCGCGAAAGCAATGCGCGACGGAATGTTGGCCTTGATCAAACCGGTGATGATGTCCACCGATGGACGCTGCGTCGCGATCACGAGATGAATGCCGGCAGCGCGCGCCAGCTGGGCGAGGCGGCAGATCGAATCCTCAACGTCAGCCGGCGCAACCATCATAAGGTCGGCCAGCTCGTCGATGATGACGACGATCTGCGGCAGAAATTCATACGGATGATCCGGCTCGCTCATGGCTTCCGCCTTGATGAAGCGCTGGTTGTAGGTGACGAGGTCGCGGGAACCGGTCTCGGCGAAGACGTCGTAGCGGCGCTCCATTTCCTTGACCACCCATTTCAGCGTGGCCGCCGCCTTCTTGACATCGGTGACGACCGGCGCCAAAAGATGCGGGATGTTCGCATAATTGGATAGCTCCACCTTCTTCGGATCGACGAGGATGAACTTCACCTCGTTTGGCTTCGCCTTGAAGAGGATGCTCGCGATCAGCGCGTTCAGGCAAACGCTCTTGCCTGCGCCTGTCGCGCCGGCGATCAGGAGATGCGGCATCTTTGCGAGATCGGCGACCATGGCGTGGCCGCTGATGTCCTTCCCGAGAGCGAAGCTGAGCTTCGAATCAGCGCGCGCAAAGGCGTCGCTTGCGATGACCTCGCGGAATTTCACAGTACGGCGGTGTTCGTTCGGCACCTCGATGCCGACGGCGCTCTTGTTCGGGATCGGCGCCTCGATGCGGATATCACTGGCTGCCAGGGAAAGCGCCAGATCGTCGGCAAGATTGACGATCTTCGTCACGCGCACGCCAGGCGCTGGCTTGAACTCGTACTGGGGGATCGTCGGGCCGACGTTGACGTTGTTGATCTCACCTTTGACGCCGAAATCGCCGAGGGTTTCCTTGAGCAGGCGGGCGTTTTCCTCGATCTCCTGCTTGTTGGCGTGGATCTTCTTTTCAGCCGGCTCGAGAAGCTCCTCTGTCGGCAGCACATATTCGTGGCCCTTGAGGGCGATGCTCTTATCGGAGCGATCCTGCTCGCCGGAGGTGATGTACTGTTCCACCTTGTTGATCTGGTCGTTCTTGACGATCGAGGTGTTCATCTGCTCCAGACTTTCGATGAAATTCTCATCCTCTTCTGCGGTGATCGCAGGAGCAGCTTCTTCGTCGTTGACGTGGAGCGCGAGGGTGTCCTTCTTCTTCCTGCGTTTATCCGCCAGCTTCGCGGCTTCCTTCAGAGCAGGCTTGCTCTCCTTCTCCTTTGCTCTGACCTTGATGCTGGTGCTGTCGTCGTCTTCCTTCTGGGATTTCGTGAAAAATTCCTTCGTCCCGCTGCCAAGCTTGCTGAAAGCGGGATTGAGACGCTGCAGGCCGCTCACGATCCAGCGGCCGAGTGCGCCGCCGGAGCAGATATAAAGCGCGACGATGATGATCGCCGTAAGCGCGATCACTGCGCCAACCTTTGAGAGCGCGCTCACCAGGAGCATCGCGACTGCTGCACCGATGACGCCGCCGCCAATGCCCTCCATGCCTTTTTCGATAGCGAGCGACGGCTCAAAGCTGAGATGACGGAATGCCAGCAGGCAAACGACGATGACAATGCTGGTGACAATGATGCGGTTGTTGATGGCGAGCTTCGGCGCACAAAAGCGCAGGCCGACGATCGCCAGGAGCAGCGGCACAAAATATTCACACTGGCCGACGAGCGTGCGGATGCCCTTGTACAGGATCGCGCCGACAAACCCCATTTCGCTGGAAATCTGCGACGTATGGATGGCCGCGCCCTTGTGGATGATGATGACAAAATAGAGTGCGAACGCGATCAGCGCAACGCCGATGATGAGCTGTGCATACGGGCTCATCATCAATGACGAACGCGCACGGCTGCTGCGTTTGGCAGGTTTTTTCCGCTGTTTTGACGCCATATCCTCACTCCTCCTTTTTTATGAATGATCGATGGTTGCTGTAATAATTGCTTTGGTTTGTTCGAGCAGCGCTGCCCCACCCATGCTGTCGACGGCGAACCAGTGAATGTTCGGGTCCCGACGAAACCACGTGAGCTGTCGCTTGGCGAAATGGCGCGTGTTTTTCTTCAGAAGCGTCACCGCTTCCTCCATGCTCATCTCGCCCTCAAGCGCGGCGATGATCTCCTTGTAGCCGATGGCCTTGAGCGCTTGCATCTCTCTATTATACCCCTCGTCAAGCAGCTTCTCAACCTCTTCCACGAGGCCATTTTCCAGCATCAGATCCACGCGCAGATTGATGCGCTCGTAAAGCCGCTGGCGGTCCATCGTCAGGCCGATGAGACAGAGCGCATACGGCGACTGGTAGTTCTGCGGCATATCAAAATTCTTGATCGCAGCCTTTCCTTCGGTGCGGATGATCTCCAGCGCGCGAGAGATGCGGAAATGGTCGCCGGGAAAGATCACGCCGCGCAGGTCTGGCCGTTCTGCCAAAAGGGCATCGTAATACGCTGCTGCCTTCTCTGGATCGGCGACCATCTCGTCAAAAATGCGCGCCCGGTAGCCGTCGTCGCGCTCACCCTGAAAGCGGTAATCGTAGATCAGTCCGTTGACATAGAGCCCGGTACCGCCGACGACCATCGGCAGATGGCCGCGCGAGAGAATGTCGTCGATCATTTGCTGCGCGCGCTCCTTGAACGTCAGCGCATTGAACGGCTCGTCAGGATCGAGGATGTCGAGCATGTGATGTGGCACGCCCTGCATCTCCTCCGGCGTGATCTTGGCGGTGCCGATGTCCATGCCGCGGTAGACCTGCATGGAATCGCCGGAAATGATCTCTGCGTCGAAGGCTTTCGCGAGAGCGATGGAGAGCGCTGTCTTTCCGACAGCCGTCGGCCCAACGATGACAACGAGTGGCTTTTTTTCAGTGCTCATGCAAACGATCCTCTCTTAAAAAACAGATAGAGCTCATTCATCGAAATGTTCATGATGATCGGCCGGCCGTGCGGACAGGTGTGGGGATTGTCGAGCTTGGCCAGTTCGCCGAGGAGATAGCGCACCTCCGGCTCGCCGAGCTTGTAGTGCGCCTTCACCGCGCCCTTGCAGGCTGCCATGATGATGTGCTCCTCGTCGATCTCCGCCAGCCCACGATGGGTTTTCGTATTTTGGAGATCGTCGAGCATGTCGCAGAATAAGAGCGCCAGATCACTCTCCTGACTGAGCAGCGCCGGCACAGACTTGAGCTCGTAGTAGAGGGGCCCCTTACTCTCGACGGTGAAACCGAGCGCGTCCAGCGTGAAAATATTTTGCACAAGGGCGGCTTCCTGTAGCGGCGACACCTTCACGCCGACGGGATGCAGGAGCGGCTGTCTGGCGACGTCCTTCGCTACCGCGTTTTTCATGAAGCGTTCGTAAAGAATGCGCTCGTGCAGCGTGTGCTGGTCGATGATATAGAGATTGTCGCGATCCTGTGCGAGAATAAAGGTCTGGTTCAGCTGACCGATGTATTCCAGCTCAGCAAGCGTCGACTGGGTCAGCGCGCTGTCCTGTGATGTCGCTTCATTTTCGACGGCGTAAGCGGCCGGAGCCTCTTCTGCGGCGCGCTCTTCGTGCGCAGGTGCTGCGACTTTCTCGCGCAGCGGCGACGCTTCGTAGAGCGCTGGCGACTCTGCTACTGCGCTCTCTGGCGCTTCGATGACGCGTGGCGTCTCGCGGCGCAAGATCTGCGGCGGCGACTGTGGTTTTTGCGGCGCGGAGAAATCCAGCGTCTGCGGCTTCACAGGCGCCTCCACCTTCTGCTGCTTCAGCGCAAACGGTTCCTCCGGCGCATTCACCGGAAACGGCACAGACAGCCGCGAGAGCCAAAGCTCTTCCTTGAGCAGCGTCACGAGCGTGCTGCGCCATTCCTCGAGGTTTTTGAACTTGATCACTTTCTTCGACGGATGGATGTTGACATCGACGTTGAACGCCGGCAGCTCAAGCTTGAGCACGCAGATCAGAAAGCGCCCCTTTGGCACGAGGGTGTAGACAGCTTCGTCGATGATCTGATCCAGCTCGCGGCTTTCGATCAAGCGCCCGTTGACAAAATAAGTCATGTGGTTGCGATTTTTGCGCGTCACACTCGGCGGGAAAAACCACGCCTCGACGCGCTGCTTCTGGTAGAAACCGTCGTCTTTGATGTGGATGATCTTGCCGCTTTCGCGCTCGCCGTAGATGTAATGCAGCAGATCCTCGACACTGTCGAGCTGATTCGAGGAAAAGACGACCTCGCCGCCGCTCAGATAGGTGAAATTTACTGCCGGAAATCCCAGCGCAAATTTACAGATGAGGTCGTAGATCAGCGCGCTCTCGTGGCTGTTCGAGCGGACGAATTTTTTTCGTGCCGGCACATTGTAGTAGAGATCCCGCACCTCAATGCAGGTGCCTTTGCGCGGCGCCGCCACAGAAAGGGCTGTGTTGCCGTCGGCGTCAGAGGTGAACACGTGCGCCGGTTCTGTTTCAGACTGACCGCTGGTGATACGCAAACGGCTGATCACGGCGATCGACGCCAGCGCCTCGCCGCGAAAGCCGAAGGTATCCAGACGATAGACGTCGTTGAAATCGCTGATCTTGCTCGTCGCGTGACGCTCTATGGCCAACGGCAGGTCGTCCTTGTAGAATCCGTCGCCGTCGTCGGTCACCTTGATCAGATCCACGCCGCCACCGTCGATCTCAACGGTGATGTTCGTGGCGTGCGCATCCAACGCATTTTCGACCAGCTCCTTCACCGCCGACAGCGGCCGTTCGATGACCTCGCCGGCAGCGATCTGGTTAGCGACACGCGCATCCAGTATGTGAATGATCCCCATGAATGACCTCCTAACGTTGTTCCTGTTGTGCTTTTTCAACGAAATCCATCAGCGCTCCGGCCATGTCGCGCAGCGTCATATTTTCCACATCCAGCGCTGCAAGCGCTCCGACCCAATCCGGCAGCGTCGGCTCTGCAGCTTCTGTAAAGGCGTAATCAGCCACCGGCACGCTGCCTGCGTTGCCTTCCTGCGCTTCCAGATCGGCCAGCACGCGCGTCGCCAGCTCGGTGATCGCCTGTGGGATGCCGGCTTTTTTCGCAACGTGGATGCCGTAGCTCTTGCTCGCTGAGCCAGGCACGATCTTGTGCAGGAAGATGATCTCCCGCGCGTCCTCGTAAACGGAGACGGTGTAATTGACGATGCCGGTTTCCGACTCCAGCGCTGTGAGCTCGTGATAATGGGTCGCAAACAGCGTGCAGGCGCCGATCTTTTCGTTGATGTATCTGGTGATCGCCGTCGCCAGCGCCAGACCATCGTAGGTGCTGGTGCCGCGGCCGACCTCATCGAGAACGATGAGGCTGTCGCGCGTGGCATTGCCGGTGATCGTCGCGACTTCGTTCATCTCGACCATGAAGGTGCTGCGCCCGCTGGCCAGATGATCGCTGGCGCCGATGCGCGCGAAAACACGGTCGAACACCTTCATCTCCGCCTGACTCGCCGGTACAAAGCAGCCGATCTGCGCCATGATCGCTGCCAGGGCGATGCTGCGGCAGTAGGTGCTCTTGCCGCTCATGTTTGGCCCGGTGATGATGATCAGACGCTGCTCCCTTTCGTCGAAGCGCACGTCGTTCGGCGTAAATTCGCCGAGCTGGTGCTGGCGCTCGATGACCGGATGGCGCAAGCCCTGGATGTCCAGCGTGTCCGCAGTGAGCGTCGGCTTACAGTAATGGTGCTCGACGGCTACGGTGGCGAAGGAGACGAAAACATCGATCGTCGCCAGGATACGGCTTGCGTGGAGCAAACGCTCCACCGACTGCTGCAGCGTCTCGACGACCTGCTTGAAGAGCTCCACCTCCAGCGCTTTGGCACGCTCAGACGCTGTGAGGAGCTTGTTTTCCATGTCCTTCAGCTCTTCGGTGATGTAGCGCTCGCTGTTGGCCAGCGTCTGCTTGCGCTGATAAGTCTCAGGCACGAGGTTCTGGTAGGATTTCGTGACGTCGAGATAATAGCCGAAGACCTTGTTGTAGCCGATCTTGAGATTTTTAATGCCCGTCGCCTGCTTCTCGGCTTCGAGATAGCGCTCAAGCCAGCCCTTGCCGTTTGTGACGAGCTCAGAAAGCTCGGCGAGATCGGCGTTGTACTCTGGACGGATGACGCCGCCGTCGCGCGCCAGATAAGACGGCGCATCGAGGATGCTCTCAGCGATCAGCGCCGTGACGTCTTGAAGATCGTCGAACGCCGCATCAAACTGACGGAAGAGCGGATTCGTGCAGCTTCGCAACGCCTGATGGATCTCTGGCAACGACGCCAGGGAATTTTTCAGCGAAACGAGATCGCGCGGCGAAGCAGAGCCGCAGGAAATGCGCGAAGCAATGCGCTCAATGTCCTGGATCTCGCCCAGGAGGTTGGCAAAGGTCGCGCGCAGCAGATAATTGCTGAAAAGCTCGTCGGTGGCCTCCAGGCGCAGCGCGATCTCTGCCGGATCGATGAGCGGCTCCTCGATCCAGCGCCGCAATAAACGAGCGCCGGCTGAGGTCGCAGTTTTGTTGAGGATGTCGAAGAGCGCAGTGCCATGGTGGTCGTTCAGCGAATCGACAAGCTCGAGGTTTTTCTTTGTGAAAAGATCCAGCTGCATAACGCTGTCAATGCGATAACGCGTCAGCTGCAGCATGTGCTTCGGCTCGATGCGCAGCATTTCTTGAATGTAGCCGAGGAGCACCGCCGCCGCAGTGATCGCTGGACCTTCCCGCCCAGGGGCGTTGAAGCCCAAAACAGCGAGGTCGTTGATATGAAAATGCTCCAGCAGCCGCTCGCTGGCGTTTTTCTCCTTAAACAGATACGAATTGTACGGCGACAGGCTCATGCCGCGAAACTCGTCATCATGCTCGGTGAAAAGCTGATAGAGCGCTGTGTCCTCGTCAGAAAACACACATTCCGAAGGATGGAACTTGCAGATCTCCCGCAGCAGCGCTTCGCTGTCCTCAACCTGGGTGACGAGAAATTCCCCGGTGGAGACGTCAGCAATGGCGAGGCCGTACTGTTTTCTGCCGACGACGGCGATGATGTAGTTCGACGACTGCTCGAGGATGTTGTCCTCGAGGATCATCCCCGGCGTGACGATGCGGATGACCTCGCGGCGCACGAGTCCCTTGACGGCTTTGGGATCTTCTGTCTGCTCACAGATGGCAACTTTTTCGCCGAGGGCGATCAGCTTTTTGATGTAGACCTCGGCAGAATGAAAAGGCACACCACACATCGGCACCTTAATGTCGTTCCCGCCGTCGCGCGCTGTCAGCGTGAGGCCGAGCAGCTCGCTGGCTTTTTTGGCGTCCTCGTCGAACATTTCGTAGAAATCGCCGAGACGGTAAAAGAGGATCATGTTTTTGTACTGATCCTTGATCTTCTTGTATTGAACAAACATCGGGGTGTTTCCTAGCATGGTGTGTCCTTTCTGTTGCTGCCTTTATTTGAGAACGGCGATGGTCGCGCCGTCGCCGCCTTCGTTGGCTGGCGCGTAGTAGAATTGTTTGATGTATTTGCTGGCGGAAAGCTTTTCCTTGATCGCTTTGCGCAGGGCGCCGGTGCCCTTGCCGTGGATGATGTGCACCTGGCTGAGATTGTTCAGATAGGCGTCATCGATGAAGCGGTCCACAGCCACCAGCGCTTCGTCGACGGTCATGCCGCGCAGATCGATCTCCGAACGCACCTGCTTGACCTTCATCGATCCGCGGCGCGCTGTCACAGGCTTGGCCTGGCGCGATTTCGAGGCGCGGCTGACGTCTGTAAGCTTCACCGTCGATTTGATGATGCCAGCCTGCACATCCAGCGTTTTTTTCGCAGGATGCACGGCGAGCACCGTCGCGTTCATGTTGTAATTGTTGAGATAGACCTCGTCGCCTGGTTTGATCTTGCTGATGTTGAGCGGCTCGCTGACGCTTGCCATCTGCTTCTTCTTCGGCTTGACGCGGTCGAGGGATTTATCGAGGTTTTTGCGGATGTCAGAAAGACCGACAGAAGCCTGGAGATGATCCTGCTTGCGCAGCTCCCTGAGCTCGTCGTTCACTTCCTGCACCTGCTGGCGCGCCTTTTCAAGCAGCTGCACCGCTTCGGCGTTGGCCTCCCGCTCCACTTTAACGCGGTAGTCGTCGAGCTCGGCGAGCTTGGCGCGCAGCGCCTGCTTTTCTTCGTCGATCTGACGACGCTCGTCGGCAAACGCGGCTTCCTGTTCGTTGAGACGGCGCTGCAGCGATTCAAGGTTCTTGACCTTGTCGATGAGCTCGTTCTGGTTCGCTTCCTGGATCTCGCGAGCACTCTCGATGATCGCGTTCGGCAGACCGATGCGCTCAGCGATGGCGAAGGCGTTCGATTCGCCGGAGACGCCGATCACCAACCGATACGTTGGGCGCAGGGTCTCGACGTCGAAGGCCATGCTCGCATTCTGCACACCCTCTGTCTGATAGGCGTAAGTTTTGAGCTCGCTGTAATGGGTCGTCGCCAGCGTTTTGCTGCCCACGGCACGATTTTCTTCGAGAATGGCTGTGGCCAGCGCTGCCCCTTCGCCAGGATCGGTGCCGGCGCCGAGCTCGTCGTAGAGCACGAGGGACTGGGCGTCGAGATTTTTCATGATCTCGCAGATGTTCACGAGATGCGAGGAGAACGTACTCAGCGACTGCTCGATGCTCTGCTCGTCGCCAATGTCCACGAACACCTTGTCGAAAATGCCCATCTCGGTCTCTGGATGCACTGGTACGTGAAGCCCAGCCTGATGCATCAGCACGAGCAGGCCGACGGTTTTCAGCGTCACGGTTTTACCGCCGGTGTTTGGTCCGGTGATGACGATGATGCGTGTGTCGCTGTCCATGTGCAGGCTGATCGGCACGGCGGTTTCGCGATGCAGCAGCGGATGAAAGGCGCGCGCCAGGTGCAGCGTCGTGTCTGCCAGTGTGCGTGGCGCGATGGCGTCCATCTTGATGGCAAGCTGGGCCTTGCCGACGGTGAAATCGATGATGCCGAGCTGATACATGTTGCTCTTGAGGGTGTGATATTCACCGGCACATTCCTCGGAGAGGCTCTTGAGGATCTGGTAGATCTCATGGCGCTCATCCTGCTCAAGCTGGTTCACCTTGTTGTTCATCGGCACGAGCTCGGCAGGCTCCACATAGATCGTCGAACCGCTGGCGGACTGGTCGTGAATGATACCAGGCACGCGGCTCTTGTGCTCCACCTTGATCGGGATAACGAGGCGGTCGCCGCGCACGGTGACGATCTGATCCTGCAGAGCGTCGGCGAGGCTGCTGCTCTTCGCGAGCTGATCCATGCGACGGCGGATGGCCTGGGTCATGCTCGCCAGCTCCTTGCGGATGCGACCAAGCTCGGCGGAGGCGCTGTCGAGCACGTAACCGTCCTCGCGGATGGTGCGGTTGATGCGCGTGCGCAGATCGTCGTTCGTGACAAGGGCGTCGCCGTACTCAGCCATGCGCACGAGGTGGTAGCCGCTTTTCTTGGCGCGGAAAAAGGCGTTGAGATTTTTCGCGGCGTAGAGGGAGCGCTCGATGTCGAGAAAGTCGCCGGCTTCGAGCACCTGATGGATACGCAGCTTTTTCAGGATATCGGTGAGGTCGCGGATGCCGCCGAGGGGAATCTGCTCACCGACGGCGATCATCGAAACGATCTCTGCGGTCTCCTCCTGCCAGGCGATGATCTGGTCGCGGTCGTCACTGGGAAAGCACATGGCTGCGCGACGCTTGCCGAGGTGCGAGTTGCACTCGGCAGCGAGGAGATCGCGGATCTTTGTAAACTCTAATTTTTCTAAAACAGGACTGTTTTTATAGTAAGACAACTTATCGAACTCCTTTGACAAAATGTCCGTCTGTTGTGTTTGTCTGGAAAATGTGCAGCGCCTGCTGGTCGCTCTCGGAAAGAATCTGGGCACGCAGGGCGCGCGTCTCCTGCACGATGTCTGAGATCTCCTGCGGCGTCATAAACGCACCGGCGATGCGCCAGTAATCGAGGGAAAGCGCGGTGATCTCTTTGAGATGCCCGAGCAGGCTGTAGGTGCGGTCGTTCAGAATATAGACGTTGCAGAAGCGGTCGCCGACCAGGGCGTAGCGGCGTCCGTCGCGCTCCAGCGCGTAGCTTCTGCGCACACAGGGCCGCGTGCAAGGCTGATCCGTTTCGCGCGCACCGACGATATTACCCATCGGGCAGCAGCGCGTGTTCATCGCCGGCAGTCGGCCGTAGATAACGAGCTCCAGTGGGATCGTGCCGATGGCGGATAATTCCTGCATGCGCGCGTGGTCCATTTCGATGGAGATGGTCTGGCGCGAGAGACCGATCTGCGAGAGCGCTGCAGCGGTGAGGTCATTGGTCAGGTTCAGCTGATAATCGCCGGCCATGAAGTCGATGCCGAGGTCGTCGACGAGCTTGATCTGGCCGATGTTCGCGACCATGAAGCGTGTGATGCCGCCGTCGCGGAGCACCTGCAGCCGCGCTGTAAGATGAGCCTCTTCCTCCGACGTCTTAATGAGCGGCGGCAGCGAGACGAGCAGCGGACAGCGCGCGGCGAGGGCGAGGATCTCTGCATCTGTGAGACCGTCGCGCGTGTGGCTGTCGAGGAGGAGCACGCTCAGCTCCTCAGCACCAGCAGCCAGCGCCGCTTCAGCCTGGGCAGCGGTGCGCACCTGCACGGTGAGCGTCGGCGTGTGCGGGAAGCGGATCTGTGGCGGGATCTCGTCGAGCACGCTGAGACACTCTTCCACGCGCGCTTTCACATCGTACTGCGCTTCTTCCTGCTCCGGCTCTGCGCCGGAAAGCACGGCGTCAAAATTGGCCACGGCGGCGTTCTTCGCCTTTGTGACCACGCTCATTGGCACAAACGCGGCGTCGGGGCCGCTGATCTCGACGGTGCCGGCGTGGTAGCCGGTGTTCGCCAGCTTGTGCAGCGCGCCCTCGATGACGGCGCGGCTCGAGCGGCCATTGCGCGACAGCTCGACGACGTAGTCTGAGGCCCAGTGGTAGGACAGGCTCTCGCCTGCTGCGCTTTCGCAGAGCACGTCAACGGCGAACGGCGTTTCCGGCACGGCGCTGACGTAGAAATGCAGCGTGCCCTTCTCCTCCGGCTGCAGCGGCAGGCTGCGCATTTTGAGAAGCGACTTGGAAAGCTCCTTGTCGAAGGTTTTGTAGCAGCAGGCGATCTCTGCCAGACGCGCCGCATCAGCCGTGTGGCGGAAGCTGACAATCTCGCCGGCAGCGAAGGCTTTGCGCGTTTCGCCGCGCTCGTCCTTCAGCTGATCGAGATAACCACCCCAGATTGGCGCCAGCGCTGCGTCGTATAGCGCGACGCCGTCGCCGTTGGCGAGGGGCTCTGCCAGCCGGACGCTGCAGCTGGATTTTGTCAGCCGCACGATCTCGCCGAGGGGGATGCCGGTGTTCTTCGGTGTGTGCAGGCTCATCATCGAGCAACCGGGCACGCCGTGGAGATAGGCGGTCGAAAATCCTTCGCGGTTGAAAACGACAGCCATATTGCGCAGATCCTGCGCCATCTCTGCATCGTTCTGCGGCAATCCGGCGGCGATGCGGTCGATGTGCTTGCGGTAGACATCCGCCATCAGCGCCACGTATTCCGGCTGCTTCATGCGACCTTCGATCTTCAGGGATTGCACAGGAACGTTCATAAGCGCGGAAAGATCGCCGAGCAGGTTCATGTCCTTCGGGCTCAGAAGATACTGCTCCGTGATGCGCTGCTCCTTTTTGCCGTCGCGTTCGACGAGGGCGTAGCGTCTACGGCAGGGCTGGGCGCACTGGCCGCGGTTGCCGCTGCGATCGCCAGCGAGGCTCGACATATAGCAAAGGCCAGAATAGCTGACACAGAGCGCACCCTGCACGAAGACCTCGAGGTCGATGGCGCTGGCGGCGCGAATGGCCTGCATCATCTCCAACGATGTCTCGCGTGCGAGGACAACGCGGTCGAAGCCGATGGCTGCCATTGTCTCCGCTCCGCAGACGTTCATCACGGCCATCTGTGTCGACGCATGCACCTCTGTCTCAGGAAAATGGCTGAGCAAGAGCGTTGCCAGGCCGAAATCCTGCACGATGAAGGCATCGATGCCAAAACCGACCAGCTCGGCCACGGCCTTGATCGCATCCTCGAGCTCGTCGTTGAAAAGGAGGATGTTGAGGGCGCAGAAGATTTTCGCACCGCGCGCATGGGCATATTCGATGGCTTCGCGCATTTCTGCCAGGCTGAGATTTGTCGCTTTCGCCCGCGCGCTGAAGCGGTCGAGGCCGACATACACAGCATCGGCGCCGTGGTCGATCGCGCGCTTTGCAGTATCCAGATCGCCGGCTGGCAACAAAAGTTCTGGCTTATTCATCATCTGCTCTGTGCCTCCTCCAACAGCTCGGATTTTTCCTGCCAGGTTTCCATGGTTTCCTCGAGGTCCGCGTTCGCTTCGTCAAGCTCGCGGGCGATCTCGCTGTAACGCGCACCTGGCTGAGTCAGCGCGTCGTTGAGGGCGTCGATCTTTTCTTCCAGCTCTTCGATTTTCTGTTCAAGGCGCTCGATCTCTGTGCGCAGCTTGCTCTTGCTAACGCTTGGCGTGCGCTTCTTGGGCGCTGCGACTGGCGCGGCTACGGCCTTTTGTGCCTGCGCGGCCTGCTCCTGAGCCAGCGCCTGTAAGAGCTCCTTCTTTTCCTTGTAATAGCTGTAATTGCCGAGATAGGCGGTGAGCGTGCCGCCTTCCATCTCCAGCGTGCGCTCGGTGACGCCGTTTAAGACCTCGCGGTCGTGGGAGACAACAAGGATCGCGCCTTCGAATGCTTTGAGGAAGTGGACGATGATCTCCTTGGATTCCATGTCGAGGTGATTGGTCGGCTCATCGAGGATGAGGAAGTTCGGCTCGCGGAAGAGCAGGATCATAAACGACAGGCGCACCTTTTCCCCACCGGAAAGCAACGCGACTTTCCGCTCGAGATCGTCCTCGCGGAAGAGATAGCGCGCCAGCAGGGTCTTGGCCTCGCTGATCTTGAGATCGCAGCTGGTGAGGGTCTGCTCCAGCACGGTGAGGGATTCGTCCAGCGCCATCTGGTGCTGATCGAAGTAGGCGTAGCGCACGCGATTGCCGAGCTTGACGGTTTTTGATTCACCGGATTCGATCTCCGTGATGATTTTTTTCAACAGCGAGCTTTTGCCGACGCCATTGCGCCCGATGATGGCGACCTTCTCCCGCGCCTGGATATCGAAGGTGAGATTCTCTGCCAGATGCTTGCCGCAGACGTCGAGATCCAGCCCGTTCACAGACAACACAAAACGCGCACTCTCATCGACTGCGTAGGTACCAATGTTGATGTTTTCCGTTTCTGTAATGTCGACAAGGCGCGTCTCGCGCATGAGCTTTTTCTCGCGCCCGCGCGCCTGCTTGGAATTAACACCGGCGCGGTTGCGACGAATGTATTCGAGCTCTTTGGCGATGTGCTTCTGCTGCTCGAGAAAATGCTTGTGCTGCACGGCGCGCTGGCGTTTCTTTTCTTCCTTATATTTAAAGAAGCCCATAGGATAGATTGTCAGGCTCTGATTCTCCAGATCCATCACCGTATCGACAATGGCATCGAGAAAATATTCGTCGTGGGAAATGACGAGCACGGTGCCCTTGAAATTTTTCAGGAACACTTCCAGCCATTCGATGGCGGGCAGGTCGAGATGGTTCGTCGGCTCGTCCAACAGCAGGATGTCCGGATCCCGCGCCAGCTGGCGTGCCAGCATCACACGCGTGCGCTCGCCACCGCTGAAGCTTTCCACGCGGCGCTCGAGATCGCTCTCTGCGAAGCCCAGCCCCAGCACGATGCCCTTGACATGGCTCTCGACGGCGTAACCGCCGAGCTTTTCGTAGCGTTCCTGTTTTTCCTGATAATCGTGCAGGAGCGCAGCTTGTTTCTCCGCGTCTTTTTCCGACGAGATGGCAAGCTCGAGCTGACGGATCTCTGTATTTAGAGCCAGCACATCTGCGAATGCTTCGAGGATGACTTCGCGCAAAGTCTTCTCCAGATCAAAATCCACCCGCTGCGCCAGATAGCCGAAGCTTGCGCCCTTGGCAAAGGAAAGCGTGCCGCCGTCGAGCTCCTCCAGCCCGGCGATGCATTTCATCAGCGTCGATTTGCCCGCGCCGTTGGGCCCGACGAGCCCCACCTTCTGCCCGGCGTTGATCGAAAAACTGATGTCTTTGAATATGGTATTGGTGATGAACACCTTCTCAAGACCGTTGGCCTGTAATATCGTCATAGTTCGTTTCCTTCATTTCGCATAATTTTACCATTCTATATAGTACACCAAACGCCACCAATTTTCAACGTCAACAACTGCCATCTCTTTCTCTCGCCCAGGAGCCATCTGCGGCTGACGCAATATTATTTTGCAGCGCCAAAACGTAGCTGTCAGAAATTTTTTCTTCAACGCAAAAACCCCGTAGCAACATCGTATAATTGATGTAAGCTACAGGGCTTTCACTATTTCTCAGCAATTATTTTGAAGGATATTCCTCAATGGCCGCAGCTGGTGCAGCAGTCGTTTTCGCCACAGTTGCCGGCGGAGCTGCAGCTGGAGCAGCCACCACCGTTGTTGTCGTTCAGGGCGCTCATGATGATCATGTTGACAGATTCGAGCATCTGGTTGAGTTCCTGGTTGGCGTTCATGTATTCCATGATGACGGCGTTTTCCTGCATCTTGTTTTCGAGATCGGTGAGTTCAGCCTTTTTGGCGTCATCGAGGTCGTCGTAAGCGATGCCGGCGTTGATGGCGTCCATCTGAATCTGCTGATAGGTCTCGACGATCTGGCGTGCTTCCATATCGATCAGCATCTTGAGCTCGCTTTCCTTAACGCGGCGCAGTTCGTCGCAGTTCTGGATCTCATCAGCAAGTGCTTTTGCTTTGTCGTAAATACTCATTATTTTTGTTCCTCCAAATTTCCTTTTAATACCCACGTCTGTGCCGTGGTGATGGTAACGTTGACAAATGTACCGATGAGGGACGGATCCCCTTCGAAGATGACGGTCTTCGCGGAATCGGTTTTTCCGCTAAGCATATTATCGTTGTTTTCGCTCAAACCTTCAACCAAAACCTGCACGGTTTCGCCTTCATATTTTTTGTTGTGGTATAAGCTCCATTTAGAGAGTGCGGCGTTCAGGCGCTGCAGGCGTTCCTTGCTGACCTCCAGCGGGATCTGGTCGTCAAATTTGGCGGCGGCTGTGCCTGGACGCGGCGAGTAAATGAAGGAAAAGGCGTTGTCAAACTGGCAGGTCTCGACGAGATCGAGGGTGTCCTGAAAATCGGCCTCTGTTTCGCCAGGAAAGCCGACGATGATGTCAGTGGTGATGGCAGCATCTGGCAGCGCTTCGCGCATGGCGCGGACGATCTCAAGATAGCGGGCGCGGTCGTATTTGCGGTTCATACGACGGAGCATATTATCGGAACCGCTCTGCACCGGCAGATGCAGCGCGTGGCAAATGTGCTGGCTGTTCTTGATGACATCGATCAGCTCCAGGGAGAAATCCTTGGGATGCGAGGTCATAAAGCGGATGCGCTCGATGCCGGGAATGGTGTCGATCTCAGCCAGCAAGCTGGCGAAGTTGACGGGAGTCTCAAAGTCGTTGCCGTAGCTGTCAACATTCTGACCAAGGAGCATGACCTCACGCACGCCGTCGGCGGCAAGGGCCCGCACCTCTTCAACGATGTCCTCTCTGCGACGGCTGCGCTCGCGTCCGCGCACATAAGGCACGATGCAGTAGGTGCAGAAGTTGTCGCAGCCGTACATGA
>OGWZ01002212.1_pt1 | contig 15817 bp, 8 predicted proteins | sample 1576141 | NCBI WGS metagenome assembly OGWZ01 (sample SAMEA3541512, study PRJEB24748) | human gut metagenome | biome: human gut; feature: human-associated habitat; material: faeces | place: China | collected 2012
TAAGGTAGATTCCCTTCATACCCAACCTCATCACATATAACCGGTTTGCGATAAATTTTTCTTAAAGTAGCAGAAGCGGTAGAACTCAGTACCGGTGCCTCATCCTGTATGCTGACATGGGTAAATTCAGGCATCCAATAATCAAAATAAGTAGCCGTCGCTCCATGAATAGAACATAAATGGCGATAAGGATCATTCTCAACCACAGTTTTCGTCAACAGCTTCCAATCGTCCACAGTTTTCGCTTTTACATAATCCCACTCGTTTGCCATAGACCACCATACATTTCTAAAAGAAGCCAAACGAGCAGTAATATATTTAATATAACGTACATTCACCTCATTCGACATAGCATCAAAGCCCCATCTTCCCTTATCATAAGGATGGAAAAGGATCAAATCCGCCTCAATCCCCAAACGGTTCAGTTGGTCTATCCGTTTCTCCAAATGCTGAAAAAAAGCCGGGTCAAATCTGTCAAAGTCCCATTCTTTCCTTTCATTTCCTTCCTTATCTTTTATCGTCTTCCTTATTTCAAAAGGATAAAGCGCAGGCTCGTCTTTCACTAAAGAATAGTTTTTAGGAAACACACACATCCTTACCTTATTAAAACCGGCTTCACCAAACGATTTCAAAGTAGCCTCCTGAGTCGTTTCCTTCATATGTGTCCATGCATAGGCCGTCGTACCCATCGGATAATAACGGGTACCGTCCGCATATTTAAAATTATGTTCTCCGTCCACCAATACCATGCCATGATTATCTTTTCCGGCAGGTATCACTGTGAATGTACCTTTCCGACCATTCATAGCCCCTATACTGGAAGATGTAACATACCTCCATTCCCCGGCGACAGCAGGCATAAACCGTATCCTATAAGTATTCTCACCATCATAAAATCCTTCCACCGTTTTCTTTTCCTTTCCACAAACGAAAGTAGCGGAAAGACGTATATCAAAAGGATTCCCTTTGGTCACCTGTTTAAAACTCAACTCAAACCGGTCCCAACATTCCACTTTGTCTTGTGCATTTACTTTTACCACAAAACTTAACAGCGTCCAAACAGCTATTACATAAAATTTTGTACTCATCCTATCATGTTTTAAAAATTATACTCATAAAAGTTTTCCGGAACATTTTCATACTGTGTCAATGAGCACAAAGATAGATTTTACCCTTGAGAGCCAAAGGTAAAATCTTACATCAATAAGGTATTTTCTTGCTATTTACCTTTATAAACAGCACAAAACGGAACTTAGTTATTATTTTTATACTCAGTCAAAGTCTGATTAAATGCTTTTTTAAACGCCTTGCCAAAGTAACCGGGATCAGAGAAGCCGACGGCAAAAGCAACCTCAGAGAAAGACATACCACTTTGTATAAAACTTTTCGCTTTATTCAACCTATAATTCTTTATATATTCTATCGGAGAAATCCCCATGATACCATTCACTTTCCGATTGAATACAGAGCGGCTCATATTCATGAACTCTGCCAGATCATTCACCCGCAGCCCCGGATTACTGTAATTCTCTTCCATAAATCCTACCAGCTTCTGCATAAACAACTCGTCCAAAGGAACAATTTGCGACACAGGATAAGCGACGGCTTCTAAAGGTTCTTTCTTCGGTTGAGCACCATACTTTGACAAAAAAGCCGACTGAAGCACTTTTCTTTGCCTGATCAAGTTCTCAATTCTCGATTTTAAATAATCGCTGCTGAAAGGTTTAGGTATATAATCATCAATCCCTAATTGTAAACATTGAATACGATCCTCAACAGACGATTTTGCAGAAAGGATAATAAGAGGGATATCACAGGTATTGACATTCTCCTTGATGTGCCTTATCAATTCAATACCATCCATACGCGGCATCATAATATCCGTAATAATAAAATCCGGAATTTCCTCTTCTATCTTTTCCAATGCCATCACCCCGTCGGCAACTCCAACAACACGGTAAGTGCCCGACAATATTTCACATATAAATTGACGCAACTCCGCATTATCCTCCACTACCATCACTTTTACTAAAGTTTCTTTTGTTGCCGGAGGCATGTCCGGCAAAGATATTTTATCATTTTGTTCCGGTTCCGCCAAGACCGTTTCCTGTTCTTCCGAAGTGTCGTTCAATATATATTCAACATTTTTATCCTGAGCATATATTTCTTTTCCTTTATGCAAAACCAGTTTGAATACACTTCCTTTCTTTACTTCACTTTCGACCTGAATTTCCCCATGCAGCATTTTAACCAACTCATTCACCAGCGAAAGCCCTATTCCCGATGAAGGCTGCATGTCATTTTCCTTGGACACTGTAGTGAAACGTTCAAATATAGATGGCACTTTATCTTTAGAGATGCCAATACCTTCATCTTTTACGGCAATCGAAACAAACTGTCCGCTTTCCATCACAATCAAGGTAATCGACTTATTATCCGGTGTATACTTAAAGGCATTGGAAAGCAAGTTAAAGATAATTTTCTCGAACTTATCACTATCTATCCACAAAAAAACAGAAGGCAACGTTGTCTGAAGAGAAAAATTTATATTTTTTTCTGTTGCCAACAACCGGAAATTATCCATTATATTATGAAGCATGATAATGATATCCCGGTATTCAATAGTCAAGCCCATTTTTTTATTCTGTATCTTTCTGAAATCCAATACTTGATTAATGAGCAATAACATACGATTGATATTTTTCTGAACCAATTGAAGATGATGCCGGGTCCGGGAAGTCAAAGGCTCCTGGGACAACACTTCGGATACCGGACCGGATATAAGGGTTAAAGGAGTACGTAGTTCATGTGAGATATCAATAAAAGAACGTACTTTTATTTCCGCCAATCTTTGTTCCATATTTACCTTATGCTTCAAATAGTAAATATAGAAAAAAACATATCCGATAGCTAAAGATATCACCAAGACAACAACTAGATAAAAAGCCTTAGCCCAACCGGTTTCCCAAAAGGTGGGTAATACCTGTAAAGTAACCGTTTTCACAGAGTTCATCCAAATACCATCCCCATTGGTCGCCTTTATCTGAAATTGATATTTTCCTGCCGGAAGACTTACAAAACTAACCGAGTTCTTCTTACCTATATAATACCATTGATTATCATCCAACTTATAAGCATACTCGATATCCAAGGAATTAGTATAATCCAACGCAGCAAATGAGATGGTAAAATTCCTCCGCCGGGAAGGGATCTCTAAATAATCCGCATCACTCAATACATGAGACAAATTATCCTCCGAATATTTTATACCTGTCACTACAATAGGAGCTTCATAAGTCTGCTTAACGATACTATCCGGAGAAAAGACAAGCATACCGCCTTCTGTACCCATTAAGATATCCCCTTGCCTGTCTGTAACCGGAAGACATTCACTATAATTAAAAGAGCGATTGAAAAAAGTTTCTCCAAAAGACTCAAAAGTCTGATCGTGCACATCAAACAGAGTGATATCCGTTTCCGAGCCGATCCATATATTATGATTTTTATCTTCAATCAAGGCTCTAGCCAACGGAGATGTCCCTTTGCCGAACGACCGGAACCGAAGTTCATCAGATAATAAATTTGACGAAACCAACTTACAAAGGCCACCTCCATAACAATAACAATAGATAGTTTCATCCGTCGTTCGTAAAACAGACATCACATCAGCACTACACAATCCGTCAGTCGCCTGCGGACGAGGAAGGTTAAGATAAAAACGAATATTTTCGTAATCCGAAAAATCAGAAGAAAAAGTGATCAAACCTTCTATAGTACCCACCAGCATAGTATGACCGGGTCCCTCCACCATACAACGAATACTGTTGGTACGATTAATAGGAAAACCGGACAATTTATTCTCCGCATGAATAAAACGTATCGCCCCATCTTCCTTTTCCTCAACCAAATTCAATCCGCCACCGTAAGTACCAATCCAAATACGTCCGTTATGATCCTCATCAATGCATGATATTTTATTGTCACTGATGGAATAAGGATCCGACGGATTATTCATATAATGATATACCTCATAATGATAAGGACGATTCCGAGGAACAAGTCTGAACAATCCGTTTTCCTTACTGCCAAGCCATATTGTCTGCGCCTGATCCTTCAGCATGACATAGATTCCACCTTCTGCAAAAACTGTTTCCGTTTGAGCCAGTTCCCCATCAGGCGACAAATAACCCAACAAGTTTTTCTGTGAATCCATAATACGTATAATCCCTTTCTTTGTTGCAATCCATAAATGTTCGTCGCTATCAAACAGAAATGATTTTGTATCAAAATAATTGTCCAACTCCCTATAAGTATAGGGACTGGGCGGAAAGAACATTTTTATAAATGAGCGCTGGGATTTGATCCACAAATTATTTTGTTTGTCAACATAAGTTGTTTTAATAATAGGAGAATAAGGTATATGATTCCTTCCCGGTGTAAAATAGACTTTTAGCTCCCGGCTCTTTTCGTCATAATAACTGAATATACCTTTATAAGGAATAGTCCAAACCACTCCGTTAGGATCTTCATAAATAAAGAGTTCATTTTCCGGAGAAGAAGCCATGTATCCGGAAGGAGTATTCAAATATTGTTTCACTCCGGTTTCCGGATCAAGCCGGATAATTCCCGGCAATCCGGTAAATATCCATAGAAATCCTTTAGAATCCTGGTAGACTTTTCTCACAGCCGCATCATCATGCCCCGGAAGAGAGAAATCATATTTCTCCATCGCCAGTTCAGGGAAACGGCATAGGTACAAACCTTTATCAGACAAAACAGCCAGCTGATTATCTTTCAACACTTTAATTCCGTTTATATGCTGAATCTTCTCTTGAAAAGGAACGATGTTGAATTGCATGGTATTTACATCATAATAGGCTAGCCTGCCATTCTGTGATGCAAGAAAAACAAGATTATCCATTGTTTCGAACATAGAAAAGGGATATGAACTAATGGTCCGCTTGCCAAATATGCTAACTCCCTTGTCACTAAATACCCATTCCTCTCCCTGTTTATCTTCAAAGACCCTACTGACTTTCCCCAGTTCCACATCATCAATAGCTGTAATATACTGAATCCCTGAAGAAACAGTACACTCTTTATCTGAAATTCTGAAACATCCTCCATTATTTAAAGTAACCCAAGTAATCCCTTTGGATAAAGGATACAAATTTTCTATTTGCAACGGAGTATTAAAATGTTGTTCATACTGTTTCAGAACATTGATCAGCTTATTTTCACGAATATCATATAAATACAGGCTATGACGATCGTATGCAATCATCCATAAATTGCCGTCGGCCGTATTCTCCAGCCGCTGCATGTGCTGGTTCAAAAGAGAATCAAACTGAAAAGTTTCGAAATCGCGTCCATCAAACCGGCTTACCCCATTCCAAGTACTGACCCATATAAAACCATTATGACTTTGAAGAATCTGCGCCGGATTACTTTGAATCAATCCGTCTCTCACTGTATATTGGCGTGCAACACAAATAGGCTGTGCTTTGACAAAACCCCAATGAAGAAGTAAAAACAAAGTACACCATATATATTTTAACTTTATTGTGTTTCTCATTTTACATCGATTTATCAAACAAGTACAAAGATAACCAAATGTAGATTTCCTCCTAAGATAAATTGCCAATTAGACATAAAATACAAGGTTAAAATAGAAAAAAACGGCAACTTTGGTATAAGAACCAATAGCTGCCATTTTTCCTAACTACCTTTTCACCCTATTTCCTACAAGCCTATTTATATCCCTCATTTTGTAAAAATTCGTCTTTATTCGTTATGGCATCCAGTAAAGTTTGCGGGAACGGACGCAACATATGATAAGCTTCCACGTTTTTACCGGCATCAGGATTTCCGGATTTTATCCGGCGGATAAATATTTCACTTCCCATTCGTTTCAAATCAAACCAACGTAATTGTTCTCCGACCAATTCCCGGGCACGTTCATCCAATATGAAATCAATATCCTCAATGTCACTTTGAGCAACTTTCATAGCCTCCTCTTTGCCAGCCTTAGCTCTTTGGGCACGAAGAATATTCATATAAGCCAACGCATCTGCTTTGCCGGCTTTTGCTCCTGCTTCCGCCACAATTAAATACATTTCTGCCACACGGATTATAAAAGCATCCCGTGTTCCACGATCCTCGTTCACCGTAGCACGAGTAGGGTCTTCAAATTTAGAGATAGGCATACATTGTTTCTGACTTTTTACAGAACCATCTTCATGATAAATATCTGTCCGATCAAGTATCTGATAACGTCCTTTGGCCCACTGACGCTTTACCTGAGGAACAACATCTTTTGTTATCCATATAGCAGTATCCCCTTGTACCATATAAGGGTAGTTATCTCCGGTTTTTCCTCCATTAGCCTTCCATAACGAACGGAAAGTCACTTCAAAACGTTGGTCTATATTCTCGTCATAACAATCCAGCAAATAACGCGTCGGCATATAGTGATTAAAAGGACGACCATATTCTATGCTTCTAACCATACCGGGCTGGTCATCATATTTCATACAGAAAATCAAATGAGTATGGTTACCGCCTGAACGAATTATATCATTATCCATCTCCTGATTATACAACTGATTGGTAGAAGAATAATCAATATACCAAATCACTTCTTTATTGCCATTTCCATCAGAATTTTCCATATCAAATACTGAGGCAAAATCCTTTGATAACTCGAAAGGGCCATTATCAATCACTTCTTTTGCCAAAGTATAGGCTTGTTCATACAATGCTTTATCATTCAATTCACTTGCTCTAGTCAATAGCAAACGAGCCTTCAAGGCTTTGGCAGCCCACATGGTAACACGCCCTCCATCAGCTTGCGCAACAGATAACCGGCTATCCATACAGAAATCCAAATCTTCAAAAATATGAGTATAAATCTCTGCCACCGAGGTTTTCCTAGGTGCCATAACAATAGACTCCGATGGCTGATCCGTATAATAAGTATCCCCAAATGTTTCCACCAGAATCCAATAATAATACGCCCGTAGGAAACGCACCTCTGCTTCTCGTTTGCTGGTAAGTGTCTTATCACTGAACGGAACATTCTTTACATGATAGATGGCTGTATTACAAAAGTTGATCGCTTTGTAAAAACGGTCATAATACTCTTTACTGATAGGATTGGTCCCATCAAAATCATTCTGATAAGAAACAATGGCGGGATAATCACAACCACCGCCCGGAGCCAATATATCCGTTCCCGTTTCACTGAATGCCATAGCAGCAGACTTTCCACCCCAAAAACGCAAGGGAGTATAACAAGAGTTAATCAAAGACTCAAAACCTTTCTCAGTATCATAATAACCACCTTCGGTAGTAACCGCACTACGATTGTGTTCTTCCAAAAAATCAGAGCAGCCCGAGCAAACCATAAGAGTAGCTGCCAATGCATATAATAATGTAATTCGTTTCATAATTTTCATTCTTTACCAGTTAAAATTCTACATTCAGACCAAATACAAGTTGTTTTGTCATAGGAAAAGAAATACTTCCTCCCTGTTCGGGATCATAATTATCAATCTTGCTGAAAGTAAAGAAATTCTTTGCTGTAGCATATACACGGAGTTTGGATAGATTGAGATGTTTCAAAAGTTCCGGTTTGAAAGTATATCCCAACGTAATATCGCGTATTTTAAAGAAAGAACCATCTTCATACTTCAACGTTGAATAGTAAGTAACCTGTGTATAACTCTTACTTTTATTAGGACGCGGAAAAGCATTGGTAGGGTTCTCGGGAGTCCAGTAATCTACATTTCCACCATTTTCCAACGCATTGATACGATACGTAGTATTATAATCATACGCAATCCACTGACCCAAACGAGCATACAAGAATACAGACAAATCAAACCCCTTATAATTAAAAGTATTATTGAAACCAAAAGTTACATCTGGACGCTGACTGTAAATGATACGATCATCTGTCGTTATGACACCATTACCATCCACATCCTGTACCTTTATATCACCCGGTTCCTGTCCATTGGCAGCAGCGGCAGCCTCTTCACCCAATTGCCAGATGCCTTCTTTCTTATAATCATAAAACACTTTGAAAGGTTCTCCTACAAACCAAGCATTCGCCTCATCCTTTAATTGTCCCGAAGCAAGTTCTTTTATTTTTTCCCTATTGTGTGACAATGAGAAATCTGAGAACCAGGAGAAGTTCTTGTTTTGAATATTAACCGTACTCAGTGTCAAATCAACACCAGTACTTTCAGTCTTACCGATATTTTCCATAACCGAAGCATAACCGTTAATAGATGGAATTACACGATTCATTAAAATATCCCGGGTTTCTGCCTTGTAAATATCAATACTACCTGAAATACGATTATTAAAAAATCCGAAATCCAGACCAAGGTTATACTGCGTGGTAGTTTCCCAAGTCAGTTCCTTGTTTGACATCGTTTTAGGATAGAATCCATAAGCTCCCTCATTATTGAACGAATAAGTGGAGTTACCCAGCAAACCAACGGTTTGATAAGGATCAATAGCACATTGGCCAGATTGTCCCCAACTCAATCGGAGTTTTAAATTTGAAATAGCATCCACATTTTTCAGGAAATTCTCTTCATTGATACGCCAGGCCAGTGCTACAGACGGAAAGTATCCCCATTTCTTACCTAGTGCAAAAACAGAAGAACCATCGGCACGCAAAGAAGCAGTCAGCATATAGCGATCCATCAATTTATAATTAACACGCCCAAAGAAGGAAGCCAGATTTTGATCGACCAGTGAACTCTTTATAGTGATTTCTTTTTCATTGGAATACAAATTATGGAACCAGTTATCAGCATATACTTGTCCCTTTCCACCTGCATAGGTATATTCTTTAGAGTTGAGAATCGTACAGGTTCCAACCATTGCCTGCAAATTATGGATATCAGAGAAGTCCTTTGAATAAGTCAGCACATTCTCCCATGTCAGATTACGTGTCATGGTGTGCTCCTTATAGGATTGTGAATCCTTGCCACTTCCCTGCAACGAGTTCTTATCACAGAAAAAGCCTCTACGCACATTCACTGAGTTCAATCCCAGCGTCGTACGGAATAAAATATCCTTGGTGATATTCCAGTTCAGGTACAAGCTGCCGAAGAAACGCTCCTGAATGGTATTATCCACACGCATACCCTCCTGATCGTCAATCAACGGATTCATCTGAGTATTATAACCGGGAGACGGATACATCACTAAATTCCCCTCCTCATCATAAGGTTTCGAGATAGGAACAATTTTATTAGCCATATTCAGCGGACTATAACGATTATTCTTATCTACATAGGCATAGATAATGTTTGTCCCTACCTGCACATTGTCAAACAATTGATGGTCCAGTGCTACACGGGCATTATACCGTTTATAATTATCATCCTTAAAGAGTCCCTCTTCGCTTCTGTAACCCAAAGATATATTATGTTTGGTTTTCGTATTGCCCCCAGATACAGACACCTCATAATTTTGGTTAAATCCGTTGTGCATCAACATGTCACGATAGTTCGTATCATATCCTTTTTCCAGATAAGTCAGTTCTTCAGGAGCAAATACAGCAGCATCCTCTGCGTATTTTCCTGTTGTTCTGTCCCGATAGGCCTCTCTTTTGTATTGGGCATATTCTTCAGCATCCATGATATCAGGATAATCAGTTATCATGGTAGAAGAAACAAAAGCATTAAAGGATACTTTTGACTTTCCTTCTTTTCCCTTTTTAGTCGTAATCATAATAATACCATTCGCACCCCGTGTTCCATAAATAGCTGTAGAAGAGGCATCTTTTAACACTTCAATAGATTCTATATCAGTGGGATTTATATCTAGCGAGGTACCATAATCAATACCATCCACAAGAATCAACGGAGCATTACTAGCCGTCAATGAACGCTCTCCACGGATCGTAAAATTAGGTGTGCTTCCTGCTTGCCCCGAAGAGTTTGTAAGATCAAGTCCGGCTACTTTTCCTTGTAATGACTCCAAGGCATTGGTAGTAGGAATAGCTGTGATATCCTTACTTTTAATAGAAGCAATAGAACCGGTCATATCCCTTTTCTTTTGCACACCATAACCTATTACTACGACTTCTTCCAAAGTCTGGTTGTCTTCTTTCATTTGTACATTCAATGTCTGCTGATTTCCGACAACTATTTTCTGTGAAACATAACCGATATAAGAGAAGACCAAAGTGGCATCGGCATCCACTTCTTCCAACGTATAACGTCCGTCAATATCCGTTATAGTTCCTCCGCTATTTCCTTGAATAACTATACTTACCCCAATCAGCGGTTCATTATTAGCATCGGTTACCCTACCGGTGACTCTATGCCTGGAAGCCTGTACTTTACCGGAAGATGCCAGTACTTGTCTGGCAAGACTCACCACAATGGTGTTATTCACCTTGCTCAATTGCAGACTAGTTTGTTTCCTGATTTGCTCTAAAGCCTGATCGAAACTTACATTGTCCAAATCAATATCGATCGTATTATACTTTTGGACAACACTCTCATCATAGAAAAACTCATAACCGGAAAGGTTACTCAGTTTCTTGAACACATCAGCCAATTTCACTTTACGCATCTGCAATGTAACTATCTGATTCAATTCAACTTGTGCTGCATGCACGGGGAAAGCAGCCATGGATGCCGAACCTAGCAATAAGGTCGGTACAAGCAATACTCGGGCCCACGAAGCCCTCTTCGCATGTTGTTTCATAGATCTTGATTATTTAATTATTAAGGTATTATTTATATAGAATATACGAATTGTTTGCTTTCCTGTATTTAATGCCCGTAGCCAAGCGAATGGACTCCAAAACCGCCTCCAAACTCCTATTATCATGCGTACCCGAAAGGAAATTGTTAAAGACAAAACTTGAGTCTAATCGTATAGTACAATTATACACCCGTTCCAACCTCCTCGTCACTTCTTGTATCGGAGTACGGTTAAAGTATAACTTGTTCTGCATCCACAACATATAATTTTGAGTATTCACATGCTCACGCTCCAGATGCATATTGGTTTTATCCAATACCAATTGCTCGCCGGGGGTCAGTTTCAATTGTTCTTCGCCGAAATTCATCAGCACCTTTCCTGTGCATAGAGTCAGTTGCAGTTCCTCACTATCTTCATAATTATTCAGATTAAAAGTAGTACCCAAAACACGTATTTTATAATCCTGACTTTGAATAATGAAAGGACAGTCTTTATTTTTAGCTACATCAAAATAAGCCTCTCCCTTGAAATGAACGTAACGGCCTTCTTTTCCAAACTGCCTCGGATATTTCATATAAGAGCCTGCATTCAAGATCACTTTTGTCCCGTCAGGGAGCACCACTTTTTGTCTTTTACCATAAGGTACGTGTATTTCATATTGAGCAACCTTCATGCCTGCCGGATTAGCAAAATAAACTACGCTCAAAACGATGCAAAGCAATATAGCCGCAGCAATGCTCCCCCATTTTTTTACTAAATAGATAGAGTGATTCCGACGCCTATCCTCGTAATTGCTGATAATTTGAAGTGCCTGACGCTCATTGGAAATCCATTCCTCCCATGAGGATGAAGACTCTTCTTCACCAGTTTTCCATAAACAAGCAGAAGCTTCATCAAAGTCTTTTGACCGGTCTGTCTTTGTGTCTGCCAACAGTTCCTCAATATCCTTACAGGTATAAATACCGTCAACAAATCTTTTCCAAACCGAATAATGTATCTTTTGTTTTTCTTTCATTATGCATTTCTTTCGTTTCTTTATAAAGGATACGAATCAAAAGCAAAAGGTGGGGATAGGAATCTTATGGTTTAACGTATTTTAATATGATTAGGCTTACAAGTATTGGACAGGCACTAATGAAAGGGATCAGATAAGCACGAATTTTCTCTAATGCATTTTTTATATGATCTTGCACAGTATAAACAGACAAACCAAGTTGTTCAGCTATTTCTTTATGAGACAGTCCTCTATTCCGGCTCAATTCGAAAATCTCCCGTTGGCGCGGACTCAACTGTTCCAAAGCCTGTGCAATCAATTCCTTAATATTCTTTTCTTCCAGACTCTTCTCTACATCATCTACATAATCAATGGCCTGTTCCATCAGTTTTTCGTATAGCACAGATCGGGCAGACAGAGAACGAAATATATCGTAAATACGATTTCTTGCTATAGTATAAAGAAAAGCGGAAAAAGACTGCTCAATCCGAATATCTTCCTTCTTTTCCCAAACGGTCAAAAAAATATCTTGTGTTATATCCTCAGCTATCTCTTTATCCTTGACAAAATGGACACAATAATAAAGGACCTGGGACTTATAAAAAGAGAAAAGATGGCTGAAAGCAATCTTGTCTCCATTTATAAGTTTCCGAATTAATTCCCGCTCTATGTCAAAAGGCAGCTTCATACCTAGAATTCAGTAACGAATGGTTTCCCATCCAACCATGCAGCCATATTCAACACCAGTAAATTCCAGTTCTGAAAACCTTTATTCAATACCGGCTCACCATTATCAGGCAGATAATATTCATGTAATGCCCCGAAACGTTCATAGTCACGTCCCAAAAGCAAAATGGTCTTTTCCGCCAATTCCCGGGCCTCTTCCGTAAATCCATATTTCACCAATCCACGAAAGACCAGATAATTCACATTAATCCAAACCGGACCTTGCCAGGAAGACGGATTCCCACTGGCACGTACATTATACATTTTTTCCAAAGGAGACAAAGTACGGATTCCCGCCGGAGCGTTAAAGGAGCAAGTATCATGAAAATGAATCCGCACTATTTCCTTTGCTTGCTCCGGAGTGGCAATTTCAGCCCACATCGCCATAAATCCGCTCCACACACTAAGACGCTGAATCAAACAATCATAATCACGCGGCTGCCCTACGTGCAGAAACAATTGTCCCGGGTACAGCCCCTTTATATCCGGTTTCTCCACCGGAAGCAGATTCAAATCCACACTATAATAAAAACGGTCACGCGGGTCCCAACAATGTTCTTGTACCTTTCCTTTCAATACTGCCGCTTCTTTCTCAAAGGAAACTGCTATATCATCCAAATTCAGACAGCCGGCCAAGTATGCCATAGCCTGTAATTCGCGATACATCAACGCATTCAAGAAGATGGATCCCGAACTGCCCTGAGGACGATAAAAAGTACTGGGATCATTATCAACTCCGATAGCCTCATCAGTTTCCCAATAGAATAACCCAGTCGCCTTGTGACGATGAAAATTCAAATATTTACAGACAAATGCCTGCAACGTATAAAAATCATCGCGCAACCACTCCGCATCCCCGTTCATATTGCGGACAATAAAGGCGGCATGTTGTGCCAATGTAGGTTTGTGCATATTGCTTTTCCAAGGATTCCGTGTTTTCAACATCTCTTCGAGGCTAGGGGCATTCCGTTCTATCCAGATAGGAATCCAACCGTCCATACCTCCATAGTGCAAGGAATTGAGGATGCATCCCTGTTCATACTTCAGGGCCTCCTGCTTATCCTTTTCCGTGCCGTTCTCTAATAAGATTTGGCGCAGAGCGATGTTGCTCAACCAAGAATCCCAATCCCATAGCATATCTAAGTATTGATTACTTCCCGGAGCAAGGAACGGAAAGACTAAAGCTCCTCCGGCTTCACGATACATGCCTTTCATATCTTTATAAATATGGGCACGGCACAATTCTTTGTATTTTGCAATATTCTCGGGAGTACGTTCCGGCATTTGTGCATTTAGCATAAACGGGAAACAACAAATTGTTAAAAAGACCAGTAATTGTTTTTTCATAGGTATTATCTCATTTTGCTGACAGGGCAAAAATACAAATTAAAACGAAAAGAAAAAGAGATTAAAACAAAAATTATTTCGAAACTAATCAAAATATAACTAGAAAAGGCTGCCCCGTAGGCAGCCTTCTATAATAAAAATATATTTCCCTTATAAGGTCTTAGTCACGACGTCCCATATAAATCATTATATAGTAAATCAGTGTAGCCAACGAACTAAGTGCCGCAACCACATACGTATAAGCAGCCGAACGCAACGCATCCTCTGCCGCATGATGGTTATATGAATTTGTAATTCCGGCCTTGCTCAACCATACCAACGCACGCTGGCTGGCATTGATCTCAACAGGCAACGTAATAAAGCTGAAAAGAGTGGTCATGGCAAAAAGACAAATTCCTGCCAACAATAACTGCGGGAAAGTATTCACCATCAAAATACCTGCCAGTAACACCCAAGTCATAATAGAAGATGAGAACTGCACCACAGGCACCAAAGCCGAGCGCATCTTTAGCGGAGCGTATGCACGCGCATGTTGCACGGCGTGTCCGCATTCATGGGCGGCAACTGCCGCAGCAGCCACACTGTTGCTTCCATATACCCCTTCACTAAGGTTCACCGTTTTGTTTGCCGGATTATAATGATCGGTCAGCATACCCGGAGTGCTGGTTACACGCACGTCATAGATACCGTTATCATGCAACATTTTTTCAGCCACATCCTTTCCTGTCATACCGCTGGCCAAAGGCATCTTCGAGTATTTCTTAAACTTGCTTTGCAGACTATTCTGTACAATATAGCTGATTACCGCGATTCCAATAAATAAGATCCAATACATTGACATAGTTTTGTTCTTTATAATTCTGTTGTTAAATATACACGTTATTATGTACAAATAGTTTGCCAGCATCCCCCTTTTAAATAGAATTAAGAATTCCTGCCATCACACGCCTCCGAATTCACATCCGTCAATTTCAATTAAAAAATGATATTATGAGAAAAAAAGAGTGGATTATTGACTTTTGATTTATACATTTGAGGCAAAATTAAGAAATATGGAACATGAAATAGGAAATATATCCATAGCCCGTATCCGACAGATGAATCCCAGTCTAAAAGGGATTAACAATGATTTCGTAATGGATAGAAGCGAACATTACATCCCCGAGAATATGAACCCCATCTTTAAATACCCATTACGGCTGGATGGAATCATTATCTCTATCCGTGAAAAAGGCTCTGCCAAAGTCAATATCAATTTACGGGAATACGACATTGAGCAAAACGATCTGATTATTTGCGCTCCCGGCGATATTCTACAGTCCATGTTATCACCGGGCATTCATTTGTCACAAATGTTTTTAATATCATCTGATTTCTTAAAAGAGATGTATATCAACCTGAACAGTTTCATGCCATTTTTCATCTCATTGAAAGAGAATCCCAAATTTCATTTGATGGAAGAAGAGGTACAGGAACTGAAATCATTCTATGAACTGATAGAAGAAACCGTAAGCCGGAACGATAACTTCAGGACAGAAATCGTACGCAGACTAATGGGGGCCTATTTATATAAGATAGGTTCCATCCTTCATAGAAAACAACCGGAATTCCTTTCCGAGAATCCGAAATCACTGAAAAGGGAAGAGGTATTGTTCAACCAGTTCATCAACTTGCTGACCGAACATCACCGTAAAGAAAGACGCGTAGATTTTTATGCGGAGCAATTATTCCTGAGTCCCAAACATTTCTCCACCGTAGTAAAGAAAGTAAGCGGAAAAACCGCCGGAGAATGGATTGACGAATATGTAATACTGGAAGCTAAAGCTCTATTGAAATACTCCGTCATGTCTATTCAGGAAGTAGCTTATTTTATGAACTTCCCGAACCCTTCCTTTTTTGGCAAATACTTCAAGCACCATACCGGGTTATCTCCCAGCGAATACAAGATGCAATAATAAAAACAGAAGATAAGAAATAGTAATCCAACGGGGGCTGTCCGAAAAAAAACGGACA
>OGWZ01002225.1_pt1 | contig 15719 bp, 19 predicted proteins | sample 1576141 | NCBI WGS metagenome assembly OGWZ01 (sample SAMEA3541512, study PRJEB24748) | human gut metagenome | biome: human gut; feature: human-associated habitat; material: faeces | place: China | collected 2012
AAGCCGCAGATGTTCCGTTACGGAATGCAGCTCGTGATGCCGCGCGATTTCGTAAATCTTGAATACTACGGCCGTGGCCCGGGAGAGAACTACATCGACCGCAACAACAGCGAGCACATCGGAATATTCAGGCAACTCGTCGAGAACCAGTACTGGGGATACGTTCGCCCGCAAGAAAGCGGCAACCACACTGATGTACGCTGGTGGCGCGTGCTCTCGCCCAAAGGCATGGGGCTGGAATTCTACTCCAACGCCCCCATGGAATGCTCGTCGCTCAATTATCTGACTTCCGACCTTGACGACGGCCCAGACAAGAACAAACACCAGAGCCACTCGGGCGACCTTGGGCAACGCCCGTTCACGGTAGTTCACATATCACAGAGGCAGTTCGGCCTTGGCTGCGTCAACTCGTGGGGAGCATGGCCCGAACCGGAATATCAAATGCCTTATGGCGACCGCGATTTCACGTTCGTGATAAAGCCGCTCACCTCGGCCGAATAACAAAAAGCCAAAAAGGCAACATCATATAACGAATGCCGGGCATTATGTGCCCGGCATTCATTTTTTTACCCGATAAAAACAACACAACATCAATAGAAACCCCTTGCTGTTTCATACAACGAAAAACTCCCGTCCGAATATGTCCGCTTCCCAAAGCAGGTTTTTCGAACGGGTTTTCAGGGGGCAAAAAATATGTCTGAGATATTTTAAAATATGTCAGACATATTTTGAAATATGTGCCTTGAATTTTTTCTTTGCTCCCATGTGGGTGTAAAAAACTGAAACACAGTTTTCATCTTTCCGCACAAAAAAACTATTATTTCCGGAGCGTTTTACGTTATCTTTTTTACCCCATTTCCGAACCTTGAAAAGCAATATAGAAACGCCCTTTTGCAGCACCGTGTGAATGCGGCATGTCTCGCCCGCCGCACGCTGCAAGCTAAAAAACCTTACATAACGGCAAAATGTGATATTTTCTTCTTACTTTTGCCACCAAATAACAATGCAAAACCTTAAACGATGCATAAAAGCAAACTATTCATTCTTGCGGCAATCGCGCTTGTAATGGCAGGGTTCACCTTACAGTCGTGCGAAGATGAAGACAGCTACGGCGAACGCCGGGAACGCGAGCGCAAAGTAATACGTTCCTTCATCAATAAAGGAACTTTAATCAAGGCTCTCGACTCGGACGACACTCTTATATACGTCGCACCTATCAAAACCATATCCGAAGCACAGTTCGAAGCCCAGGATTCTACTACCAACCTGCAAGAAAACGAATACGTGCTTTTCAAATCATCGGGCGTGTACATGCAGATAGTTCGCAAGGGAGCCGGCGAAAAACTGAAGAACGGCGAAACCGCCACGGTACTGGCAAGATACACCGAGGTGAACCTGCGGGGCGACTCGATACAAACGTCGAACGACAACCTATACAGCGTTGCCATACCCGACGTAATGACCGTTACAAATACGCTTGGCACATTTACGGCCTCGTTCGTATCGGGTTCGATGTACTCGTACTACGGCGGCTCCGTGCCCTCGGGATGGCTTATACCTTTCAGCTATGTAAACATAGGCCGCCAGTCATCGCCCGATGAAGAAATAGCAAAGGTACGTCTCATCGTACCGAGCACCGAAGGCCAGCAAGACGCAAGCGGAAACGTGTACGCATGTTTCTACGAAATAACATTTCAGCGCGGCTACAGATAAAACGATTAAACAGGTGTAAACTGCCCGCGGCTGTACGTTGCCGCTATAATGACATACAAGTCTGACATATAAAGTTATGTCAGACTTGTTTTTTACATCTCCTGCCATACATAACGAATATCCTCCCCTTTCCGCAACAATAAGCCGGCCGCCCCACCCTTCAGCGTCTTACCGCCTTTTGCTTCGGCACGCGGCCACATTGTGGACTATCATCCTGCCATCATGTCTGACATTATCTCGTCCGAAACAAATATGCCCTTGCGTGTAAGGCGCAGCATTCGCCTTCCTTTGCATTCATACTCTTCAAGCTGCCCGGCAGCTATGGACCGCGCGGCATTTTCCATCAAATAATCAAGCCTTTGGCCACCGAACTCATCCCGCACCAAGCCCAAGTCTATCCCCTCACGAGTACGCAGGCGGGTCATCACCATTTCATCATACCTTGTATCCATATCAAGCAGTTCGGACTCGTGCGGAACATCGCCGTCGCTCGATATGTATGACATAGCATCAGGCGTATTGCACCGACGGCTCACACCGTCATACGAATGCGCTCCCGGTCCTACGCCCAAGTAAGGCTCACCCGTCCAATATGACGAATTGTGCACGGCACGACGGCCGGGAAGTGCAAAGTTTGAAATCTCATAGTGCTCGTATCCGGCCTCATTCAACCTGTCCATAAGCAATCCGTACATGGAGACATATAAATCCTCGTCGGCTTCAGCTATCTCACCTGCCCGCCTGCGACGGTAGAGCAGTGTTCCCGGCTCGTAAGTCAACGCATACGCAGAGACATGCTCCGGCTTCATTGTTACCGCTTTAACAACATCATTTTCCCACATAGCCAATGTTTCGCCCGGAAGCCCGTAAATCAAGTCAATGCTGATGTTCCCGAAACCGGCTCCGCGCAGCCTGTTGAATGCGTCCACAGCCTGTTGCGCCGTATGACGCCGGTTTATGACCGCAAGCAAATTATCATTGAAGCTCTGCACGCCCATACTCACACGATTGAAAGGCAAGGTACGGAGTGCCTGCACATATTCGTCGCACAAATCATCGGGATTGGCCTCTACGGTTATTTCCGCCCCGTCAGCAATTTCGAAATTATCGCAAATGCAATCAAACAAACGCTTCAGCTGCCGGATTTCCAGGCGTGAAGGAGTTCCTCCTCCAAAATATAAGCTCGAAATCTTCCCTGAACCGGGGTATTTCTTGCGTGCTGAAAGTTCAACGCACACTCGTGCGGTGTATTTCTCCATTACCTCCGCCCCGAATGTAGTGGAATAGAAATCACAATAGCTGCACCTCGTCTTGCAGAAAGGAACATGAACATATATTCCGGCCATGATGTCGTTATTTATGTACAAAACGGCCAAACGCCGCATTGCAAAATTAACGAATCGTGCTTTTTCAGAAAAAAAACAAGCTATCTATTGCTTAATTCATGAAAAAATCGCAACTTGCAAACCGGTTTCGTGAAAATCACGACAGAATAGAAAATACAAACCTTATAAATTTAATTCACATGAAAGTCTATAAGACAAAAGAGATTAAGAACATCTCTCTTCTCGGCAGCGACGGGGCGGGAAAGACCACTCTCACCGAAGCTTTGCTTTATGAAAGTGGTCAGATTCAACGACGCGGACGCATTACCGCAAAAAATACCGTCAGCGACTATTTTCCAGTAGAACAGGAATACGGCTATTCCGTATTTGCAACGCCTTTCCACACGGAATGGAACGGGAAAAAGTTGAATTTCATCGACTGCCCGGGTTCTGACGACTTTATCGGCGCTACAATTACGGCCCTTAGCGTTACCGACACCGCCGTAATAATGATAAACGGGCAAAACGGCCCCGAAGTTGCCACACATAATCATTTTCGCTATACCGAAAAACTTAATAAACCAGTTATATTCCTCATCAACCGGCTTGATGACGAGAAATGTGACTACGACAATATCATCGAGCAGCTCCGTTCTATTTACGGAAGCAAGGTTGTTCCCGTACAATACCCCGTAAAGACAGGCCCTGACTTCAACACGATGATAGACGTGCTGCTAATGAAGAAATATTCCTGGAAACCCGAAGGCGGAGCTCCCACTATAGAAGCAATTCCTGCCGACCAGGCGGAAAAAGCAGCCGAATGGCACGCTAAACTCGTTGAAGCAGCAGCGGAAAACGACGAGACACTCATGGAAAAGTTCTTCGACACAGAAAACCTTACCGAAGACGAAATGCGCGAAGGCATACGCAAAGGACTAATTGAGAGAAACATCTTCCCGGTGTTCTGCGTATGCGCAAGCAAAGACATGGGTGTACGCCGCATGATGGAGTTCCTCGGCAACGTAGTTCCTTTCGTTGACGAAATGCCTAAAGTAACCGACATTGCCGGCAACGAAGTGAAACCCGACTCCGAAGGCCCGACATCCATTTACTTCTTCAAGACGGGCATTGAGCCGCATATCGGCGAGGTGCAGTATTTCAAAGTCATGAGCGGCACGGTACGTGAAGGCGACGACCTTACAAATGCCGACAAGGGGTCAAAGGAGCGCATTGCACAACTGTTCTGCCCGTCAGGCTCAATACGCGAAAAAGTTTCAGAGCTGCAGGCCGGCGACATAGGCTGCACCGTAAAGCTGAAAGACGTAAAACGCGGCAACACGCTAAACGGAAAAGACTGCGAATACAGGTTCAATTTCATAAAGTACCCCGACAACAAATATACCCGTGCCATCAAGGCGGTGAACGAATCGGAAACAGAAAAGATGATGTCGATACTAAACCGCATGCACGAAGAAGACCCGACATGGGTTGTAGAACAAAGCAAGGAGTTGCGGCAGACATTAGTGCACGGTCAGGGAGAATTCCACCTGCGCACGCTGAAATGGCGTCTTGAGAACAATGAAAAAATCCAGGTTGAGTTCGGAGAGCCGCGCATACCCTACCGCGAGACCATAACAAAAGCCGCACGCGCCGACTACCGCCACAAGAAACAAAGCGGCGGCGCGGGGCAATTCGGCGAAGTCCACTTAATAATAGAACCGCTTGGCGAAAACACGCCCGCACCTTCAGTCTACAAGTTCGGCGGGCAGGAATACCGCATTACCCCGAGAAGCCAGGAAACAATAGAACTGGAATGGGGCGGCAAACTCGAATTCATCAATTCGGTAGTTGGCGGCGCAATCGACACACGCTTTATGCCGGCCATACTGAAAGGCGTAATGAGCCGCATGGAACGCGGACCGCTCACCGGCTCATACGCACGCGATGTGAGGGTTATCGTATACGACGGCAAAATGCACCCCGTCGACTCAAACGAAATCTCCTTCACCCTCGCAGGACGCAACGCCTTCAGCGCAGCGTTCAAAGAAGCAGGCCCCAAAATCCTTGAACCCATATATACCGTTGAAGTATATATTCCGTCCGACTACATGGGCGACATAATGAGCGACCTGCAAAGCCGCCGTGCCATAATCCTTGGCATGGACTCGGAGAACGGATACCAGAAACTCTCGGCCCGCGTACCGCTTGCCGAAATGTCCGACTATTCAACGTCGTTGAGTTCCATAACAGGAGGGCGCGGCTCATTCTCGATGAAATTCTCGAACTACGAGCTTGTTCCGGGCGATGTTCAGGAAAAACTTATCAAGGCATTCGAACAGGAGAATGCGGAAGAATAACAATCCTTAAAGAACATACGACTATACTGCGGCGGATAATCAAAACATCCGCCGCAGTTGTTTTTCTGCACACCATGCCTTAGCTGTAAAAAAAGCAGACGGTTTTTTGCGCATTCCATATGACTTTCAACATAACCAAAATACCGCACCCGGAAAAACACCCTGAATATAGTGTTGCTTTTGTCCGTTTTCAAAAAGCAAGTTTACGACCAGCCTGAAATTATCTCTGAGATATTTTAAAAGGGAATTATACGCATTAGTACCTAACCATGTTTTTGCTAACAAAGTAGTTAGTTTATCTGATTTATAACTGAAAATCTTAAACTATGAAAAGAATTTGAACTATTACAGATATAAGATGTTATCTTTGCAGCGTTATAGAGGAAAAGCCACCGTCATAGTGCCAAAATGACAGCGGCTTTGATAGTACTCATGACCTTGTTGCAGCAAGGTTGGAGTAAGAACATTCACTTTTACTTATTTCGGGTACTGCTTACCTTTGGAAGAGTTTACCCTACTATTCATTGGCTGCAAATTGTTCAAATGGTCAGTACCACCAAGTGCTTGGGGTTTGGAATGGTCAACATTCCAGCCCATTGCGCTTGTTTTTCCATAAGAGGGTTTGTACATAGTATTTCCATACTTGTCTTGTCTATACAAATCTGGATTTTTCCCTCTGATGATACCGCCTTTATCCCAGATTTGGTCAAGCCTTTCATCGGAATAATAAGACATAAGTATCCGTTTTTAATGGTTAAACATGTTAACAGCCCTTGGTAACGGAGAGGAACTCCGCCATCTTAATCATCAGGAAGATTGGTTGAAAACTGCCGTTGTGTTCTGTACGAACTTTTAAGCACAACGAATGCCGATGGCACTGTTTTATATTCAACAAACCGTGTGCCAAGTTATTATTATGTCAGATAAAATACGCCCAAAGTTTTCCAATATAGAATAAAGCCGAAGATATGAACAAAACAATCATCTCAATTGAAGTTCAAGATGAGGGTGGCAATGAAGCCGCTATCATTCTTAAAGGGGAACGTAACGGTCAAAAGTTATTTGAAGAACAATTCAAATATAAGGATGAAAGGAAACATCCATTACGCCTACATCTTCTCAAAGAAGATTTCATGGGAAAATATCCGAAACTTGGAGAAAGTTTGGGCGTTCTTTGTATTCGTAAGTTATTAAATGACGTTACCGATAGAAGTAAGAATGTTGGCGTAAATGATTACAGAGAACACTCATAAACAAAAGTCAGAGGCTATGAGTTCAATGTTACAAATAAATCCGCTTGAAGATAACTACCCATTCCAAACCACGTTCCGTTTGTTCTGGGTATTCAGCAACTTTGTACTCAACATATTTTCTCTTCATAGGCAACACCTCCTTTCCTTGTCGTTTTGTGGAAGAAAAATCGGGGTTGTATGAGAGAATGTCTCTGACTTTTTACAAAGATACAAACTTTCTCGCTATATTTGCACTGTCTTTCGAGACAAACATTTGAGAATTACAGAGAAAGTGCCTCACTTCTTGTGAAATCGCCAAATCTCACCAAAAGGATATGCGAGGCACGGAGACAGCTCATATACGTGGGCTGCCTATCCGTGCGTATATCCAGGCGTTTGGCGATGCCTACAAGAGTGCATGGAAGGTAGCCCACTTTCTATAACCAATAACATTGTTAATCTCCAAACTGGCTATCTGCGGAGAACTCTTGTAAAATTCGCCATTATGAGAAAAATTTTCCTTTCTTTCGCATTCCTAATGTTTTTAGGAATGACATGTACAAATGAGCTGTATGCACAGAAACCGCTTACTGCTATGACCGAAACAGAAATCAATGCCCTTTCTGATGTTCAAATTAAGAAAGGCGTTATCAAGGAGTGGAGCGGCATTTTGTCGTTTATGATGCGTGGAGTTAAATTTGACGATAGAATAGTCAATGCTTTTGCTGAAAATTTCAAAGCTGGTGCTTTAGCTTGGACTAAAAAGGAGAAATATCCAACCGTGGATTATGTCAGCGCAGAGGATTTAGTACAGTTTTGTAAGATGTGGTATATGGGTAGAAATAGCTGTAAGGTGGCTGTTATGGAACTGTATGGAAGAACATACCCCACTTCTATTGACAAAGCAATGTACCGTATAATGGATGCCACGGATGTATATTATCAAAAGCAACAATCAGGGTGGCTTACCCAAACTCCACCTGAATATGTTGATGCTAAAACTCTTATAAATTCGATGGAGCCATAGAATTTAGCTATACAAATATGGGGGAAGGGCAGGATTTATTTCTTGCCCTTCTTTTTAGGCTTAACATTGGGATTAAATTGCATAGCCTTACTTATCATATCTTCCCAAGACATCTTTTGTAACTCCTTCTGTTCTCTTGGAGTTATCTTGATTTCTAATACTTTTTTCATTTCTTCAACCGATAAATCATGTTTCTTCTTGCTCATTTTATCAAATCTTGGTAAGTGGTACGATAATTGATATTGCAAAGTAACAAATTAAATCGCTCAACGCTGCTAATTTTCTTGGTATTATAACGAAAAACGAACTCATTAACATACCTACAAAGGTGTTTTCTGCTGACTTTGTGGTAAATTCCTATAATGCTACGTTTAAGTCCACTCCAAAATCCTTCTATTGTATTAGTGTAAGCGTCACCGCATACATATTGTCCTTTGCCGTGGTCAACAATCTTTCTTTCGTATATTTTGCCGACTGTATCATAACCACACCATTCATCGGTAAATAACTTTGCGGTGCGTTTAACCGTTCTAAGTATCGGAGCGGTTAGATGTTTCTTGGAAGTGCTTTTGACCACGCGGCAAACAACCTTGCCACCCCTTTGTAACATACCCAGTACGGGTGTCTTATCCTTAAAACTTCTGCCCTGAGAATGCCTTACTTTCTTGTTCTTATGGCGGTTTTTATTCTTACCACCTACGAAAGTTTCATCCAGCTCAACTTCACCGTCAAGTTTATAATCATTCTCGCAAAAGAAGCATTCACGAATACGGTGAAGCATATGCCACGCTGTAGCCTGTCTTACTCCTATTTCCTTTGCTAACTGACAAGATGATATGCCTTTCTTGTAGTTTGCTATTAACCATATAGCCATAAACCACTTTTGCAAAGACACTTTTGAGCCATGAAACAACGTGTTTGTTCTTACAGTGAAATTCTTGCCCGTATTCTTGCAGCGGTATTTATGATTACCATAGTTATATACCTTAGAAGTTGGGTCAAAAGGAGAAACGACACCATTCTTCCAAAAGTGTTGCTCAAGATAGGTCAAGCAACTTTCTTCTGTCGGAAAGGCTTGCGATAGACTGAAAAGCGAAGTAAATTTAGCAAAATTCATACACCAAACAATAATGCGTTTGGTATATATAACTTTGGCAAGAAAAAATCTTTGTTATGGAAGTTTTCCCGCCAAAGTTTCGTTAGGTACTAATGCGTATAATTCCCTTTTAAAATATGTCTGACATAATTCAAAATATGTCGGACATATTTTTTCTTTGCTCCCAACGGGGTATAAAGAATTGAAAAACAGTTTTCATTCTCCCGCCAAAAAATCTGCTGTTTTTTATCCCCATTTTAGGCGCATGCTTTGTCTGTTTTGCCCGCTTCCGGGAACATGCTGCACCAACATCAGCCGGTATCCGCTAAAAAAGCCTTTACAATAAAGAGCACCTTGCATACGCGAAAAGGCACTTTATTAATATGGCGTAACAAGAACCAGCAATAATTATGTAAAAAAATCAGACATATCACACTTGAATCGATATTTATAATTAACGATAAAGCAATTTCAGAGAACGAATAGGGTTAATAATATTAAAATCCGTATTTTTAAAATATCTAAACCGGAACAGACATTAACTACGTTTTTTATATTTGCCGTATGAAGAAATCAACAATGCGTATAATTGCAATAGTGGTGGGCATTTGCTTCACCATATTATTGTATTTGCAACTGAGTTACCTTGAAGAAATACTTGAGATGCACAGGGAGCAGTTCACCGAATCCGTGAACCGCAGTATCAACAGGGTAATCTATACAATAGAATTGGACGAAACACAGCGCGGACTGCTGAACGACGCAAAAAAATACCTGAAAACCGAGGAAAAAACCACACCCGAAGATACTGCTGTATCGAAAAAGGCCTCGGACAAACAGTTCAAGTCGCACCTGTATCCTCCAATCATAAACGACAGCACATTGTCAGGGCCGCAACTGCGCATGATGCCCGGCATGAAGATACCCAAATTTTCAAAGGACATAACCCATCAAGGCCCCATAACCACGATAGGTACGACCAAGGAAATGCAGGACATAATAAAGAAGCGTTATGTATACCAGCAAAGGAAACTCGATGACGTGATATTCTTCCTGCTTTCCGAATCGGGCAAAAAGCCAATAAACGAGCGCGTGGACTTCCGCGTTCTCGACGGCAGACTTAAATACGAACTCGAAAGCAACGGCGTAAAACTGCCATACCATTTCCAAATCCTCACGCGCGAAGGCCGCGAGCTCTACCGTTGCTCAGATTACGACGCCAAAGGGTCCGAACACTCCTTTACAAGGATACTCTTCCCCAACGACCCGCCCGAAAACATGACTGTCATCAAGCTGCACTTCCCCGACATGGGAAAATACATATTCAGCAGCGTGCGGTTCATCATACCGGCACTCATATTGTCGATAATATTGCTGGCAACATACATATTCACAATGATACTCGTGTTCCGCCAAAGAAAATACACCGAGATGAAAAACGATTTCATCAACAACATGACACACGAGTTCAAAACACCAATATCCACAATATCGCTTGCTGCACAAATGCTGGCAGACCCGGCGGTGGCAAAGAGCGGAAAGATGTTCGAGCAGCTTTCGGGAGTAATTAACGACGAGACCAAGCGGCTGCGCTTCCAGGTTGAAAAAGTATTGCAAATATCATTGTTCGAACGCAACAAAGCAAGATACAACAAACGTGAGATTAATTTGAACAACCTCATAGCCGACGTTGCACACACATATACCATAAAAGTAAAAAACGTAGGAGGAACGCTAACCACAGACCTGTCCGCAAAGAACGCCACCGTGTTTGCCGACGAAATGCACATGACAAACGTAGTGTTCAACCTGCTGGACAACGCGCTTAAATACCGGCGCGAAAATGTGGAGTTGCAGCTGAACATTTCAACCCGCAACGAGGGCTCGCATATAATAATGTGCATTGCCGACAACGGCATAGGAATACGGCGCGAGGACCTGCACAAAATATTCGGGCGCTTCTACCGCGTACACACCGGCGACAGGCACGACGTGAAAGGATTCGGCCTCGGACTGGCATACGTAAAATCCATTGTCGACGTGCACGAAGGAAACATACACGCCGAAAGCGAATTCGGTCAAGGAACAAAATTCATAATATCATTACCAATAATCAAAAAACAAAACTAATATGGAAGAACAAATGAGAATTCTCCTCTGCGAGGACGACGAAAACTTAGGCACCCTGTTACACGAATACCTTCAAGTCAAAGGCTTCGACACCGAGCTGTGCCAAGACGGTGAGTTAGGCTTCCGCGCTTTCATGAAAAACAAATACGACATCTGCGTGCTTGACGTTATGATGCCTAAAAAGGACGGCTTTACACTGGCTCGTGAAATCCGACAGCTGAACGCCGAGATACCTATCATCTTCCTAACGGCAAAAACACTGAAGGGAGACATACTGAACGGCTTCAAAATCGGAGCAGACGACTATATCACGAAACCTTTCTCGATGGAAGAACTCGTATTCCGCATTGAGGCAATACTGCGCCGCGTAAACGGAAAGAAGAACAACGAAGCCACCACATACCAGATAGGAAGTTTCGTATTCGACACGCAGAAACAAACGCTTACCCGCGGCGAGGACGTTACAAAACTCACAACCAAGGAATGCGACTTGCTCAAACTTCTTTGCGAACACGCAAACGAAATACTGCAACGCGACTTCGCACTGAAAACAATCTGGGTTGACGACAACTACTTCAACGCCCGCAGCATGGACGTTTACATTACAAAGCTGCGCAAGCACCTGCGCCCGGATTCAAACGTAGAGATTATAAACATACACGGAAAGGGCTACAAGCTGATTATACCCAACTAAAAAATCAACGCCCTTAGGCAAGGGAAAAAATATCTCTGAGATAATTCAAAATATGTCTGACATAATTTAAAATATGTCAGACATATTTTTTTCTACCTTCAGAGAGAGGAGAATCGTATCTTATTGCAGGGTTTCAAAAATCCCTGAAAGTATCCATATCCCTTAGACCTGCTGCAAAGTGACCTATTGCCTATGTTCGCCCGCCGTATTCTCAAAAACCCTGCGCAACACATCCTGCGACGTGCGAATCTCGTTCAAGCTCAATCCCCGCAACGCTTCCTTCAATGTAAGCAACGCCACGCGTATGGCCGATTCCTGCATGTCAATACCCTTTTGCGTAAGGCGGATTATGTTTTTGCGCCGGTCAAAACGGTTGGGTGTACGCGTAACGAGGTTGAGGAACACCATCGAGTTTATCAGCCTTACCATTCCGGGCTTGTCCTTGTACATTGCGTCGCACAACTCCTGCTGCGACACACCGTCGCGCTGCTTCAAATGCTGCAGCACATTCCACTGCTCCGGCGTAAGGTCAAGCCCCGCCGCATGAAAATTATGCAACAACTTGCGGCTTATGGCCGCCGACACCTTGCCGTTCAAAATGGCAAATATCAATCGCACGTCAATATCAACAAGAGGTTCCATTCGCACAATAAGCTTTGATACAAAAATAATATTTTAATAAGTAATACCGGCAACGTCTTAAAATAGAACTTACAACGTTTTGCCAATAAAAAATAAAACCGTAAATTTGCACCCGATTTCACAAACAAAAACTTTATAGTAAATGATGAACCAGTACGAAACCGTTTTCATACTTACTCCCGTTTTGTCTGCAGAGCAGATGAAGGAAACGGTTGAAAAATTCAAAGGGATTCTGACTAAAAACAACGCAGAACTCTTGAACGAGGAGAATTGGGGACTGAAAAAATTGGCTTACCCCATTGAGAAAAAATCAACAGGCTTCTACATCCTGTTTGAATTCAAGGCAGAGCCTACTCTTATCCAACAGCTGGAAACCGAATACCGCCGTGACGAAAGAGTAATCCGCTTCATTACAGTCAAGATGGAGAAATACGCAGCGCAATACGCTGAAAAACGCCGCAACAAAAAAGAAAAGAAAGAGGAGGAATAAACAATGGCACAGGAACAATCAGAAATAAGATATTTAACTCCGCCCACAATAGAGCTTAAGAAAAAGAAATACTGCCGTTTCAAAAAGAGCGGAATCAAATACATTGACTACAAAGACCCTGAATTCTTGAAGAAATTCCTGAACGAGCAAGGAAAAATACTTCCCCGCCGCATAACCGGAACTTCACTGAAATACCAGCGTCGTATTGCCCAGGCAGTTAAGCGTGCACGTCATCTCGCTCTTCTTCCATTCGTAACTGATTTGATGAAATAAAAAGAAGGAGGACACACAATGGAAATTATACTGTTAGAAGACGTACAAGGATTAGGATACAAAGACGATATTGTAAAAGTAAAAAACGGCTACGGCCGCAATTACCTCATACCCTACAAGAAAGCCGTAATAGCCAGCAAGTCGGCTAAGAAAGTTTTGGAAGAAAAACTGAAACAGCGTGCTCACAAACTCGAAAAAATCAAAAACGACGCACTCGCACTTGCTGAGCAGCTTTCTAAACTCGAAGCATTGGTGGTTGCTACAAAAGTAAGCCCCACCGGTGTAATTTACGGTTCTGTGAACTCACTGCAAATATCCGATCTTCTTAAAGAAAAAGGCTTCGACATCGACCGCAAGAAAATCGACGTCAAGGATGTAAAGGAAATTGGAAGCTATCACGCAGTAGTACATCTGCACAAGGAAGTTTCGGTAAGCGTTCCGTTCAATGTTGTTGACGAAAACGCAAAAGCCGAAACCAAAGAAGCTGCCGAACCCGCTGCTGAAGTAGAAGAAGCACAGGCTTAACAAAAGAAGGAATCCGGACTAAAAAACCGGCAAATCATAACTCAACCTACAAGGCCGCAACAGTTTAACTGTTGCGGCCTTGTTGCATAATAACATCAAGATTCCTTTTACTACGCTACCAAGTTCACCATACTTTCACATGTGATTCCAATATGTTAGGCAGTATTCCGGCCTAACATCTGCTTTAAGATGAAAACAAGCAATTACGAATCACACATATTTTATTAGCGCCGGGGCATTATAACGCATTCAAGCTACTTTTACAATAATCCGCGAACTGATGCGGCAACTGCGGGAATCACGAATTCGGACAAAAAACCAATGTAAACCGAACACAAAAAAACAACTGTTTTGGAACAAAAAAAGTGAAAACTGATTTTCACCACATTACACCCACATAGGAGAAAAGAAAAAATACAAGGCACATATTTTAAAATATGTGCCTTGTATTTTAAAATATCTCAGACATATTTTTTGCTCCATGAAAACCAGAGTGAAAATAGTGCTTAAAATGCGGACAAATACAGCCATACTCATTCTGCACATAACCGGCAGACGTTTTTCACTACAATATGCCTATACCCGTTCCTAACAAATATACGACATTTGAAAAATTAGAAAACAAAAAAAACCTGCGAGGACTTTGTCCTTACAGGTTTCAATTCTCTCTTCTCCTCTCGAAATTACTCCTGAGCGGGAGCTTCTTCCGTAGCAGCTGCAGCGCTGTCAACAGCAGCAGTATCAGTTGCTGCGCTGTCAGTAGCAGCAGAATCAACAACTACAGAATCAGAATCTGTAGCAACAGGAGCTTCCTGAGTTTTGTTGCCGCCGCAAGATGCGAAAGACATAGCAGCGAGAGCTACGAACATGAATACTAACTTTTTCATTTTTCCTTTTCTTTTAAAGTAAAACAATCAATTGCTTCTATTAAAAACAGTGCAAAGGTAAGTACTTTTTCTAATACGGTGTACATCGGAGTATGTTTTTTTTAGATTTTTTTTAAGAGAAATCGCATATTCAACTAATTTACAAGGCATTATTACTGTAAATTCTTTTTTATTTTTCTGCAACGCCTAATATTGTTACCTTTGCAATGCTAAATTGAGTTTTCAAAACAGACTTTTATGTCGAAAATCAACAACCTTGCCGGTTTGAAAGCCGCATTGCAAACACTCGGCTGCAAGCTGAATTTTGCCGAAACGGCAACTATCGAAGACAAGCTGAGGGCCGCAGGAGTTACAATATCCGAAAGTAAATCAAACGCCGACATATGTATCATCAACACATGTTCCGTCACGGGCATGGCCGACCACAAATGCCGGCAAACGATACACAAACTAATAAAAGACAACCCTGGCGCAACCATTGTTGTAACCGGTTGCTACGCACAACTGAAACCGGAAGAGATTTCAGGAATCGAGGGTGTCGACCTCGTTGTAGGAACAGAAAAGAAAGGACATATTATAGAGTATATATCCGAATCCCTCCACAACAAGAGCATTTCACAGGAAGGAAACATGCCATGCGTTTTCGGTTGTCCTACATCCGGAATAAAAACTTTTTTCCCATCATGTTCCAAAGGCGACCGGACGCGCTACTTCCTTAAAGTACAAGACGGTTGCAATTACTTTTGCACTTACTGTACCATCCCTTACGCACGTGGACGCAGCCGCAATCCCTCCATTGCTTCACTAATAGAGCAGGCTCAGGAAGTAGCCGCGACTGGAGGCAAAGAAATTGTTATTACAGGCGTCAACATAGGCGACTTCGGACGAACTACAGGCGAGACATTCGAGAATCTGTTGAAATCACTCGACAAAGTTGCCAACATCGAACGATACAGGATTTCTTCAATAGAGCCGAACCTGCTTACCGACGAGATAATATCATTCTGCTCTTCCTCTCGCAGTTTTATGCCGCACTTTCACATTCCGCTGCAAAGCGGAAGCAACGCTGTGCTGAAATTGATGAAACGCAAATACGACACAGAACTTTTTGCAAGAAAAATTTCCACCATACATTCTGTAATACCTGACGCATTCATAGGAATAGACGTAATTGTAGGAACGCGAGGAGAGACCGACGAGCTTTTCGAAGAGACATTCAGGTTTCTTTCAGAACTCGACTTTGCGCAACTGCACGTTTTCTCCTACTCCGAGCGTCCGGGAACGCAGGCATTGAAAATTCCCTACGTGGTGTCGCCCGAAGTAAAGCA
>OGWZ01002237.1_pt1 | contig 15628 bp, 10 predicted proteins | sample 1576141 | NCBI WGS metagenome assembly OGWZ01 (sample SAMEA3541512, study PRJEB24748) | human gut metagenome | biome: human gut; feature: human-associated habitat; material: faeces | place: China | collected 2012
CCGGTCTCCTGCTGCAGCTCTTTGAGCTTTTGCAGCCAGTCGAGCTGGTTGGCGTCCTTTGGCGCTTCGCTGCCGCCGGTCTGTTTGTAAAGCCAGTGGGCTGCAACACCGTATTCGGCGATCTGGTGCATCTCAAAGGTACGGATCTGGATCTCAAAGCGTTCGCCGCGCGGTCCGATGACGGTGGTGTGCAGGGACTGGTAAAGGTTTGGCTTTGGCATAGCGATGTAGTCTTTGATGCGGCCAGGCACTGGTTTCCACAGGGAATGCACGAGGCCGAGCACGATGTAGCAATCCTGCACGGTGTTGACGAGGACGCGAATGGCGATGAGGTCGTAGATCTCATCGAGGTCTTTGTGCTTGTTGACCATCTTGCGGTAGATGCTGTAAAAATGTTTTGGACGGCCGGCGATCTCGTATTCGAGGTGGACGGCGTCCATTTCCCGGCGCAGATCGCGGATGACTTCGTCGATGTATTCCAGGCGTTCCTGGCGCTTCATGGAAATGCGCTCAACGAGGTCGTAGTAGATCTCTGGCTCGAGATATCTGAGCGAGAGGTCTTCGAGCTCCCATTTGAGCTTAATGATACCGAGGCGATCTGCCAGCGGCGAATAGATCTCCAGTGTTTCCTGAGCGATGCGTTTTTGCTTCTCTGGCGACTGGAAACTCATGGTGCGCATGTTGTGCAGTCGGTCGGCGAGCTTGATGATGATGACGCGGACATCCTGCGCCATGGCGATGAACATCTTGCGATAGCTTTCAAGCTGTCGCTCTTCTTTGGAATGGCACTGGATCTTGTCGAGCTTGGTGACGCCTTCAACGAGAAAGGCGACTTCCTCGTTGAATTTGCGCTCGAGATCGAGGCTGGAGCAGTCGGTGTCTTCGACGACGTCGTGCAAAAGCCCGGCGGCGATGGCGTTGTCATCGAGCCCGAGATCGGCCAGGATGATGGCGACGTTTACGGGATGGATGATGTAAGGTTCACCGGATTTGCGATACTGGCCTTCGTGCATTTCGCGGGCAAATTCGTAGGCTTCCTCGATCATGACGCTGTTTGCTTGTGGGTTATTTTCCAAAACGACCTTGATGAGGTCGTCGTATCCAACTTGATGGCTCATGGTTTCACCTCCCTGCCATGCCAGTTCGCAGGGCAGAGCGCGCTGCGAATGACATGCTCCAGCGCGTCGATGTTTTTCGTAAAGGCGATCTCCTCAAATTGGGACAACGCCCTGGCTTCGCTCGTTCCTTCCAAAAATGTCGCAGATTCGGTGAGCGCGCGATGCGCTGGATCTTTTTCGATTGTAATGGTTGTTTGCGTGCCGTTTTGTTCGACATGCAAGAATGCGAGTTCTTCAAATATGGTGAGGGCCTGCTGCCACTGTCTTTTGCCAAAGCCTTCGACAAGGCTTGCGAGCCCTTCTTCGAGATCGTCTGTGGCGGCCTGGATGATGTAGCCGCGCTGTTTTGCGATCGCCTTCAAAAGCTGGTACATTTTCCCGAGATTTTCCCGCGATGGGGCGCTGTCGGAAATTATCATCTCGTTTAAGGCGAGGTCTTTTTCGCTGTAGAGGAGATGTACACGTCCGTCCTGGCCGTCACGGGCGCAGCGCCCAGCGAGCTGGTTGAAGGCCTCCACGGAAAAGCAGGGGTGATAGAGCACGACGTTGCGAATGTCGGAAATATGCACGCCCTCGCCAAACGCGGTGGTGGCAAAAAGCAGACGGATCTCGCCTTCCTTGAAGGCGGTCTCGATGGCACGGCGTGCCTGCCCTGGAAGGCCGCCGTGGTAATAGCCGACGAGCGGGCGCAGTGTGTAAGGCAGGATCTCGCGGAGTCGCTGCGAAAGCGCAAAGGCCTGCTTACGGCTGTTGACGTAGCAGATGGTCTTCTCAGGATGCATGAAGAGTCTGTAGAGATAGACGAGCTTCTTTTCTGTGTGCCGTGCATCGATAATATGTAAATTATAGCGGATATGGTCGTCCAAATAAAGCCCTGCGCCCGAAATTATTTGCTGAAATCTCTCAGCATCTGCACTCGGCACGGTGGCTGTGAGATAGGTCCAGACGGCGTTGGGATATTTTGGCTTTAATTCGCGCAGGATTTTATAGGCGGGACGCTTGTCAAGCATATGGTGCGCTTCGTCGATGACGATCTGTCCAACGCGTGCGGCATGCGGCTGGAAAAGCGCCTGATGACGCACGAAAAATTCCGGCGTGAGCAAAAGCACGTCGATCTTTTCCTGGGCAAGCGCCTGCATGAGGCGGGCGCGTTCGTCGTTTGAGAGATCGCCGTTTCCTTTGTAGATCTGATAGCCGAGAGGCGCAAGGTGGTCGCAGAGCGCGAGGTATTGATCATTGATGAGGGCTTTGAGCGGAGAGATGACGAGGGTCATGCGCTGCTCGCGCCGTGCGAGAACGCCGGCAGCGATCTGGTAGATCAGGGATTTTCCGCGACCGGTGGGCATGATGACGCAGGTGTCCTGATGGCGTTGGAGGATGTTGGCGATGGCTGCCTCCTGGATGGGCAGAAGCTCACCATCATCAACGAAGGCATCAGTGAGGAGATCGACGAGGTTTTCTTCAGGAAGCGCGGCGAGGACGCTGTCGTTTTCCTGGGCGGCTTCTGCCTGGGCATTGGCTGCATCGCCCACAACGAGGATGTTGACGCCGCATGTCTCCTCTTCCTTTCCGGTGATCTGCGCAACTTCTGCATGATAGGATACGCCGAGATCGACGAGGGGCGCAAGCTGAGAGGCGATCTGTCTGGAGAGATAGCCGAGCTTTTCGCCATTTTCTGTGAGGCAGCAGATGGCGTTGGGATCTGAGGGATTGTTGGGCTCACGCAAAAGCGAAAGGGTCTGGCCTTCTCTGAGGGATTGGACATGGATCTGTCGATCATCAAAGCTGACGCCGCGCAGCTTGGTGTAAAAACGCGGACGATCGGCGATGCCGGAAAGGGGGCCTGCATCGAGATAGCCTGCGCCGTTTGCCATGAAGGTGCGCAGGATAGCGGCTTCTTCTGCCTGCCAGGATGGCTGGATGTCTGTAACCATAAGCTGGATACCGCAGAGGCCACGGAAACAGTGCTCGGTCACATGAAAGGCAAAATCATAGCGATGGCGCTCGGAGAATGGATAATTTCCCTGACGAAAGGCGATGGCTGGGATGGTCTCGCCGTTTTTATCCTGAAACTGCAGCCGCAGATGGTCGCCTTCCTGTCCAACGCGCTGACGCGCAAATCGCCACTGATGCTCGAGGGCAAAGAGGGGCTCGGGATTTTCCTGGCCGCAGGGTTCGAGCAGGCGCAGAGCCTGTTCGAGCTCTTCTGTGGCGTCCTCTAAGGTGATGACGTCGTCGATCCAGAGAATGTTTTCGGCGATCTCTGCTTCGTAGGCTGCGGTGACTTCTGCGAAGGCTTTTTTGAAATCGTCGAGCTTTTCTGCAGCAACGGAAAGTCCGGCTGCCATTTCGTGCCCGCCAAACTGGAGCAGATGCTCGGCGCAGGCGGAAAGGCCTTCGTAAAGATGGAATCCTGGCACGCTGCGCGCGGACCCTGTGTAGATGCCTGGTTTTTCTTCTGTGGTGGTGAGTACGACAGAAGGGCAGTGGAACTGTTCAACGAGGCGCGAGGCAACGATGCCGATGACGCCGGGGTGCCAGTTTTCACCTGCTGCGACGGCACAGGTCATGGGGCCGGTATGCTCTTCAAACTGAGCGGCGGCTTCTTTTGCGATGCGGCGCTCCATGTTCTTGCGTTCGTCGTTGTAGTCGCGCACGGTTTCGGCGAGCTGGCTGAGGTCGCCTTCTGCATCGTGGGCGAAAAGCGCGAGGGCATCGGCGGTTTCGTCGAGTCTGCCGCAGGCGTTGATGCAAGGCGCGATGCGAAAGGCGATGTCGGAGGCTTTGACGCTTTCTTCGCCACACATGAGCGTTGCGAGGGCTTTCAGGCCGGGACGCGGGTTGCCTCCAATCACGCGCAGGCCTTCGCGCACGAGGATGCGGTTGTCATCGACGAGTGGCACGAGGTCTGCAACGGTGGCGACGGCGACGAGATCGAGGAGCTTACGCTGATGAAGATCGTCGTAGAGCGCTGGCGCGAGGCGTTCCAGCATGCCCATGGCGAGAAAATACGCGGTGCCGCAGCCGCAAAGCCGGCGATAAGGCGCGGTGACGCTTGCTGAAAGAAGGGGATTGACGACGACGCATTCTGGAAGCGCTGGCGGGAGCTGGTGGTGGTCGGTGACGATGAAAGAAAGCCCCTTCTTCTTATACTCGGCGATGAGTTCGCGGGAGGCGATGCCGTTGTCAACGGTGATGACGAGCTCAACGCCTTCAGCCAGAAGGGTGTCCAGGGCCTGGGCGTTCATGCCGTAGCCTTCTTTGAGGCGGCTTGGGATGTAGATGCGCACGTCAGTATCGAGCCAGGAAAATGCTTCGCGCATGAGGGTTGCGGCGCAGATGCCGTCGACGTCGTAGTCGCCATAGATGGCGATGCGTTTTTTTGCCTGGAGGGCTTCTGCGATAATGTCCACGGCGGCGCCAAGATTTGGCAGTTGGAAGGGACGGCTGAGGTCTTTCATTTCTGCGTACAAAAATGCCGACGCCTGCTCAGGCGTGGCATAGCCGCGACTGGCGAGGATTCTCGCCAATGGCAGCGGCAGCCCCAGCGCGTCGGCTAAAACTTTGGCGGCGGCATGATTGGAAGAACGGATTTTCCAGGTTTTCATAAATTCATGACGCTCCTTTATAGGCTAAGTTCAAATGTTGAGGACGATCAGCAAAAACCCGAGAACGAGGTAGACGCCGATGAGCATGATGGCGTAACGGACGAGTCCTTTTTTCAGGCCGTACTGATCAACGTAAAATTGGATCTTGTCGTGTAGTTTGCCGCTTTTCTGGCTGATGTTGAGGATCACAAGGTTGCGCAGCCCCATGAGGATGGAGAGCACGCCGACGTAGATCAAAAGCTGATTCACAGGCAAGATGCGAAAGGCGGCGAGCACGAACCACACGAGGGTGGCGACAAGGATCAGCGGCTTAAACAGTTTTTCTATGAGTTCCATGGTATCACTCCGCGAGAAAAGCAATGGGAACAGCGCCCAGTGGCGGCTGCTCCCATGCGTTACTTATTGGATTATACTTCAAGCTCGACGATGAGTTCGCCAGCTTCAACCTGAGCGCCGTCTTCAGCGAGGATACGCGCAACTTTACCTTTGCGTGGGCTGAGGACGTTGGTTTCCATCTTCATGGCTTCGAGAACGATGAGTGGCTGGTTTTCTTCCACTTCGTCGCCTTCGGCCACGAGGATCTTGATGACGGTGCCTGGGATGTTCGCGCCGACGTGGGCTGGGTTGTCCTGATCGGCCATTGGCTTGCGAACGATGGTCAGGGATTTCGCAGCGGCTTCATTGGCAACCTTGACGGTGCGGTAGCTGCCGTTGACTTCGAAGGCAACGACGGAGTTGCCTTCTTCGTCTGGTTCCTTGACTTCGATGAGTCGAACGCTCATGACTTTCCCTTCGTCGATGGCGATGTCACCGGTTTCGCCCTTGCGCAGGCCATAGAAGAACTGATCGCTGTCCATATGGCAGAGGATTGGATCTTTCTTCAGGCCCTTGAGGTAGTCTTCATACATGCGTGGGTACATCGCATAGCTCAGCGCTTCGCGGCGACCTGCTTCGATGCCGTATTCTTTCTTCAGATATTCGGCGTCGGCATCGAGGTCTTCGTCTGGCAGGAGTTCGCCTGGGCGGCAGGTGAGTGGTTCTTTATCCTTGAGGACGATCTTCTGGAGATCTTCTGGGAATCCGCCTTCTGGCTGGCCCATCATGCCCTGGAAGTAGGAAACGATGGAATCTGGGAAGTCGATGTTCTTCCCTTTTTCGATGATGTTGTCCGGGGTGAGGTTGTTCTGAACCATGAAGATGGCCATGTCACCGACGGCCTTGGAAGATGGGGTAACCTTGACGATGTCACCGAGCATCTCGTTGACGGTGGCGTACATCTTCTTGACTTCTTCGAACTTGTGGCCGAGGCCGAAACTTTCAACCTGTGGTTTGAGGTTGGAATACTGGCCACCAGGGATCTCGTATTTGTAGATTTCGGCAGAACCGGAGCGCATGCCGCTTTCAAACTGGCTGTAGTACTTGCGCACTTCGCCCCAGTAATCGCTGATCTTCTGCAGCTTGATGATATCCAGTCCGGTGTCGCGCTTGGTGAGCTCGAGGGCTGCAACGAGGGAGTTCAAGCCTGGCTGGCTGGTGAGACCTGCGATGCCGTTGAAGGCAACGTCGACGATGTCTACGCCGGCCTGTGCTGCCATGAGCAGGGTTGTGACGCCGTTACCGGTGGAATCGTGGGTGTGCAGATGGATTGGGATGTTGAGCTCGCTCTTCAAGGCGCTGATGAGCTCGGTTGCTGCCATTGGCTTTAAGAGACCGCTCATGTCCTTGATGCCGAGCATGTGGCAGCCGAGGCCTTCGAGCTCTTTGGCTTTGCGGATGTAGTATTCGAGGTCGTACTTGGTACGGCTCTTATCCATGATGTCGCCGGTGTAGCAGATGCAGCCTTCGACGAGTTTGTCGGTCTTGAGGGCTTCATCGATGGAGACCTTCATGGCTTCAACCCAGTTGAGGGAGTCGAAGATACGGAAGACGTCGATGCCGCTCTTGGCAGATTCCTGCACGAACTGACGGATGACGTTGTCTGGATAGTTGGCATAACCAACGGCATTTGCGCCACGCAGGAGCATCTGGAAGAGCACGTTTGGAATGGCTTCACGCAATTCGTCGAGACGCGCCCATGGGGATTCCTTGAGGAAACGATAAGCGGTGTCGAAGGTTGCGCCGCCCCACATTTCGAGGGAGAAGAAATCCTTGCAGGCGGTGGCGTATGCTGGTGCGATGCGGGTCATGTCAACGGTACGCATGCGGGTTGCGAGCAGGGACTGCTGGGCGTCACGCATGGAGGTGTCGGTGATGAGCAGGCGATCCTGCTGCATGACCCAATCTGCAACGGCCTTAGGGCCTTTTTCGTCGAGGAGCTGCTTGGTGCCGCGCAGAAGCAGTGGCTTGTCAAAGGTTGGCACTTCGAGCTCGTTGAATTCTGGCTTTTCGCCTTTGATCTCGTTGACGGCTTTGTTGGCGAGGAAGGTGAGCATCTTCTTTTCCATGTTGTCGCCGCCGTGGATATCGAAAAGCTCTGGGGTCTGAGCGATGAAGCTGGTGTCGCATTCGCCGTTGCGGAAACGTGGATGGTTGAGGACGTTGATCAGGAAGCCGATGTTGGTCTTGACGCCCTTGATCTTGGTTTCATGCAGGCAGCGGATGGCTGTATCGATGGTACCCTGGAAGGTGCGGTTGTAAGCGACGATCTTGACGAGCAGGCTGTCGTAGAATGGAGAGATCTGCGCGCCTGCATAGGCGTTGCCGCTGTCGAGACGAATGCCGTGACCGGAGCTGGAACGGTACACTTCGATGGTACCGGTGTCTGGTGCAAAGTTGTTTGCTGGGTCTTCGGTGGTGACACGGCACTGGATGGCATAACCGCGATGGGTGATGGAATCCTGGGTTGGGATGCCGATCTCAGGATCAGCGAGCTTGTAGCCCTGGGCAACACGGATCTGGGCCTGCACGATGTCGATACCGGTGATCTGTTCGGTGACGCAGTGCTCTACCTGGATACGTGGGTTCATTTCGATGAAGTAGTGGTTGCCCTGTGCATCGACGAGGAATTCAACGGTACCGGCGCTGCGGTAGTTGACGTGACGCGCGATCTTGAGGGCATCTTCGCAGATGGCCTGACGCTGTTCCTCGGAAAGGATCAGGGATGGCGCAAATTCGATGACTTTCTGGTGACGGCGCTGGATGGAGCAGTCACGTTCGAACATGTGAACGATGTTGCCATACTTATCGCCAAGGACCTGTACTTCGATGTGCTTTGGACGTTCGATGTATTTTTCAACGAATACGTCTGCGATACCGAAGGCTTTCTTGGCTTCGCTGGTGGCGCTGTTGTATTCCTGTTCCATGTCTTCTTCGCTGCGGACGACGCGCATCCCACGACCACCGCCGCCGGCGCTGGCTTTGAGGATGACAGGATAGCCTGCAACCTTGGCAAATTCTTTTGCTTCTTCAACATTGAGCGCTGCACGTTCTACGCCAGGAATGGTTGGCACGCCAACTTCGATGGCAACTTTCTTGGACTGGATCTTGTCGCCGAGTGCGTTTAACATGTTGTGGTCCGGACCGATAAATTCGATGCCGGCTTCTTCGCAGGCTTGCGCAAATTCAGCGTTTTCAGACAGGAACCCATAGCCAGGATGGATGGCGTCTACGCCCTTGGATTTTGCGAGGGTGATGATGCCGGAGATGTCCAGGTATGCATCGACTGGGGTTTTGCCCTTACCGACGCGATAGGATTCATCTGCGATGGTACGATACAGAGAGTTCTTATCTTCTTCCGAATAGATGGCGATGCTCTTGATCCCGAGCTCCTTGCAGGCGCGGAAAATACGGATAGCGATCTCGCCACGGTTTGCTACTAAGATGGTCTTGATTTCTTTCACAGTCCCTACCTCCTCATTTATCGGCGCTTAAAAGCGCCTGTATCATCCATACAAGTTGTAACTTTACACAGTAATGGAGTATATGTAAGTATTATTATATCTTTCCTTCGGGAATTATGCATCATTTTTCTGAAAAATGATTATAAAAATAATTTTTTCTTTCATTTTTCATAGTTCCGCGCTGGAATTTCAGGCATAGAAAAAGGACAGGGGATGAGGAAGTCCCTGTCCTTTTGGCCGTATATGCGTATTTTCGATCTGTGATGAGGGGCAGCTGTGAGCGATTGGTGGTAGCTGCCCGTGATGGTGTGGTACTATCTGCTTTGCGGCTGGCACTTGGAGAGCTGCCAGGACATGGTTACGGGATGGTGTCCTTGCCGCGCAGGAGTTTGAGGAAACGACGGGGACAGGCGAATGAAGATGAAGTGGCGAACCTGCCCCTGTTGTCGCATATACGACCCATGACGTCATGTGAGAGGGCAGCGCTGGCGGATGCTGCCCTTCTCATACGTTATAGTACTGCATGGCGATCGAAAATTCAATACTGACGCGCATTTTTTTCGCTTTTCTCAGGCGGCTTGATCTGCACTGACAGGCGCGGTGTTGTCGGTGGTGGTGGTTTCCTGTGGGATGAGGATGACCTGGCCGGTTGTGGCGTCGTAGTCGATGCCGCAGCCGATGGCTGCACAGAGGTCGCGGATCTTCATATAATTGAGGTCGCCGATGAGGTAGCTGTCGATGGTGTATGGGGCGCTGTCGACGTAGACGGTTGGCTGATGCAGCTGACTCATGACGGTGCCGCCTGTGATCTGTCCGCCAGAGTTGGTGCCTTCATATGGGGCGCCGCTCTGCATGACGACGGCGCCGCTTGCGCTGTCATAGGTGAGGCCGAACTGGCTGCCTGTGCCGGCGAGGATGGCTGCGAAATCACGCAGACGCACGTAGTTGTTGCCATTGGCGAGATATGCCTGCATGGAAAGCTGGCTGCCATTCATGCTGACGGTGGCTGCGTTTGGCGATGCGTAGGCATAACCGTCTTCGAGGCGTTCTTCAAGGATGTCGAAGCCGGTTTGGAGGAGCTCTCTGCTGTCGCTGTAGCGGGCGTTCACGGCGCTGGCATTCATGGTGATGGTGATGAGGCGCTGGTTATCCTTGACGGAGGTGGCTGCCATGCAGCTGCCTGCCTGTGGGGTCCAGCCGGTTTTGAGTCCGTCAACGGTGCCGATCTCCTCCTGCGCTTCCTGGTCCTGGCCGAGAAGGTTGTTGCTGGATGGATAGGTTTCACCGCCAAATTCAAATTCTTCGAGGCTTGTGATCTCGAGGATCTCTGGGCATTCTGCGATGACTTGGCGGGAAAGGGTGGCCATGGCGCGCGCGCTCATGTAGCCTTCGTCGTAGCTCTGGTCGTACCAGGCGTCGATGCCGAGCTCGAGGACTTTGGCGTTCATGGCGTCAACGAAGGCTTCTTCGGAGCCATAGAGGAGCTCGCCGAGGGCTGGTCCCGCTGCGCAGGCGGAATAGCAGAGAAAGGCTTCTAGCATGTCGCGCACGGTGTAGGTTTGATCCCATTCAAACGGGATGTTGGAATAAATGTCATCCCGTGAAAAATAATAGGTGTAGACGCTTATTGGCACGAGTGTGTCCATGGTGATGCGGCCGTCTTGGATGGCTTCATAAACGAGGTAGGCGGCCATGACTTTGGTCATGCTGGCGACGGGACGGATGGTGTCGGCGTCCTGGCTCCAGAGGATCTCGCCGGTGGTGTTGTCCATGATGACGGCGCTGGTACCCTGGATGTCCGGGGTTTCTGCGGCCTGTGCGGGACTTGCGATGGTGGGAAGCAGCAATGCTGCTGACAGTACGATGCTGAGTAATTTCTTTTTCATAGAACCCTCTCTTTCCTTGCGATGATAAAGCCGGACGAGGGCTTTCGCTGTCCGGCGTAAAAAAGTGTAACAAAAAATCCCTGTATGGAACAACAACAAAGCATTTACAAATTGTTGTCCAATTCAGGGAGAAATTGTTACAGTTTGGTCAAAGGGGGTTGAGGTAGCCGTTTTCTTTGAAGCTGAGATAGGCTTCGCTGCGCGGATCGGCGACGATGATGTGGTCGAGCAGGCTGATGCCCAAAAGCTCTGCGGCCTGGCGCAGGCGTTTTGTGAGCTTGAGATCGCTGGTGCTTGGGGTGAGGTCGCCGGATGGATGGTTGTGCCCGATGATGAGGGCGACGGCGTTTAAGCGCACGGCTTCGCGAAAGATGTCGCGGGGATGGACGTTGGCGCTGTTGGCGGTGCCAACGAAGAGCTCTTTGGCGGCGATGAGGCTGTGCTTGGCGTCGAGATAAAGGGCGTGGAAGCTTTCCTGCTCGCTGTTTCTGATCTGGGTGCGGATGAACCAGGCGGCGCTGGCGCTGGTGGTGATGCGTTTACTTTCCTGCTGGCTCTGCACGAGGGCGAGTCGGCGTCCGAGCTCGATGGCTGCCAAAAGCATGCAGGCTTTGCTGGGGCCGATGCCTTTGATCTCGCAGAGGGAGCGCATGTTCTGGTGCAGCAATCCTTCGAGGCCGCCTGTGTGGGTGAGGACGATCGCGGCGAGGTCGGTGACGTCATGGAGGACGGTGCCTGTCTGCAGGAGGATGGCGAGGAGCTCGGAATTGGAGAGGTCCTGCGGGGAACCCTGGATGAGGCGCTCGCGCGGACGCAGCTCGAGGGGGCGGTCTTTGAAGCGTGGTTTTTCTGGTTTTTCAGGGGGCTTCATTGGTCTTCCTCCTCCCACTCTGCAAGCATCTGGCGCACGAGATCGAGCGGCAGGCCGACGACGTTGTCGTAGGGGCCCTGGAGCTTTTCCACGAATTTTCCGCCTCGGCCTTGGATGCCGTAGGCGCCGGCTTTGTCGAGGGGTTCGCGGCTTGCGATGTAGTCTTGGATCTCCTGCTCGCTCAGGGTGCGGAAGTGGACGCTGCTTTGGGCGTGGCGGGTGATGCTTTTTTGGCTTTCTGCGCAGGTGAGGGCGACGGCGGTGATGACCTGGTGCTCGGCGCCGGAAAGGGTGCGGAGCATCTGGGCGGCGTGGGCGGCGTCGCGCGGTTTTCCGAGGAGGGCGTCATCTTTGCAGACGATGGTGTCGGCGCCGAGGACGAGGGCCTGGGGATTGTCCCGGGCGACGGAGCGGGCTTTTTCAAGGGCGAGGTGCTCGAGGGCTTCTGCCAAGGGCAGGGCGGGATCGAGGGTTTCCTGCTCAAGCGTGGGCGCGCTGATGGTAAAAGGGATGCCAAGCTCGGCAAGCAGGCTCTGACGCCGCGGCGAGGTGGATGCGAGGATGAGGGGTCTAAGCATAACTGTATCCTTTCTTACGTTCGTTACGCACGGCACTTTCGTTTCTCGAGCAAAGCTTTTTTTCAAGTAGGAGGTAGGAGGTAGCCGCTGCGCGGACCAGCTTGCTTCGCGCTGGCAGGTAGGAGGTTTTCTTTGTTGCCGTGCGCCAGGTTTGCAAATAATGCACAGCGTTTGTCACAAATAACGGTCGCTGCGCTTTCCACAACACCACCTCCTACCTCCTACCTTTTTAATCCTCGTATTTGTTCTTAATGCGGTAGCTGAGGCCTTCAAGGCTGACGGCGAGGTCGATCTGGCGGATCTCGATGCTGTCGCAGGTGATGAGGCTTGCTGGCGAAAAGTTCATGATGCCCTTGATACATGTTTCACAAAGAAGGTCGGCAACGTCCTGCGCGGAGGATTCTGGCACGGCGAGCACGGCGATGTCGACGCTGTTTTCGTCGATGTAGTCGATCATTTTTGTGATGGGGAGGATCGGCAGGCCGTTTAAGGTCATGCCGATCTTGTTCACGTCGTTGTCAAATACGGCAGAGATCTTGAATCCGCGCTTTTCAAAGCCGGCGTAATGGGTGAGGGCGCTGCCGAGATTGCCGGCGCCGACGAGGATCATTTTCCAGGGATGATCGACGCCTAGGATCTCTTTGATGATGTTGTTGAGCCCTGTTACGTTGTAGCCGACGCCGCGCATGCCGAAATCGCCAAAATATGCGAGGTCTTTGCGCACCTGCGCGGGTGTTCCCTGCACGCCCTGGGCGATATCGACGGAGGATACTTTCTGCACGTTCTGCTCCTCCATTTTGGTCAGGTATCGCGAATACATGGACAGGCGCGTGATGGTTGCTTCTGGGATCTTATCTGCTTTCATGGCCTGGGATCACCTTCCTGTTTTCAAAAAATCTCCATATAATATAATGATACTTGAACGCGCTGGTTTTTCGCAAGCGGGTTTGCTAAAAAAAGCACAAAGTTAATTTATGGAAGGCGTTCGGGGATATTTTCTAATAATGCCCGCTTCTGTCATAGATATACAATTTTAATTACAATCCCGCGTCTGGTAGTTGAAATTCGCCGCATTTATGCTAGAATAAGGAGGTAAAGATCCAAACACATTTCTAATCATCATCAAAGGAGAGATCATTCCATGAAAATCGCTGACAATGTCTATTATGTCGGTGTTTCCAACCCTACGCTGCGCGTGTTCGACATCATCATGTGCACGGAATACGGCACGACATACAATTCCTACCTGGTCAAGGGCGCTGACAAAACGGCGCTGATCGACGGTGCGCACAAGGGTTTTGAAGCGAACTTCCAGGAAAATGTCGAAGCGATCACTGATTTTGCAAACATTGATTACATGGTTGTCAACCACACGGAGCCTGACCACTCTGGCGCGATCCGTCTGGTGATCGAAAAGAATCCTGACATCGTTGTGTACGGCACGGCTGCCTGCCTGAAGAATCTAGACAATATTGTGCGTCTGCCATTCAACCGTGTGGCTGTCAAGGACGGCGACACGCTGGAATTGGGCGGCAAAACGCTGACGTTCTGCGTCTCCCCTAACATCCACTGGCCTGACACGATGATGACCTATCTGGCAGAAGACAAGATCCTCTTCAGCTGCGACTTTTTGGGCGCGCATTTCGCTGAGCCTACGATGTATGTCCACAAGGCGTACAAGAAGGAGCTCTACGAAAAAGAATTCAAGGTCTACTACGACGCCATCATGGGGCCATTTGCGAAGTTTGTCATTCGCGCGCTGGATCGCATCAAGGATCTGGACATTGCGCTGGTCTGCCCAAGCCACGGGCCTATGATCATGGGTGGCGACATCCAGGTTGCAATGGATACCTACCGCAAGTGGGCAACGCCTGAGGAAAAAACGGACAAGACGGTTGCGATCTACTACGTCTCTGCTTACGGCTACACCCGCCAGATGTGCCAGTATCTGGCAGAAAAGCTCGAAGCAAAGGGCCTTGTTGTCAGCGCCTTCGACGTGATCAAGACGGACGCTGCAGACATCGCTGCGCATCTGGAAGACGACTGCCTGGTCTTTGGCTCGCCAACGCTGAACCGCGCTGCCCTCAAGCCTGTGCTTGATGTGATCAGCTCGATCGACGCTGTCGGCGCTGCTGGCCGTCCATATGCAACGCTGGGCTGCTTTGGCTGGAGCGGCGAAGCCTGCGCGCAGCTCAACGACCGCTGCAACTCGATCAAGATGAAGCAGGTCGGCGAAAGCGTACGCAGCCAGTTCACCCCAACCGACGAAGTCTGGGCTGCTCTTGACACGCTGGCTGACCAGATCGCTGAAACGGTGAACAAATAATTGCCTTTTCTCGCGCCTCGGAGAAAATCCGGGGCGTTTTTTGTTTGCTTTCTCTGGCGATTTTCGTTATAGTGATAGGAGCACACCCAAAACAAAAACGGAGGTATCAGAATCAATGGAACGAAACGTTTACGACGTGCTGACAGAACGTGGCTACATTGAACAGGCCACCCACGCAGATGAGATCCGCGCGCTGCTCGGAAAGGAAAAGGTCACCTTCTATATTGGCTTTGACCCAACCGCCGACAGCCTGCACGTCGGTCACTATATCATGTTTATGGTCATGCAGCACATGCAGCAGCATGGCCATCGCCCGATCTTTCTGGCCGGCGGCGGCACAGGGATGATCGGCGACCCATCGGGACGCAGCGACATGCGCCGCGTGATGACCGTCGATATGATCGACGACAATGTGGAGCATTTCAAAAAGCAAGCTGAGCGCTTCATCGATTTTTCCGATGGCAAGGCGCTGCTCCTGAACAACGCAGACTGGCTGCGTAAACTCAACTACATCGAATTCCTGCGCGATTACGGCGCCTATTTCTCCATCAACCGCATGATCAACGCCGAATGCTACAAATCCCGCATGGAACAGGGGCTGACCTTCCTGGAATTCAACTACATGATCATGCAGAGCTACGACTTCCTCCACCTCTACCGCGAATACGGCTGCAAGCTGCAGTTCGGCGGCAACGACCAGTGGAGCAACATCATCGGCGGTGTCGAGCTCATCCGCAAGGCCGACCAGGGTGAGGCCTATGGGCTGACCTTTAAGCTCCTGACCAAAAGCGATGGCACGAAAATGGGCAAAACCGCCGGCGGTGCCGTCTGGCTCGATGCCGACAAGATGAAGCCATACGATTTCTACCAGTACTGGCGCAATGTGGCCGATGCCGACGTGAAAAAATGCCTCTCCCTCCTCACCTTCCTGCCAATGGACGAGGTCAACCGCCTGGCTGCGCTGGAAGGCGCCGAGATCAACAAAGCCAAGGAGATCCTCGCTTACGAGGTCACGAAAAACGTCCACGGCACCGCTGCCGCTGAAGAAGCGCAGAAGGCTGCCCGCGCCCTTTTCGCCGGCGCAGACGAAGCCGGCTCCATCCCAACCACGGAAATGGCCAGCGCCGATTTTGAAGGCGAAGGCCAGGGCCTCCTCAACCTGCTCAAAGCCGTCGGCCTCACCCAGACCACCAGCGAAGGCCGCAGACTCGTTGAACAGGGCGGCGTGTCCCTGAACGACAACGCCGTGAGCGACGTGCACTACGCCGTCACCACCGCAGATTTCGCCGACGGTCAGCTGAAGATCCGCAAAGGAAAAAAGAAATATCACATCATCAAGCTCGTGTAAGCTCGTGCAAAACGCTCGCCTCGGCGGGCGTTTTTTTGTACGGCAACGATCAAT
>OGWZ01002246.1_pt1 | contig 15549 bp, 15 predicted proteins | sample 1576141 | NCBI WGS metagenome assembly OGWZ01 (sample SAMEA3541512, study PRJEB24748) | human gut metagenome | biome: human gut; feature: human-associated habitat; material: faeces | place: China | collected 2012
CTATGCAGCTTAAATTATTTGGTTAAAGGTGTTCAATTTGAACTTGCAATTTTAGAAAAAATACGTTCATCTCAAAATATTCATTTTTTAAAAAGGAACTGTTATTGAATCTTTTGTGAGATTTCTGCAGGTGTTAAAATCGACATTCCGAAGAGCCTCAGAAGCAGACATCCTGCACTTGTGACCGGTTTCCCCCGCCAGATACAGTAAGAATCCTATGATTTCTTCTGCTGTAGTACCACTTTCTCTTAACTCTTTAACCGAAATCCCATGCTGCCTTTTAGAAAGACGGATTCCCTGCTGATCGACTAAAAGCGGCAGGTGTGCATATGCCGGAGGAGTGTATCCCATTTTACGCATCAATAGGATTTGGTAAAAAGTGGAATCCATTAAATCGTTTCCCCGAAACACATGAGTGATTCCCATGGCGCCATCATCTTGTGAAACAGCAAGCTGATACGCAAACATCCCGTCAGCTCTTTTTACGACAAAATCATCAAAGCCGGCTCTTAAATGTTTTGACTGCTTTCCTTTCAGCAGATCCGTAAATTCTATCCTGCAATCGTCCACCTTAAATCTGAGTGAAGGAGCCTTTGTCTGGACGACTCTCTCCTGTTCTGTCAGATTTCGGCAATGGCCGTCATACGAGGATACTGCCTCATTAGCATGCGGTGCTGAACTGATTGCGTGAAGCCTTGCACGGGAGCAGAAGCAAGGGTACAACTCCCCCTGCTTCAGAAGGTCCCTGCAGGTTTCCTCGTAGAGATGTGTACGCTGGCTCTGTATCGTATCTCCATAAGAGAAGCTATGGCCAGGGCCCTCATCAAAATCCAGTCCCAGCCAGGAAAGATCGTCTAAAATTCCTTGTATATAGGACGGCTTGCTTCTTTGCGTATCTATATCTTCAATCCTTAAAACAATTTTGCCCTTATTCTGCCGGGTCCACAACCAGTTCAAGAGTGCGATCCAGATATTTCCCAGATGCATGAAACCGGTCGGGCTCGGAGCAAATCTCGTTCTTACCTGCATATGATCAGTCTGGAAGGGACAGGATTTTATCAAATACATCTGCATCCTGATGAATCTTTTCTTCATTTCCCATTACGCAGATACTGGAGTGATCAATAACGCTCTGAAGCAAAGGCGCAAGTTTCCTGATATCTTCAACTGTGCAGTTGACGATTTCATCATTGACTTTTCTGCGGTTTTCAACAGAATTGCCATTCAAATAATGAAGCATTGCGCGTTCGCCCTTCATTGACGGGGTAAGCTGTATTTCATCTGCAGCCATCGTGCCAATTACGTATTTTGTCATTTCCCTGTCTGATAATTCGAGCGTGCGGATATATTCAGGAAGGTTCTTGTATGTTTCAAGGGTCTGTTTTAAATTCGGATCTCTGTAAGAACATAAAATCGCAGTACCATCACTTAAAAACTGGGTAAATGCACCATATGCTCCGCCCTGGACGCGAACCTTCTTCCATAAATATTCATAGCGCAGAATGGTTTCCATAACCCGGAGAGCGCCAGTATAATTGAACCCGTATTTGCGGAAATCTCCGCCTTCGCCAACATACTGGACTTTTCCGGAAGTTAAGAATGCCTCGTTCTTGTTTCCTTCGGCAAAATCAAAGGTGTGCTTCTGATAAACATTTCCATCCGGAAGATCATCGGCAATTTCATATAAATGATCCTTGACCGCGCTTACCTCGCCGGACTCTCCAATCGTTTCTATAAACAGATTTGATTTTGCAAAAATAATCTTTGCAACTTCTGCCAGCCTGCGGACAATCTCATCAGAATTTGCATCAAAATCGCGAACCAGGTCTGACAGGAAATAGTAGTAACTCAATCCAAGCTGTTCGGCAAATGCACCGGCTTTAGAGAAATAAGAAGAAAGTCTTGTCATAACCAGTGAGCTTCCACGGCTGAACACGCTCATATCCCATTCCGATTTTTCCTGAAGAAGAATCTCTCTCAATCTTGCGGTATCTTCGAAAGAAGTATGGCAGAGAACTTCACCAATGAGTCCCATCAGCTTGTCGACATTCGATGTCAGAGCTTTTCCCCGGATGGCAAAAACAGGGGTATAATCTGCGGAATTATCATACCTGCTGTATGCACTGACATTGAACCCAAGTCCTCCGGTATAAGCATTGGACAGTCTGGATAATTCAACATAGCTATGTTTATCAGTATTCATGCTGCATAATATCGACGTCAGTAGATTAGCATACGGAATATCTTCTTCCTTCAATCCGTACAGTGTAAAGAAGATATTCAAATAAGTGATACCCATTGTGTTGACTTCATAATGGAAATGACGGATACCATTCAGGTCTTCTTCAATAAGGCTGTCATCTTCGATTTCACGTTTAAGGTCTTTTCTTGAAAGAAGCGGAATTGTCTTTAAAGCTTCTTCCGTTTCCATCGAAGCCTGTCTTTCCTTCAGGGCTTTTGTCGATTCGACGATTTCTTCAAGCTGTTCGTGGGAGAGAGAGCTCTTGAAGGCAGCCAGTTTCTCTGCTGTCTCCTTATTTTTCTTTTCTGTCAGACCACGTTCAGGTTTCATTGTAATCAGTACCTGATGCGTGTTCTTGATAACGTATTTTAAAAGCAGATTTTCAAAATATCCTTTATCCAGATTATTTCTAAGTTCCTTGATATCATCAATGTACTTAAGAGCCTGCATGGGGTCTCTGTCATACAGCCAGAGATCCATTGCTCTCACTCCATACAGAAGTCCTTTCGGTTTTCCCTGGAAATCATTCTCACGCAGGATGAACTCTGTGCGGTTGAGTGCTGCTTCAAGCATATTCCTGTCAATTCCATCAAGGGCAAGATTCCTTAAGACAAGATCGACAGTTGAAATAAACTTCTCTCTCTTATCAATTTCTGAACCAGTTACTTCGATTGTCCATACCGGCTGTTTATAGCTGTCTCCATACGCACTAGATACATCATTCCCGATTCCTGCGTCCAAAACTGCTTTCTTTAATGGAGCTCCATCCATATCTACCAGAACATAGCTCAGGATTTTGAATGCGAGAGACTCTTCCGTAGTTATATGGTCATTAAGTGCAATATATAATGCATGAATAGTCTTCTTCTCAAGGCTTTCATTTTCAGAAATTCCGAATGGCGCCTCAACAATCTTTCTTTTCGGAAGCGGGGATTGAGTTTTGACAGCGGAATAGACATTCCTTGCGTCAAAATGGCTCAGATATTCCTGGTCGATGAATTTCAGTATCTCATCGATATCCATGTCGCCATAAAGATAAATATAGCTGTTGGATGGATGATAGAATCTGCGATGGAATTCACTGAACTCCCTGAATGATAATGTAGGAATGACTTCAGGATCCCCGCCGGATTCTACTCCGTATGTCGTATCGGGAAACAGTTCCTCCATCGCCTTGTCTTCCATGATTGCTTCCGGAGATGAAAGAGCGCCCCTCATTTCATTATAAACAACGCCATTATAGGTCAACGGCGCATCCACATTATCCAATTCGTAATGCCAGCCTTCCTGCATAAGGATCTGAGGATTTTTAAGGCAGTCCGGATAGAAAACGGCATCCAGATAAACGTCCATAAGGTTATGGAAATCCTTATCATTTCTGCTGGCGATCGGGTACATCGTTTTATCCGGCCAGGTTATAGCATTTAAAAATGTATTTAAAGATCCCTTAGCCAGTTCTACGAATGGTTCCTTAAGAGGAAACTTTCTGGAACCGCAGAGTGTAGAGTGTTCCATGATATGCGGAGTTCCCTTGGAATTATCCGGTGTCGTGCGGAAGCTGATAAAGAAAACCTTATTATCATCGTTATTTGCGAGATAGAGAAGTCTGGCTCCGCTCTTCTCATGCTGCATCAAATATGCATCGGAATCCACTTCCTGTATATGTGATAGATTTGTAACACGGAAGCCGTGTATTATATCTCCATTATTGAATTTCATAGGCCTCTCCTTTAATCAAAAATTTATAAATATCGTATTTAAAAGCAAATCATTGGAATAGATTCATAAATAGAAAAAGCGCAGGGACGAGACCTGTGCTTTTGTCTATTAATGGAACAGTTTATCTGCCTTCTCCTGCCGTGAAGAATTCATCATGAATAGCCTGTACTGCTTTATCGAGATCCTTACGCAAAATAAGGCAGGAAATACTGATTTCTGAAGTACTTACAATATCAATATTGACACCTGCACGGCCCAAAGCGCCAAACATGCGGGCAGCGACACCCGGGCGGCCGAGCATTCCGGCACCAACAACGGATACCTTTGCTGTATCATCATCATAAATCACTTCTTCGACTTTTCCTTCATCTCTCATTGCATCCAAAACTCTCTTTGCATCAGAGAGATCGGCGTCGTCAATTGTGAAAATGATATCCGTTTTATCATCGTTAGAATTTCTGACACTTTGAACAATCATATCTACGGTGATATTGTTTTCAGCCAGTACAGAGAAAATTTTGTAAGCAACTCCTGGAATATTTCTTAATCCAAGAACAGCAATTCTTGCAGCATGAGCGTCTTGTGCTACGCCTCTTACGGTGTCATCTCTGGTTTCCATTGTACATACCTCCCGAATTATGGTGCCTTCTTCATCTGTGAACGTAGACCTTACATGGATCGGAATATGGTACTTCATTCCCAGTTCTACGCTTCTTGGCTGCATGACTCCGGCGCCAAGCCTTGCCATTTCAAGCATCTCAGTATTGGTAATTTCTTTCATTTTTATAGTTCCGGTTACATGTCTCGGATCAGCAGAGTATACACCGTCAACATCTGTGAAAATCTCGCACATATCGGCATGCATGGCTCCGGCGAGCGCAACGGCAGTAGCATCACTTCCGCCTCTGCCTAATGTAGCGATATCACCGTTTGGCATCATTCCCTGGAATCCTGCGACAATCACTATATTGCCGGCTTCCAGTTCCGTAAACACCCTGTCCGGTTTAACGTCGTCAATTGTAGCTTTTCCATAACCGCCGCCTGCAACTATGCCTGCCTGCGGGCCAGTTAAGGAAATAGCTGGAACCCCGAGTTTCTTAAATGTCATTGCCATTAATGCAATTGACACTTGTTCACCTGTAGAGAGAAGCATATCCCGTTCTCTGGCATAGTTCACATCAGAAACCTTTGCTGCCAAATCTAATAAGTCATCCGTGCTGTCACCCATAGCAGAAACAACAATAACGATTTTATCACCAGGTTTCCTATCACGAAGCACACGATTTGCTATATTAAGCATTTTTTCCGGAGTCGCGACTGAACTTCCGCCGAATTTCTTTACATAAAGTGCCATATACATCCCTCATTGAATAAACAAATGTACCTACAACTTACAAAATTTTATCATGCCAGTACAAACATGTAAAGAAGATAACTGATATTGCCCGCCTTCACTGTATCAGCTTAAAATCCGCAACGTTTATATTACGAGCTTTTTATTATTTCATGATTACGGATACTTATATTGCAGAAGGATTTAGAATTCAATTCCCTTCCGGGCCCGGATTCCTTTCTGGAACGCATGCTTAACCAAGGTCATTTCCGTAACGGTATCAGCAGCATCTATAAGTTTGGGCTCAGCATACCGTCCTGTAAGGATGACATTCAGACGCTCCGGTTTATTGTTTAATAATTCGAGAACTTCATCTACATTGAGCATTCCGAAATGGATTGCATAATTGATCTCATCCAGAACAATCAAATCCCAATTGCCGCTTTCAAATTCCCGGCGCACCATGTCCCAGCCTTCCTTAGCCAAAGCCTTTTTCTTCTGGAAAGTCTCTTCATCCTCTTCCTGATTATGGAAGACAAATCCATCTCCCATCTGGCGTATTTCAATCCGCTGATCCAGCTTATTTAAAGCCTGGATGGCATTAAGCTCTCCATACTTCCAGCCGCCTTTTATGAACTGGAGAATCAGAACTTTCTGTCCATCTCCCCATGCACGGATAGCAGTTCCCAGAGCGGCTGTCGTTTTCCCCTTGCCGTTCCCTGTATTAATAAGTATAAGGCCCTTGTTTTCCATATATTCTCCTCTAAATTGACTATTATCAATTCTATATATTTTCGTACATGAACCAGCTTTTACAAATGAGTCTTTTTATAAGACAAGCATGATTTTATGAAATGATCGGCTGCCTTAGGGTTTCCCTCGAAAGAAATGTGCAGGTAGCTTGCAAGAACATTATCCTTGCTGTAGCCCTCCAAGTGCGGAGTACTCTGACGCGTTCCCTGAAGTTCATATGCATCCGGGTAATCCTCATCTTTGGTGATCATTGAGAAGTGGAATTCATGTCCTCTCAATTGATCCCCCTTCCTGGCAGCAATGCTGTCTTTAAGGGCAGTGGCAGTCACGTAACCCACACGCTGCAGGTTCTTGCCCATTTTACAAACCCCGGGAATAATGCCTGCTGTATCAAAAGCGTTCCCGTCAAAATCAACAATTTGACGGCATAAGTACATTAAACCGCCGCATTCTGCGTAAATAGGCATCCCCTTTGATGCAGCCTCTCTGATCGACTGCTTCATGCTTTCATTTTCCTGAAGCTTTTCCAAAAACATTTCCGGGAAACCACCGCCAAAAATCAGTCCGTCGACATCAGGAATGCTGCTGTCTTCCAGCGGGCTGAAATCGATGAGCTCGGCTCCCATGCTCTCTAATTTTTCTAAGCTGGATGGATAATAAAACGAAAATGCTGCATCCCTGGCAACGCCAATTTTCACAATTTTATGGTTCTCTTCTGCATTCTTATCATCGTCAATATCAAGATCCGGTGAAGAATTGGCGATAGCAAGAATCTGATCCATATCAATGTATCGGCTGGCAGCCTTTCCGATATCTTCAATCAGCTGGCTCGTTTCAATTTCAGTAACCGGCGTCAGACCGAGGTGCCTTTCCGGTGTCTTAAGATGATCATCCCTATGGAAAGCGCCGACAACCGGCATATTTATTTTTTCCATAACTTCCCTGACCATGGCTTCATGCCTGTCAGATCCAAGTTTGTTCAAAATAACGCCGGCAATATTTGCTGTCTTATCATATTCTCTGAATCCCAATGCTGTGGCCGCAATGCTGTATCCGACTGATTTGCAGTCCAGAACAAGGATGATCGGGGCCTTAAGTCTCTTTGCTATATCGGCAGTAGAACTTACTCCATTAGCCCCTCCATCATACAGGCCCATGACGCCTTCTATAATTGAGATATCAGCCCCGTCTGACAACTTTGTGAAGTTTTCCTGAAGATATTCTTCCGGAACCATCCATGTATCAAGATTATAAGAATCTCGGCCGGCTGCCTTTGAATGGAAGCCTGGATCTATGTAATCCGGTCCTACCTTAAATGGCTGCACCGAAAGTCCTTTTTGACGAAGTGCCGCTAAAAGGCCTACGACAATCGTTGTTTTTCCGACACCGCTGTTGGTGCCGGCAATTACCAGCCTGGGACGGTTAAATGCTGTCATTAGTCCTCATCTCTCTTCGCAATAATTGTACTAAGATAATTAGGTCTATAATCAGCCGGCAGACTGTCCAGGTCTCTCTGGATAATTTCATCAGGAAGTCCTGCGCGGGAAACCATGACAGATCTCTTCATCATATGGTGTTTCCTTAATTCTTCCTGTACATAAGCAAAATTCTTATATACCTTCATAATAACGGCGTTATCTGCGGCAGACAGTGCTGCATCAAACTTTTCCGGCGAAGCTGTAGCCGGAATAATCAATACATTTTCTTCCCATTCCGTTACAGGCTGGTTGATATAAGAAGCAATTCCTAAAAATGCAGGGATTCCGGGGATTGTTTCAATGGAATATTTATCTGAATCTCTGAATTCGTTAAAAATATACATGTACGTGCTGTAGAGCATCGGATCTCCCAGCGTGAGGAATACTAAATTTTTCCCCTCATCCAGCTTTTGCGCAATAATTTTACGATTTTCTTTCCACTGGGCATTAACCGCTTCCATATCATTGCTCATCTGGAATACCATTGGCAGAATTTCAACATTTTCCGGAATATATTTCCTGGCGATATTATAAGCAACAGACCCATCCTTTTTCTCAGTTTTCGGGGTGATGATAATATCCGCATTCTTAATCGTTTCCACTGCTTTTACTGTAAGCAGTCCCGGATCTCCAGGACCTACACCGATTCCAAATAATTTCCCTGTCTTCATAATAACTCCTCCTAAATATTTTTAATTATAAAAACCCTGTCTTAAATTTTAACGCAAATTGAAGATTATAGGAACTCTGGATCTTGATTGAACCCGAATTCCATTTTGCCTGGCTGGAACAAATCTCCAATTTTGGACAGATTGGACAGCAGCGCTATCCAGCGATGAGTTTCCTGACGACTGCTCAACCCAGGCCGAAGAAACACTTCCGTCCGCTTCTATGATAAATCCGACAACAGTAGTGCCGGAAATCCCGGCAGACCTTGCCGCAGATGGATAAACCGGTTCTTCCCTTGATAAGATTTGAGGCCCTTCTGTAACGCCTCCGCCAGAACCTTCTCCATTGCCATTTCCAATGCCATCACCAGAGCCGGAGCCGGTCCCGCTTCCGTAGCCAGTCCCAGTACCATCGCCAGAGCCTGAACCAGTCCCATTTCCTGAGCCAGATCCCTGGGCACTGCCATCTGCAGCGCCTGATCCGCCTGTGCTGGTATTTATGTTTTGTGAATACTCATTATTATCTTCATAAGATGCCATATCGCTGCTCACTGCTGATGAATCCTTCGATTCCCCTCCCGGTAATTGATTGACATTCACTGTATCTGATTTTGAAACAGACGAGCCATGTCCGGAACCGGAACCTGCGCCTCCCGAAGCACCTGCAGTCGTATCCACGAGATCCACCTCAATAGGACTACTCTCCGGCAGAGAAGCCATGAAAAAGCTTCCGGCCGCCACCAAAAACGCTATGAGGAATACATGGAAAAGGATTGACTCAAAAACAGCCATGGACCATTTGTGATTTATATTATGCATAAACCGATCCTTTTTTGAATTAATTTGAATCAGTAGCTATGCTGATTCTATGGATTCCCAGTGCTTTCAGCTGATCAAGGACAAAAACGAAATCTCCATGCTGGGAATTCTTGTCCGCTCTAAGTAAAACCTTAACATCATGGTTCCTGCTCATTTCTATTTCCATCCTGTGCTTAAAAGCTGCTTTTGAAACAGGCTCTTTCTCAACAAAAATTGTCCCGTCTTCTGCAATGCTGACAGGAAGTTCCTCTGTCGTTTCAATGACAGCCGTCGAAGCCTGCGGCAGGTTTAGGCCGATGGACCTTTGTGTAACCATGCTGAGCATACTCATCATGAAAAATACCAAGAGGAAAAAGATGATATCTATCATAGGTATAATCATTATCTTGGGCTTTTTTTCATTTTCGAATCGTTCTAATCTCATCCTTACCTCCCTTTCATAAAGGAAAGGTACAATGAATCCAGTGTTTCAATTTGAACGATAAATTCGCTGACCTTTTGGGAAAGATATGTATATGCAAGAAGAGATAATATAGCTACAAACAATCCCGTTCCTGTGCACACCAATGCTTCTGCGACACCACCTGTAATGGCAAAAGGCTGCCCTTGAGCAGTAGAAAGAACATTAAAAGATTCGACCATGCCAATAACGGTTCCAAGAAGACCCATCAATGGAGACAGTGTAACAATGGTATCCAGATAATTCAGATATTTCCTTAATTCGCCGACAGCCCTTGATGAAGCTCCTTCTATCAATTCATTCTGGTCAGCTTTCAGATGTATGCATTTGACTCCGTCCAATATAACCGAAGCCGGAATGCCGCCATCTTTTGCCAAAGCATCTGCCAGTTCATCAAACTTGCCGCCCGGGATATACTCCCGAAGCATTCCCGTGATAAGCTGCGTATCCGATCTGCACTTTTTATAGTAATTGAACCGCTCGATAAAAATAGCAACAACCGCAATGGATGCTATAACCAGCGGATACATCATAAATCCGCCTGCCCTGAAAAGATGCCAAAATTCCATATATTTTCCCTGCCTTTAAATAATATAATTAGATACATATTAACGTTTTATTAAGATTATCATCTTATTGTGCTCAAGTCAATCTTGTATCGGCCTGCATGACCTTCACCAATAAAAACTTTATCATTATAGCAATAAAATAAAGCCGCAGGTTCCATACCCACGGCTTTTATTCCTGACTATTCCAGATCTGAACGTTGAAAATCTTAATACCCGTTTACCTGGCTGACTACACGGAAGTTTCCTACGTCAAATGCTTTGCAGATTACATTGAAAAACGGGCCTGTCAGCATTGTTCTGTAAATTTCCGACTTAGCAATCAGCATAAGATGACTGCCATCGTAGGTAACTCTGATTAAGCCATTATTTATATATTTTTCGAAATCCTTCTCTGCCATTTCTTTTTTCAGCTTTTCAAGAGCTTTTCTTGTTTCGCCTTCCTGATATTCAGGTCTTTCCATGACTGGCAGGAAGCGTACTTCATAAATCTTATCATTATAGCCCTTAGATTCAGCGGAATACCTCTTGCCGTTTTCCATTTCTTCCATTCTAATTCCTCCTCATGATGAACGTATTTACTACCTCAATATTATAGCATTGTACTCCGCTATATTCCAAGGCTGTTAATAATCAGATGAACCCCCGTTCATTGAGACTCACATAGATGCCATCCCCTATGATGACATGATCCAGCAATTCCATTTCCATCAATTCAGCCGCTTCCTTAAAGCGCCTCGTAACGTTGATATCCTCATCCGATGGTTCAGGCGAGCCGGAGGGATGATTATGAAGAATGATTAATCCGTGTGCTTTATACCGGATAGCCCACTTCATTGCTTCCTTGATATCAACAGATACTGCATCCAGGCTTCCCTGCGAAATTACTTTGTATCCCAGTAATTTATTTTTAACATTCAAGAATGAAACGATAAACTTTTCCTGTGTTTCATGACGAAGCTTCTCCATGAAATACCTGGAAACTTTCTGCGGTGAATTAAAATCAATAAGTTCAATCTTCTTGTGACGATACGCCAGCCTCCGCCCGAGTTCTATTGCTGCACATATCGTTACTGCCTTATCTTTTCCAATGCCATTAACTTCAATCAAGTCACGCCAATTAAGATCATCAAAGAAGTCGATGCCGTCCTGCTCTTTCGCTTCCAAGAAGTCTACTACTTCCTGGGCCACTTCCGTCACGGCTCTCCCCCGTGTTCCTGTGCGGATGAGAATTGACACCAAATCGACAAGACTTACATTCGTAGACTCTGCAAAACGTTCTCTTGGCCGGTCCTCCGGACGCATATCCTTGATCTTCATAAAAACACTCCATTTCGCTGCACATGGCCGGTAATGCTTTCTCCATACCTCAGAGCCATAAAAAACCAAATGAACTATTTAAATTCAGGGAACTAGAAAGGAACGCTGTGAACCTTATTATAAAATCTTCTCTTTATAATTTCTTGTATACATACAGTGATGCGAGAATGCTGAGCACTGTAATCAGATTCAGCACAATCTTTATGCCGAAATGAAGCTGCATAATAAACAGATTGAGCGATATATTCTCAATATTTAGAATGGTAAAAGACTGCGTCAGATACGGATACTGAGAAAAATAAGCACCCGCCGTCAGCATATGATTGACCGCTTCGCTCAGCAGAATTCCTGTGAATATACACAGGACCAGTGGCGCCCTTGCGCCAATAACCTTCATTCTTCTATAACTCCTCTCCTAAAATAAATTCAATTAAAAGCTAGTTCCCATTGAAATCTTTCCTTCTACACGGTCTGCCAGGGCCTTCCCTGTTGCATCGCCCGTTCTGTACTGATAGATGACTCTCCAAACAACACCCTGGTAGGTAAAAATATATTCTCTTACACTTAGATCGGTAGTCCTGCTTTTATCAGTTTCAGCAAATGTAAAATTCAAAACATTGGCTTTAGTATCGCCCAGGGAAAACGTTTTATTTTCTACTTTCAAACGGCTGACAGACGGGTTGTTTTGTAAAATAGCCGGTGCTTCCTTCACCAGTTTTTCTTCATTCTCATCACTGGAGACCTGATTGCCGGTAACTAAAATCTGAAGGTGCTCATTATGCCCTTCTGCACTCACTTTTTCTTCACCGCGGCCGACAAGATCTACCTGCTTTCCTTCCGAAATGATTTCAAACGGCGTTGATAATGTAATTGTACTATTTTCACAATGAACCCTGTTCTTGCCAAAAATAAACTCATCATCAAGGCTCTCTTTTCCGCACCCGGCAAGGCTGAGACCTATAGCAGACAATAAAACGACCATCAGGACAGCAGATAATTTTGATTTAAGAAATTTAACCATATTGACTCATCACTTTCCATATATATTTTTACATTTATGCAGATATGCAGATTTATCATTTATGCCTTAGAACATCCTTGCATTTGATTTTATCCTGACATACTTTTAATATTATAACATATGTAAGCCTGTAAGCCTTGCCAAATGTGTAACTTATAAGATTTTGAAAACCCATATGCACTTGAAATATTCATTCATCTGCTGATTTTACATACCCAGAGCGGCCTGTATTTTGATGAGGAGTCATCATGAAAAAAAATCCTGTAATTGGAATTACGGCTGAATGGAACCCTTTTCATTCAGGCCATGCAGCCATGATTAAAGAAATCAGAAAGAGCTTCCCGGACGCTCGTATAATTTCAGCCATGAGCGGCTCATTTGTACAGCGGGGAGAGCCTGCCATATTTGATAAATGGAGCAGAGCTTCCTGGAGCATCTCTTCAGGCGTAGATGCTGTTTTTGAATATCCAGCACTTTATGTACTGCAAAGCGCCGATTCATTTTCTGAAAACGCCGTTCACCTGCTGCATGATTTAGGATGCACCCATATAGCTTTTTCTACAGAATCGCTGGATAAGAATCAGTTATTTGACATTGCCAGATGGATGCAGACAGAAGATTACACAGCAAGGCTCCATCAGGAATTGAAGAACGGCCTTCCCTACAGCCGCGCCGCTTCTGCTGCAATAAACAGCTTTTCAAATAAGCTTTACCAGGAACTGATAAAGCCCAATAACCTTTTGGGACTGAGATATGTCGAAACGGTCTCCAAGTATTATCCTGATCTGGAAGTTTTCATTACACACCGGGATATGGAACACAATATTTCCGCTTCTGATGCAAGAGCGCAGCTTTTGGAAACAGGAAGCAGCCTTTTACTGCCTCCAAATATACAGGAAGAAGCCGAAATATTAATGCAGAGCGGAAATTATACAGACTTTAACCGATATGAAGACGCATGTCTCTTCATGTCCAAAGCACTTGGACTTTCCGATCTTTCTGATTCGGGACTTTTTACAGAAGGCCTTGAAAATAAATGGAAAAAAGAAGCCGAAAAAACGACATTCCCTCAGATGTTAAGCGGAATCAAGAGCAAGCGTTATCTTTACAGCAAGTTAAAAAGAATATCTGCTTCGCTTCTTTTATCCGGCACCAAAAAGCCGTCTCCGTTCGTCAAGCCTGATTTTCCCAGATATGCCAGACTTCTGGCGCTCCGCCAGGAAAGCAGTGAACTGATTCATCATATTACAATTCCCGTAATTACCTCTGCCGCCAAAGCCATGAGGACTCTTGATGAGAAGAGCCGGGAGGCACTTTCCATAGATTTCCTTGCGACTGACATTCAGGCTTACTGCCGTCATTCTGACAGGTACAGATATTCCAATGAAGATTATTATCATTCTCCGGAAATATTGAAATGATATTCTTATGACCGTTTCTGCTTAAGCTGTTAAGGCCGCTGCAATAGACATTTCAACTTAAGAATCCTTATTCCGGCTCATTTCTCTTTACATATCTGCTAAAATACTTTATTATGATAAAATATACTTATTTGAGAAAGACGGTTTCAGGAGGACTTTCACATGGATTTCAACAACAGCTGGCCTATAGCACTAGCTTTCATTCTGTATTTGATTTTAATGATGGGCATCGGCCTTTATTATTCGAGACAGCAGAAAAACCTTTCCTCTTATATTCTGGGGGATAGAAAACTGGGTCCCTGGCTGACTTCCATGAGTGCTGAAGCATCCGATATGAGCGGCTGGATGCTCATGGGTCTTCCCGGCTATGCTTACCTGCACGGCTTATCTGCTTTTTGGACCGGCATCGGCCTTATTATAGGCACATGGGCGAACTGGCTTCTCGTATCAAAACGTTTAAGAAATTATACAGAAGTCGCAAATAACAGCCTGACAATACCTGACTACCTCTCAAACCGCTTTGAGGATACCAAAAACGGACTTCGCTTGATTTGCGCAGTGTTCATCATTCTCTTTTTCATCATATACACCTCATCCGGCTTTGTAGCAGCAGGCAGATTATTCAATACTATTTTTGGTATTCCATATTTCCATGCATTGCTTCTCGGTGCATTCGTTGTCGTTTTCTATACATTCCTGGGCGGCTTCTCTGCTGTTGCATTGACAGACTTCATTCAGGGAACAATGATGTTCTTTACGGTTATTTACGTTCCGCTTGCAGCAACAATTGCTTTAGGCGGTCCGGTTCCGACGATGGATATCTTATCAGGCGAAGGCCCGGATTTCTTTTCATTCTTCCCCGCATCCACAAGCATGTCGGCACTGCTTATTATGCTGGTATCCTCCCTGGGATGGGGCCTTGGATATTTCGGCCAGCCTCATATTTTAGTAAAATTCATGGCAATCGGCGATGCCGATGATTTAAAGAAATCGACACACATTGCTATGCTTTGGGTCTTATTATCCCTTGGTTTTGCCATTGCCATTGGTATTGTCGGCAAAGCCTATCTCAGCACCCCTCTGGAAAATGCGGATGCTGAAAGAGTATTCATCATCATGGCAAAGTCTCTTTCGGCACCATTTATTACAGGAATCATCTGGTCAGCCATTCTGGCAGCGATCATGAGTACAAGTTCCTCCCAATTGCTCGTAACGTCTTCTGCGGTTTCCAGAGATCTTTTCCAGGCATTCCTCTTCAAGAATGCATCTGAAAAGACGTTGATCCGTGTAAGCCGCATCAGTGTACTGGTTGTCTCTATAATTGCAGTATATCTGGGTTCCGATCCGGACAGCTATATTTTCCAGATTGTCTCTTATGCGTGGGCTGGATTTGGTGCCTGCTTCGGTGCAACGATACTCCTCTCACTTTACTGGAAACGCATGACATTAAAAGGTGCCTACGCCGGTGTACTTATCGGGGGAATTACCGTCCTTATCTGGAAACAGTTTGAATGGTTCGGCATCTATGAACTGGTTCCTGGTTTCTTCCTTTCAACCATTTCGATCATAGTTGTCAGCCTGCTTGATAAAGAGCCGTCCGAAAGCATTCTCAAGACATTTGAAAAAGCAATTTCCCTTTCAAAGAAACATAAATAAGAAATTTTAGGCTCTTCACGGAAATTTGGGGGATGAATAATTTTGGCGGATTGTATAATTAAGTTGAACACTTAAAAATCCATAGCGAACCCT
>OGWZ01002250.1_pt1 | contig 15542 bp, 15 predicted proteins | sample 1576141 | NCBI WGS metagenome assembly OGWZ01 (sample SAMEA3541512, study PRJEB24748) | human gut metagenome | biome: human gut; feature: human-associated habitat; material: faeces | place: China | collected 2012
TTTTCATCTTATATTATCTCAATTAACAACCGTTCTATTTTATTACTACTATATGTACAGTCGATTTACTAACTCCGAATTTTGTAGCAGTCTTTCGTACGGTAGCCTTAGAATCAATAATATATCTTCCTACTTCAATCGCACGTAATTCAATGTAATCTTTCATAATAAAAGTCCTGTCTTAAAATCTTTTTACCATCATATGAAAAAGATAACAAAGACATGCAAAAAACATTTCTGTTTTTGTGTCTATTCTATACTTATCATACGTAACCTACTTCTATTATTTATATGTTCAGTTCACTGCCTTCTGGAAAAAATGATACAAAAAAACACCGTTCTGATGGCTGATAGGAAACGGTGTTCTTGCGAGCAGTCACTATTGAAGGAGGAGGAGTGACTGCTCTATTGGATAATTTAATTGAATAGTTGAGACGAGATGAAATCGTATCACTCATCTTGGCTTAAGTATACCAATTTTCGATAAAAATGTCTATGCATGAGTTTGCCAAGAATAACCGTTTTTTTTCGTTTTTTCTTGGCATTATGAATAAATTGGGTTATATTGCATTGATAGGAGAACAATTATTATGAGCAAAATAACTAATTGTTCCTGAAAACAAACAAAAAACAACGGTTGATAGAGGTAAGGAAGGGGTTTACCTTTGTTTTCCTTTTGGTACAATAAATAAGACGAAATAATGATATAGTATATTCAGAATTACGAGAGTAGCGTTAGCTACGGAGTAATTCGTGACATCATAGTATTATATATAATAATGTAAGAAAGGATTGCATATTAGAAAAAATAGAAAAATGAGAGGACATCAATTGGATACACTGATAAAAAGGGAAAAGATATTTGATAATATTATAGTTCCTTCAGGAACGAAGAAGGAGGCCATAAAAATAATCAGTCGTCTCTGTGCGACACACAGGCTGCTAGATGAGAGTACGTTAGAAGAGGCATTTTGGAAGAGAGAGGAATGGGATCCTACGGGATGTGGAGACGGAATTGCAATTCCGCATGCACTTGTAAGGAAAACGAACAAAGTACAGCTTGCAGTGATACGATTTCGCTATCCGATAGAATGGGATGCTTTTGATGGGAAGCCGGTAAGTGTTGCTTTTGCCATCATCGCACCGGAGGAAACCGGGCAGGAGAAATACCTTTCTTTTCTTGCACGTCTTGCCAGAAAGCTTGTGGATGAAGAGTTTATCGAAAGTTTTCGAAAGTGCAGAAATGAAGAGGAAATGTATGAATATCTGCTGTCTGTTTTTTAAATCCCAGATTCGATATAGAGTATATAGAGAGAATCAGATATAAAACAGATATAAAGCAGCTATAGAATAGATGTAGATACTAAGTGAAATTTATTGAGTGAAAATTTATAGAGAGAAAGTTTAAAAGTATGAAAATAGTTGGAGTTACAAAGTGTCCGACCGGAATAGCACATACCTATATGGCAGCGGAGCGGTTAGAAAAGACAGCGGCGAAGCTTGGTTATGAGATTAAGGTGGAAACACAGGGGTCACAGGGAACAGAGAATAAACTTACCAGAAAAGAAATCGCAAGAGCGGACTATGTGATCATAGCAGCAGATGTCAGTATTGATGAGCCAGAGCGTTTTAATGGTAAGAAAGTATTTAAGACGAGGATTAAACCGGTATTGAAAAATACAGAGAATATTTTTGAACGGTTAGAAGAAGAATATTTTATTATGGGTGGTACAGATGCTGCGCAAGAGTGTGACCTAAAAGACAGTGATGCTGAAAATGCCGGAAATATGATAGAATATTCTGATAAAAAAGAATCTGCAGATATATTAGGACAGCTTATGAATGGTGCATCCTATATGATTCCGTTTGTAGTTGTCGGAGGTCTGCTCGTATCATTATCATTATCTTTTGGAGCAACGACTTCACCAGATGGAGAGGTTGTTTTTCTTGGGATATGGGATAAAGTGCATCAGATTGGCGCACTTGCCTTCACATTAATGTATCCGATCCTGGCGGGCTTTATTGCATTTTCTATCGCAGGAAGAGCAGCACTTGCCCCGGCGATGATCGGAGCAATGGTTGCAATGAATGAAGAGATTCTTGGAACAAAGGCAGGGACCGGCTTTATGGGATGTATTATTGTCGGCTATTTCGTCGGTTATCTTGTGAAATGGATGAACAGCTGGCATGTAGTAAAGGAATTTAAGCCGATGATGCCAATATTTATTATTCCTCTTACAGGAGTGATAACAGTATCAGCATTATTTATTTTTGCGATTGGAAAACCCGTTGCAATGATGATGGGGGTACTAAATACCATGCTGGTACAACTGGCGGCGAATCCTTCTAGTGCAATTATACTTGGCATCGTGCTTGGTGCGATGATAGGTGTCGATATGGGCGGACCTGTTAATAAGGTAGCTTTCTTTTTTGGGGTAACGTCTATAGCCCAGGGAAATCTTCAGATTATGGGGATTGTGTCTACTGCTATAGCTGTAGCTCCGCTATCGATGGGAATAGCAGCGCTTATTGGAAAAGAGAAGTTTACGGAAGAAGAAAAAAATGCAGGATTTTATACGATATTTATGGGAATTATAGGAATCAGTGAAGGTGCGATTCCTTTCGCTGCGTCCGATCCAATTCATGTATTGCCAGCTATCATTGCAGGATCAGCAGTTACCGGAGCTTTTTCGGCAGCATGTGGGGTAACTTCTGCAGTTCCACATGGAGGGCTGGTTGTTGCTTTATTTAAAGCGACAAATTATATGTCACTGTATTTACTGAGTGTAATTTTAGGTACAGCCGTATCTACAGCAATTGTATTGGCATTTAAGAAAAAGCAGAATTGCAGGTAAAAAAGAATACTATCTAATATAAAAAAGTGTAAAAAGAAAAAGAAGAGTACTATTTTGCTGTTTTTTCAAAGAAAATACTCGTTTCTATATTGAAATTGCAAGGAAAATGAAATAAAATTTTAAGTTAAGCACATCTTTTGTTCAAAAATAAGTTAAACTATGCGTTTTACATTTTTGAATGATCTGATAAAATTTTAATGAGTGAGGAGTGATTCGTAAACATGAGATTCACAAGACGGGATATGATGATGATAGAGTATTTGAGAGATTATGAAGTACTCGAACTGGATTCTATGTCAGAATATCTGGGAGTATCTGTAAAGACTCTGAAAAATCAACTGAAAGAATTGGCGGAAATACTGAAAGAATTTGGAGTGGATATCCGATTTGTTTCCGGTAATCAGTTGATGGTCAGGGGACATGAGAAGTTTGCGGAAGTGATGAGTATGAGTATCCCTCGCTTTGAGATGGAATTTGAAAGAAGATTCCTTTTACTTCTGGTATTGCATGATAATTTTCTGACAATACAGGAAATTGCAGATGAGCTTCTGGTAAGCAAGTCTTACGCAGAAAAGCATTTGGCATCGATTATGAAGAAGTATCCGGAAGATATCCAGGCACAGCGGCATTATGGCATCCGCTATGCAGCATCCCAGAATAAAAGAAGAGAAGTATTTGTTAAGATACTGTTTCCGTATTTGTTCGGGGAAGATTATATTGTGGCTTTAGAGCAGTTTGACAGCCTTCATTTTCCACTGTTTCATTATTTTACGAAGAAGCAGATGGAGAGGACGAGAGGAGCAGTTTTACAGCTTCAGGGGTTAGAATGGTTTCAGCTTACCGATGAGTCGCTGCAGCAGCTTTTTCTTTATATTTTGTTTCTTGTCCGTCATGCAGACAGCGGGAATACAGAAAGACCGGCTGCGATACAGGAAGACTTCATTAATACGCAGGAATTTGACGGATTATTTGAATGGATTCCTGGCTGGTGTCAGGAATTTGGTCTGCTCGATTCAAAAGAAGAACTGCGCTATATGTATACGTTGCTGTTATCGCTTCGTAAACAAAAAATTGCCTGTCAGGATCAGATTATGGAGAAAATGAGACATCCAATCCAGGAAATCCTTAAAGGGATTATGGAGAGACTCAGCGTGGATTTTTGTAATGATGAAGATCTTATTGAGGGATTGTCTTCCCACATTTATACCACGATTCTCAGAGGAAATCGTCTGGATATTGAAACGGATGCGTATATGGTAAAGTCGATGAAACGTCAGTATCCTTTTGGATTTGAAATGGCAGCGATCGCGGCAGATTACATCGCAGATATGTATAATCTGTCTATGAAGGAAAATGATCTTATCTATCTTGCCATTCATTTTCAGGCAGCAATCGAAAGAATGAAAGATGAAGGGGAAAAGACAAAAATTATCATTGTCTGTCATTTTGGAGCAGCGGCAGCAAGAATAATTCGATCGAAAATAGAAAGAAAGCTTGTTGGCGTGAAAGTAACAGGAATGTATTCCTTACAGGAATTTAAATCCCTTTCTCATTTAGATTGTGACTGCATTGTGACAACCGAACGCATTTTAAAAGCGGACTTTCCAATCATTTATATTTCTATGGCTCTTTCAGAGCGTGAGATGCGAAAAATTGAGGAAGGAATCAAAGAAATTCAGGTAAACCATTTATTGGAATTAAATATATTAGAAGCGATTATTCTTCCTATAGAAGAAAAAGATATGGAATCTGCCATAAAAGCAATGGTACAGCCATTGCAGGAAGAAGATTTCGTGACGGAAGAATATATGCAGTCTGTCCTCAGCAGAGAGGAAATGTCTTCCACAAGTCTTAATTACATTGCCCTGCCACATGGGAATCCGGCAATGGTACACAATACAAGACTGATGATCGGAAGAATGGATCAGCCGCTTTTGTGGGATGATTCTAAAGTAAGCTGTGCGTTTTTATTTGCGGTATCCGCAGAAATGCTCAGGGAAAAACCGATGCTTTTTAATACATTTTATCGGACGATGGCAGATCCGAATGTAGAGGAGAGTATTAAAAAACTTCAGATGGAAAAGAATCTTCCAGATGAGGTTTTCAGACAAAAGCTGTTTCATATTTTGAGATAGAGTAACTAATAATTTCTAACAGGAGAGGAAAGGATGTGAAGTTAACATGGTAGGAATTATTCTCGCAACCCATGGCAATTTTGCGACCGGTATCCAGCAGTCTGCTTCCATGATTTTTGGAGAACAGCCAAACGTGGCAGCCGTAACACTGCAGCCAAATGAAGGACCGGATGATGTGAGAAAGAAAATGGAAGAAGCAGTTGCATCTTTCGAAGATCCGCAGCAGGTGTTAATTCTCGTTGATTTATGGGGTGGAACTCCATTTAATCAGGCAAATGGTCTTATTGCAGGTCATGAGGATACATGGGCAATTGTTGCCGGTCTTAACCTGCCGATGCTTATTGACGCTTATGCTTCCCGTATGATGATGGATACAGCGCAGGAACTTGCTGTACAGATTTCAGGAAGTGCAAAAGAAGGTGTCAGAATTTACCCAGAAAGCTTAGAGCCAAAGGAAGAGAAAAAAGCAGCAGCGGTTTCCGATGGACAGCCAAAGGGTGCATTACCGGAAGGAACTGTAGTAGGAGATGGAAAGATCAAATATGTGCTTGCACGTATCGATTCCCGTCTGCTCCATGGACAGGTAGCAACAGCATGGACAAAGACTACAGGACCAAACAGAATTATCGTTGTATCTGATGGAGTAGCTCATGATGATCTTCGTAAGAGTATGATTCGTGAAGCAGCGCCTCCAGGGGTAAAAGCAAATGTAGTTCCGGTAAGCAAGATGATCCAGGTAGCAAAGGATACTCGTTTTGGAAATACAAAGGCTCTGTTATTATTTGAAACACCGCAGGACGCTCTTGCAGCAATCAAAGGTGGAGTAGATATTAAGGAACTTAATATTGGTTCTATGGCTCACTCTGTTGGCAAGGTAGCAGTCAGCAAAGTATTATCTTTAGATGAAAAAGATATTGAGACTTTTGAAGAACTGAAGAAGTTAGGCGTTAAGTTTGATGTTCGTAAAGTTCCAAGTGATTCTCAGGATAACATGGATGAAATCCTGAAAAAAGCAAAAGCTGAATTAGCAAAATAGTATTTAACAATTAATATTAGGAGGAAACGTCATGTCAATTATTTCAATGATCTTAGTTGTTATAGTTGCCTTTCTCGCTGGTATCGAAGGTGTTGTTGATGAATTCCAGTTCCATCAGCCTTTGGTAGCATGTACATTGATTGGTCTGGTAACAGGCAATCTTGAGGCAGGTATTGTTCTTGGTGGTAGTCTTCAGATGATCGCTCTTGGATGGGCTAACATCGGAGCTGCTGTAGCACCGGATGCAGCTTTAGCATCTGTTGCATCTGCTATTATTCTTGTTCTTGGTGGACAGGGAGTTAAAGGTGTAAGTACAGCGATCGCTGTAGCTATCCCTCTTGCTGTAGCAGGTTTATTCTTAACAATGGTTGTTCGTACTCTTTCTGTAGCATGTGTTCACCGTATGGATGCTGAAGCTGAAAAAGCAAACTTCAAGGGTATTGAATTATGGCACATCATTGCCATCTGTTTACAGGGACTTCGTATTGCAATCCCGGCAGCATGTCTTCTTGCAATCCCTACTGAAACAGTACAGAACTTCTTACAGTCTATGCCTGCATGGTTAACAGATGGTATGTCCATCGGTGGTGGTATGGTAGTAGCCGTTGGTTATGCAATGGTTATCAACATGATCGCAACAAAAGAAGTTTGGCCATTCTTCGCAATCGGTTTCTGTCTGGCAGCTATTTCAGATCTTACACTGATCGCACTTGGTGCAATCGCTCTTGCAATCGCATTCATTTACATCAACTTATCTGAAAATGGTGGAAATGGAAACGGTGGCGGAAATGTTGGTGATCCACTCGATGACATTTTAAATGATTATTAAGAAGTAAGGAGGGTATAGAAATGGCAGAAGAAAAAATTACTTTATCAAAACAAGATCGTCGCTCTGTTGCACTCCGCTCTACTTTCCTTCAGGGTTCATGGAACTATGAACGTATGCAGAACGGTGGATGGTGTTTCGCCATGATTCCGGCGATTAAGAAACTGTACACAAACAAAGAAGATCAGAAGGCAGCTTTAAAGAGACACCTTGAGTTCTTCAATACACATCCATATGTAGCTTCGCCTGTACTTGGTGTAACACTTGCCTTAGAAGAAGAGAAAGCAAACGGTGCGCAGGTAGATGACGCAGCTATCCAGGGTGTGAAAGTAGGTATGATGGGACCTTTAGCCGGTGTTGGTGATCCGGTATTCTGGTTTACTGCTCGTCCGATGCTTGGTGCGTTAGGTGCATCCCTTGCCATGGGCGGAAGCATCTTAGGACCAATCTTATTCTTCGTATTATGGAATGTGATCCGTTGGGCATTCATGTGGTATACACAGGAATTTGGTTATCAGGCTGGTAGCAAGATTTCTGAAGACCTTTCTGGCGGACTTTTACAGAAAGTAACAAAGATTGCATCTATTCTTGGTATGTTCGTACTCGGTTCGCTGATTGAACGCTGGGTAAGTATCAACTTTACTCCAGTTGTATCAAAAGTAACATTAAGTGAGGGTGCTTACATTGACTGGAAGAGCCTTCCAGCAGGAGCAGAAGGTATTAAGACAGCACTTTCCCAGTATGCTTCCGGAATGGCTTTAGAGCCTACAAAGATTACAACGTTACAGGATAACTTAAATTCCTTAATCCCAGGTCTTATGCCATTATTACTGACACTGTTATGTATGTGGTTACTTAAGAAGAAAGTTTCTCCGATCGTAATCATCCTTGCATTGTTCATAGTAGGTATCTTAGGACATGTAGTAGGTATTCTGTAATTTAAGTTTAATTAAAGTGGAATAAACAATACAAAGGGGGCTGTGACAAAAATATTTCCGATATTTTTGCACAGCCCTTGCTATGTTATGTATACAAAGGAGGATGCATAATGGCACAATCACTCAATACTAAAGTGGATCTGGTTATGGATGCCACTTCTTTTCACGGAATGAATAATTACGGAAAAATTATGATTGGCGACAGAGGTTTCGAATATTATAACGAAAAAAAGATGAATGACTATATCCAGATTCCATGGGAAGAAGTTGATTATGTCATAGCATCTGTAATGTTTAAGGGCAAATATATTCCTCGATTCGCTGTTCAGACAAAACGAAGCGGAACGTTTACATTTGCGGCAAAAAAGCCAAAAGAACTTCTACGTGCGGTAAGAAAGTATGTTCCATCAGACCACATGGTTCGCTCTTTAAGCTTTTTTGATGTGTTAAAAAGAGCTTTTAAAAAGTAAATATCAGTGACATCAAGTTAGGGACAAAATACCTTTTGACCTTAACATTTTATGATGGAAGTATTATAATGATTCTGATTGAAACGATTCAGAAAACTTAAAAGTACTTTTTGCTAAAAGGAGAACGAAGATGGCAATTTTAAAATTAAAACCAAGTGGAAAAGATTACATTTGGGGTGGACATAAACTTGTAGATAACTACGGAAAAGAAATGACAGGTGACAGACTCGCAGAAACGTGGGAATTATCCTGTCATCCAGATGGTCCAAGCTTTGTTGCAAATGGCGAAGACGCCGGAAAGACATTAAGACAGTATATTGAGGAACATGGAAAGAAAGTACTTGGAACAAACTGCGAGCGCTTTGAGGACTTTCCAATTTTAACAAAATTCATTGATGCACAGGATAACCTTTCAATCCAGGTACATCCAGATAACGAGTATGCCTTAAAAAATGAAGGGCAATATGGCAAAACCGAAATGTGGTATGTAGTGGATGCAGAAGAAGGTGCTTATCTCTATCATGGATTTAAAAAAGAAATCAGCAAAGACGAATTTGCAAAAAGAATTGAAGAAGACACTCTTCTTGAAGTATTGAATAAAGTACCGGTTCATAAAGGGGATGTATTCTTTATCGAAGCCGGAACCATTCATGCAATCGGTAAGGGACTTATTATTGCAGAAATTCAGCAGAACTCTAACGTAACGTATCGTGTATATGATTACGGAAGAGTTGGAAAAGACGGAAAGAAGAGAGAACTCCACATCGAGAAAGCTTTGGACGTAACGAATCGTGCACCGGCGAAAAAGGATGGAAGCCATTATCCACATATCGCAGACTGTGATTATTTTACAGTAGATAAGCTTAACCTCGATGGTAAAACCTTTAACAAAATGGAGGGAACTGTTTCGGAAAAATCCTTCTTAAGCATTCTTGTACTTGACGGCGAAGGAGAAATTACCAGTAATGGTGAGCGTGTATCCTATAAAAAAGGAGACAGTATTTTTCTTACTGCCGGAAGCGGAGAATATAGCGTAGAAGGTGTGTGTGATGCACTCATAACGACAATAAGAGAGTAGGAAATTCTGGTTTGCCGCAGGCAAGGTAGACGCTCCTAAGAGAGAAGGCACCCTATATTTGTGACTTTATCGCTGCGGGTTGAATGTTCGCCTCCGGGTTCACATTCAATCCTTGTTCTAAGGCCACAAATATAGGGTGCCTTTTCTCTTGGAGAGCTGTTTTTATTTCCTGATTCTCCATCACTAATTTGTGGGAGTAGAATACACAGAAGCAGAGAAAAAATTGTAAGTTAAGACTTAGAAAGAACAGAAGTCTCGAAGCTCCTAATATGTAAAAATGCGCCTTAGAGCAAGCTCTTAATGCGGACGAGCATTAAGAGTGCAGTGATACGAAGCATTTTACATATTAGAGGTTTCGGGACTTCGTCTGTTTTATTCTCCCCACAAATTTAAAATAATTTATTGACATAAAGCGTAAAAGTTGCTATACTGTAAATCATATTAAAACTGTAGGAAAATCGTTGAACAAAAGTAGTACCTTTTATCCACAGCATACCAGAGAGTCGGGTCAGGTGGAAGCCGATATGTGAGGGAAGAGGGAATGGATTTGGGAGATGCAAGGTGAAAGTAACAGTAGCTGATGCCGCGTCCTCGCGTTACAGGGGTAGGATATCGATGGAAGTTATAAGAGAGCTTTTGTCCGTATCGGATTTAGAGAGAATAACATAGAATTATCTGGAAGAATCTTTGTATATGTTGTCTGGCACATCTTAGGCAGAGCGGATGGCAGGAAATGATTTTTTAAGAATGATTTTAAGTGATTAATTAAGGGTGGCACCGCGGAATATTTCGTCCCTGACGTTTTTTATGAACGTCAGGGATTTTTTTATACTATTTTATCGCCTACAGAAAGAAGGGAGTACATATGAAGCGTATAAGAAGGGCATACAGTAAAACAGTCAGTCTTATTGATGAGACAGCAGTACAGATTTATGTAAGTTTTGTAGGGAAGAGAAGAGGATTTCTTCTTGAGAGTTACGATAAAAATAACGGGCGGTATGTTTTTATGGGCAAGGATCCGGAAGAGGTCATTACAAGTAAAGAAAACGGGCTGCTTATTGCAAGCAGATGGCATAACAAAAGAGATTAACGGGAATCCGGTGAATCTTTTAAAAGAGTATTACAGTGATTTTGAAATCCATAAGGATGATGAACAGCTTGCGTTTACAGGCGGTCTTGTCGGTGGTCTTGGCTATGATTTTGTAAGGTATAAGGAGGAGCTGCCGGATAATAATCCGGATGAGATTGGAATTAATACGATTTCATTGATGCTTGTGACAGAGTTTTTATCTATTGACCATTTTGCAGAAACAATGACAGCGGTTGTTGTGGAGGATGATACAGAAGCAGGAAGAAAGAAAGCGATGTTCCGCTGTGAAGAAATGGTAAAGGAAGCGTTTGCGAATATCCACAAAGATGAGAAGTCAGAATTTCAGCCAGATGGAAAGATTATAAAGCAGTCAGATACTTTAGAAGAATATGGTGAAAAAGTAAATAAAATCAAACAGTATATTATAGATGGACATGTATTCCAGACGGTACTTTCCCAGAGATGGACGATTGAGACGAAACAGAAAGGTTTTGATCTGTATAAAGAATTAAGAGAGATCAATCCTTCTCCGTATATGTATTATTTTAATTTTGAACAGTTTGAGATTATCGGAAGTTCTCCGGAGATGCTTGTTAAGCAGAAGGATAATAAGGTGTTGACCTGTCCGATTGCGGGAACAAGACCTCGTGGAAAAGATGAGGTAGAAGATCAGCTGCTTGCGGATGGATTGATGAAAGATCCAAAGGAGAAAGCGGAGCATGTGATGCTTGTTGACCTTGCAAGAAATGATATGGGGCGCATCGCAGAGTTTGGAACGGTAAAGGTAAGAGATTTCATGCATATTCAACGATATTCGCATGTAATGCACATTGTTTCGCTGGTAGAGGGAAGAAAAAAAGGGGAGTTCCATCCGCTTGATCTTGTAAATGCTTTTCTTCCGGCAGGAACTTTAAGTGGAGCGCCGAAGGTAAGGGCGATGGAGATTATTGATGAACTCGAATCCGTAAGAAGAGGACTTTACGGTGGAGCGATCGGTTATATTGATTTTAACGGCGATATGGATTTCTGTATTACGATACGAACGATGATTAAAAAAGGGGATAAGGTTTATATTCAGGCAGGAGCAGGTATTGTAGCAGATAGTGATCCGGAAAGTGAATATAACGAATGCTGCAACAAAGTAAGGGCGCTTGCCAAGGTATTAGTTCAGGAGGAAAATTTATGATATTGCTGATTGATAATTATGATTCTTTTACCTACAACTTATATCAGTATATGGGAATCTTTGAAAAAGACATTAAGGTTGTTCGAAATGATAAGGTGACGATAGAAGAAATAGAACAGTTAAATCCGGATAGAATCGTTCTTTCACCGGGACCGAAAAGTCCGAAAGAAGCAGGAATCTGCATAGATGTTGTAAAACATTTTTATCAGAAAAAGCCGATTCTTGGTATCTGTCTGGGACACCAAAGCATCGGAGCAGCATTTGGAGCTGAAATTGTTCATGCAAAGGAACTGATGCATGGAAAACAGTCTTTGATCACACAAGATGGAAGGGGAATTTTTGAAGGAATTCCAAGTCCGGTGCATGTAGCAAGATATCATTCTCTTGCGGTAGATGAAAAGACGCTGCCGGACGTTTTTGAAATATTGGCAAGAACAGAAGATGGAGAAATTATGGCGATGCAGCATAAAGAATATCCGTTAATTGGAATTCAGTTTCATCCGGAATCTATTTATACCGATCATGGCAAAAAGATGATAGAGAATTTTTTGAAATTATGATAAGTACTCATGACAAAAAAGAGGTGACATAAAAACGATGATTTTAGATGTAATTGTAGAAGATAAGAAAAAGAAATTAAAAGAGCATAAAAAACGCATCAGTGAAGAAAAAATGAAAGAGCTTGCACTTGCCTGTGAAAGAAAAAGTATTTCTTTTTATGAAGCGCTGGCAAAGCCGGGATTATCCATCATTGGAGAGTTTAAAAAGGCTTCTCCAAGTATGGGTAAGATTAAGATGACGATGGAGCTTACCGACAGAATTGATGAATATAATGAGTCAGTAGATGCCATTTCCTGTCTGACAGAAGAAGACCATTTTCTTGGAAATACAGAATATTTTAAAGAAATCAGAAAGATTTCGCCACTTCCGATGATACGAAAGGATTTCATCATTGATCCATACCAGATTTATGAGGCAAAGGTAATCGGAGCGGATTGTATCCTTTTGATTGCGGCAATTCTTTCAGATGATCAAATGAAAGAATATGATAAGCTTGCGGCGAAACTTGGTATGGATGTGTTAGTAGAAATACACGATGAAGAAGAAATGGAACGGGTATTAAAAATTCATCCAAAGATTATTGGTGTAAACAACAGGAATTTAAAGGATTTTACGATTTCTCTTGAAAATACAAAAAGGCTTCGTCCGATGGTTCCAGAAGGAACGGTATTTGTTTCAGAAAGTGGTGTGACAACAAAGGAACATATCGCATTTTTAAAAGAGTGCAAAGTGGATGCCCTGTTGATCGGAGGCGCTTTTATGTTATCGGAACATCCAAAAGAGCTGGCGGCAGATTGGAAGGCTTTATATGACAAAAATTAAAATATGTGGAATGACTTGTGAGGAAGATATTAAAGCAGTGAACAAGTATTTGCCGGATTATATTGGGTTTGTTTTATTTTTTCCGAAAAGTAAACGAAATATTTCGATAAAACAGGCAAAAGAGCTGCTTGCCAAGGCAGATAAACGAATAAAAACAGTAGCAGTCGTTGTCTCACCGACAATAGAACAACTACTGCAGATTGAAGAAGCTGGATTTGATTCTATTCAAATTCATGGAACTATGACCAAAGAAGTCTATGAACAGTGTCAGCTTCCGATTTTAAGAGCATTTAATATTTCCAATGTGGAAAAGTTAGAAGAATATGAAATAAAAGATAAAATCAAAGGGTATGTATTTGACAGCAAGAATCCAGGAAGCGGAGAGACATTTGACTGGAAACTGCTTGCTCATATCAGACAAAAACAAAAAACAGAGCTTTTCCTTGCGGGAGGAATCGATGAAACCAATGTAAAACGGGCCATTTCTGAAGTTGACCCGGATGTGATCGATTTAAGTTCCGCAGTAGAAAAAGTAAGCAAAGATGGAGCTTTTTGTGGAAAAGATCCGGAAAAAATAAAAACAATAATAACAATAGTACATGGTCAATAAAAGATAAAACAGAAATATTGACCGGAAAAAGGTGGCGGGACAAAAGGCTCATGCCGCAATAAAAGAAAGGACTTTATTATGCAGAATAAGAAATATGGTGAATACGGTGGACAATATGTAGCAGAATCTCTGATGAATGTTTTAAAAGAATTGGAGTCAGCATATAATGAGGCGATTAATGACCCTGAATTTATTAAAGAATATCATTATTATTTAAAGGAATATGTAGGCAGAGAAACGCCACTTTACTTTGCAGAAAAGCTTTCGAAAAAGTATGGTACAAAGATTTATTTAAAACGTGAAGATTTAAATCATACCGGTGCCCACAAAATTAACAATGTAATTGGTCAGATTCTTTTAGCGAAGCGTATGGGTAAGAGAAAAGTAATCGCAGAGACAGGAGCAGGTCAGCATGGTGTGGCAACAGCGACCGGAGCAGCCCTTTTTGATATGGAGTGTACGGTATTCATGGGCGAAGAAGATATGGAACGTCAGGCATTAAATGTGTTCCGTATGGAGATGCTTGGAACAAAAGTGGAATGTGTAAAAAGTGGAAGCCGCACATTAAAAGATGCAACAAATGAAGCAATCCGTACATGGGCAAAAAATGCAGAAGATACTTTTTATATCATTGGTTCAGCCGTAGGCCCTCATCCATATCCTCAGATGGTAAAAGAATTCCAGAGAGTTATCAGCGTAGAAACAAAAAAACAGATTCTTGAAAAAGAAGGAAGACTTCCGGATTGTGTCCTTGCCTGCGTAGGTGGCGGCTCAAACTCCATCGGAATGTTTGCAGAATTTATTGATGAAAAAGATGTAGAATTAATCGGTGTTGAAGCAGCAGGCTTTGGAATTGAGACAGGAAAACATGCCAGTGCTTTTGCTTCCGGAAAAGCAGGGGTTCTTCATGGAATGCGTTCTTATCTGCTCCAGGATGATGATGGAAATATTCAGATTGCAAGTTCGATCTCTGCAGGTTTAGATTATCCGGGAGTCGGACCAGAACATGCATATCTCCATGATAGCAAAAGAGCAACTTATGTTTCAATTACAGATGATGAGGCAATGCAGGCACTTAAAGAACTTTGTCGAGAAGAAGGAATCATACCAGCAATCGAGAGCGCACATGCGATCGCTTATGCATTAAAAAAAGCAAAAACAATGAACGAAGACCAGATTATGGTAGTAAATCTTTCAGGGCGGGGAGACAAAGATGTACATACTATTGCAGAGTATTTTAAAGAGAAATAGAAAAGAAGAATAGAAAAGAAGAATAGAAAAGAGAAATAGAGACAAAAAGATTCCAAGAGTACAGTATTCTCACAGGGAGGACAGAAAACATGAATCGTATTGAAAAAAGAATGGAAGAATTACAACAAAAAAATGAAAAAGCATTTGTAACATATATGACAGCCGGTCTGCCGGATATGGAAGGAACGAAGGCATTAATAAAAGCACAGGACGAGGCAGGAATTGATATTATCGAGCTTGGAATACCGTTTTCAGATCCAACAGCAGATGGTCCGGTTATTCAGGATGCATCCTATCGTTCCATCTGTAAAGGAACAAATGTAAAAGGCGTATTTACTGCTGTAGAAGAAGTAAGAAAAGATTGTGAAGTACCTATCGTATTTATGATGTACTATAATACAATTCTTTATTATGGCGTGGAAGCATTTGCTAAGAAATGTGCGGAAACTGGCGTAGATGGTCTCATCATCCCCGATCTTCCAAAAGAAGAACAGTTTGAACTGGCAGAGGCACTTGAACACACAGAAAATGCCCCAATCCTCATTCAGCTTGTCGCACCGGTATCCGCAGACAGAATTCCTATGATCTTAGAAAATGCAAGAGGATATGTATATTGCGTATCTTCCATGGGCGTAACTGGACAGGCGGCACATTTCCATAAAAACGTAAGAAACTATTTGGAAA
>OGWZ01002263.1_pt1 | contig 15469 bp, 16 predicted proteins | sample 1576141 | NCBI WGS metagenome assembly OGWZ01 (sample SAMEA3541512, study PRJEB24748) | human gut metagenome | biome: human gut; feature: human-associated habitat; material: faeces | place: China | collected 2012
CGTAGCTGTGAACTTGTGCACAGCACCAGTAACTCCTAACTCCGCACTCCTAACTCCTAACTAAGAAACAACTCACATCACTCCGCCACCGGGATCTTCACATCCAGCGGCCAATAATCGTAGCCGTCGAGCTGCACATCGTCGACGGTGAAATCGTAGAAATCGCGCACCGCTGGATTCAGCGAAAATGCTGGCGCATCATAGCCGTCGTGGGCGATGATCTCTTCAACGATCGGCAGATGGCGGTCGTAGATATGCGCGTCGGCGATGACGTGCACAGCTCGCCAGCCTCAAATCCTGTGACCTGGGCGATCATGTGCACGAGCACTGCATACTGGGCGACGTTCCAGTTGTTGGCGGTGAGCATGTCCTGGCTGCGCTGATTAAGGATCGCGTTGAGGCGGCGTCCGCTGACGTTGAAGGTCATGCTGTAGGCGCAGGGATAGAGATTCATCGCGTGCAGATCGTGGTGGTTGTAGATATTTGTCATAATGCGGCGGCTGTTCGGCTGATGGGTGAGATCGTAGAGCACGCGGTCCACCTGGTCGAACCAGCCTTCCCGATATTCGTGCTTCACCCCAAGCTGGTAGCCATAGGCCTTACCGATGGTGCCGTCCTCGCCCGCCCACTGGTCCCAGATATGGCTGTGCAGATCGCAGATGCGGTTGGATTTTTTCTGCCAGATCCAGAGGAGCTCATCGACGGCGTTCTTCAGGTTGGTCTTGCGCAGGGTGAGGATCGGAAATTCCTCGCTGAGATCGTAGCGATTGACGATCCCAAAACATTTCACAGTGTGCGCCGGCGTGCCGTCGCTCCAGCGCGGGCGCACGTCAAAGTCCGTGTCCCAGACGCCGGTGTCGAGGATCTGGCGAATGTTCTGCTTAAAAATCTCATCGGCTCTGCTCATCATTTTCTCCTTCCGTCATCGCCCAGAGTGTGTCAAACGCCCACTTCAAACGGGCCGCATCATTGATCAGGTACCAGTAGCCGACCAGCGCTTCCACAGCGGTGGCGCGGCGATAATCCCACGCTTTGGCATTTTTCGGCACGATGCCCTTGGCGTTGCGCCCGCGATTGAGCACGCCCAGCTCCTTCTCGTCGAGCGCCGGCGCGAGCACGTCGTAGAGGGCCGACTGGGTGCGGTTGTTGACAAGCTGCACACAGGCTTTGTTCAGCGTGTGGGCATTCACGCTCTTTTCAAGCATCATCGTGCGCACGTAGATCTCATACACCGCGTCGCCAACAAAGGCCAGCGTCAGCGCGGGCAGCTGCTCGGGATGGTCGGTGCTTTTGGCGTAAAGTTCTGCAGCCTTATGCATCGCAAGCCTCCAAGAGGCACACCGCGTAGGCGCTGATGCCTGAGCCATCGCCGACAAAGCCGAGCCGCTCCGTGGTCGTCGCCTTCACGTTCACAGCGTCCACGTCCAGCTGCAGCGCACGCGCGATGTTCGCGCGCATGGTCTCGATATGCGGCGCCATCTTCGGCGCCTGGGCACAGATCAGCGCGTCGAGATTGTGCACCCTGTAGCCGGCAGCGCGGAGCTTTTCGCGGCAGGCCTGCAGCAGCACCATGCTGTCGGCCCCCTTGTAGGCCGGGTCCGTGTCTGGAAAATGGCGGCCGATATCGCCCAGCGCCGCCGCGCCGAGCATCGCATCCATGATCGCGTGCAGCAGCACGTCGGCGTCTGAATGGCCGAGCAATCCTTTTTCATAAGGAATCTCCACACCGCCGAGGATCAGCCGTCGTTCTTCGACCAGTCTGTGTACATCGTATCCCATTCCAACTCTCATCGCTTCTCAGCCTCCCATGCATGTTTCATTTCTGTCGCCCAAAAGAGGTCCTCCGGCACCGTGAGCTTGCGGCTCAGGCTGCTGCCGTCCACCATGCGCACGCGTTTTCCGCCAGCCTCGTAGAGCATGGCATCGTCTGTAAAAATGCGGCCGCTTTCGGCCATCTCCAGATGCAGCGCGCGGATCTCCGCCGCCATAAAACACTGCGGCGTCTGCGCTGCGCGCAAAGTTTCCCGCGGCGGCGTCTCCACAATAAAGCCCTCGGCATCCACGCGCTTGATCGTGTCGGTGACAGGCGTTCCCGGCACCACGCCGACGCCTGGCGCCGTCGCATCCAGGATGCGCCTGAGCATTTCCTGCGGCACAAAGGGCCGCGCGCCGTCGTGGATGAGCACCTTCTGCCAGCTTTCCGGCATCGCCAGAAGAGCATTGCGCACCGAATCCTGACGCTCTTTGCCACCTTCCACGATCTGCACCCGCTCTGCAAGGGCGCCGCTTTCGCGCACCGCCGCGCGCGCCTGCGCCTCTTCGCCGTGCGCACAGACGACGATGAGCCCATCTGCAACCGCCGCCATGCTTTCGATCGCCAGCGAGAGCACGCTGCGCCCTTCGATTTCCAGATACTGCTTGTTGATGCCGGCCTGCATCCGTTTTCCCTGGCCGCCGGCCAAAACCACTGCGCCGATCATGCGTCCGCCTCCTTTGGATTTCACTGTTTTCCATTATAGCATAATGCGCCCGCCACGCCTATAAAAAACCGATCCACAAACGATGCGATTTCGTTTGCGGATCAGCAAATCGTTTTCTCCTACGCCAGGCGCGCAAAGATCATGCGGCCAGCGTTCGTCTGGATCACAGACGTGACCACCGTGTCGACGGTTTTGCCGATGACATGCTTGCCATTTTCGACAACAACCATCGTGCCGTCGTCCAGATAGCCGACGCCCTGGTCGTTTTCCTTGCCGCGGGCGACAACCTCGACACGCATACTCTCGCCCGGCAGCACCACCGTTTTGATGGCACCGGCGAGCTCGTTGACGTTGAGGGTTTTCACCTTCTGGAAGCTCGCGACCTTGTTGAGATTAAAATCGTTGGTCACCACAAAACCGTTGCAGTCCTTGGCCAGCTGCACCAGCTTGGCGTCGACCTCAGGAATGTCCTCATAGTCGATGCTCATATTGATGACCTCGACATCGGTCCCCCGCAGCTCGTTCAACATGTCGAGCCCGCGGCGGCCGCGCACACGCTTGAGGGAATCGCTGCTGTCGGCAATGTGGCGCAGCTCATCGAGGACAAAGTTCGTGATGATCAGCGGACCGTCCAAAAATCCGGCCTTGCAGATTTCCACAATGCGCCCGTCGATGATCACGCTCGTGTCAAGCACCTTTGGATGCACGCAGGTCTTAAAGGTCAGGGATTCCATCTCAGAGTCGCACTTGTCGCTCTTGTTCTCCTTGGCCTCGCGCCGGCTGCGCTTCGACGGACGCTTGAACGCGCCGAGGAAGCTGTCGATGGTCTCGCGCCATCTGTAGCCGACAGAGATCCCGAGATAACCGAGCAGCACGCTCAGGATCACCGGCATATAATTGCCGATGACCGGCAGCTGCTTGACCGTGCTCGCCAAAAGCGCCGCGATCAAAAGCCCGACGATGAGCCCGATCGTGCTCGAGACCAGCGCCGGCAGCGGCATCTGCTTGAGACGCTGCTCCAAAAGCGTCGTTCCGCGCACGATCAGCGCCCCCAATGGTTTCCCAATAACAAATCCTATAAGTCCACATACAACCATCAAAACGCCACAAACGATCGGAAAGCCATAGGACACATCCTCTACAAAATCCACCGACGCCGAATGCAGCAGCCGATAGACAGGAAAGCTGACGATATACCCCAAAGCCAACCCGATACAAAGCATCATCAAACGTACCACGTTGATGATCAGTCGTTCGGAATTTCTCACTGTTCTCACCTCCTTTCAAGTTTTTTCAGGTAGGAGGTAGGAGGTAGCCGCTGCGCGGACGGGCTTGCTTCGCTCGCCCGCAGGTAGGAGGTTTACGCCCGTGCCAGGCGTGACAATCATTTCGCAAGAAGCGTTCGCAGCGCTAAAACGCTCACCTGGGCATGGCACTAGCCAAAACCTCCTACCTCCTACCTGCCGGCAAGTGAAACGCGCCGGCCCCGCCGCGGCCCTCTGGGCCGCAAGGGCTACCTCCTACCTCAGCAAAGCGCTTACTGCACCCAGTTGCTATCGGTAATGATCTGGCTGCGAATGCGCTCGAGCCCCAGCGTGATCTGGTTGACACGCGCAGGCCCGATGCCTTCGACGTCGTCGAGCTCGTTGTTCGACGCCAGCAGGATCGACTGGAAATCGCCAAAGGCCTCGACCATATTTTCGATGACCGAATTTGGCAGACGTGGGATCTTGTGGAGCACGCGATAGCCACGACATTCCAGGAAAACGCGCTTGTCCTTGTCGTGGAATTCGTTGAGGCCCAGCGAGCGCGCGATCAGATCCAGATCCCAGAGCTGCTCGCTGTCAAACCGCGCCAGCCGCTCGAGATAGTCGTCGACCTGTTCCTTGTCCGTTTTCTCCGGATCGCGGATCATATAATCGCGGATCGTCAGCCGTTCCTCCGCCTCGACATTGCTCGAAAGCTCCTCCGCCTGCATGCGGATCAGCGTGCTCTCGTCGCCGAGCTCCGTGAGATACAGTCGCAGCATCTGCTCGACGCGCTTGAAAAGCTCCGCGCGCTGGACCACCGTGAGTACATCCGGCAGCGTGACAACATTGTCAAATTCCTGCACGCTCAAGCGCAGCACCGCTTCCTCGAGCACGTCCTTGTATTTCTCCAGCGTGCCCAGCGCCTGATTCGCCGTGTTCAGCAGCACGCTGACATCCTTGAGCACATACTTCGACGTGCCCTTGTAAAGCGTGATCACGCGCCGGCGCTGCGAAATACAGATAACGAGCGCCCCTGTCTGACGCGCCGTCTGCTCCGCCGTGCGATGGCGGATCCCCGTCTCTGAAGATGGCACATCCGGATCCGGCATGAGATGCGTGTTGGCGCTGATGATGCGCTTCACATCCGGCGAAATGAGAATGGCGCCGTCCATTTTCGCCAGCTCGTAGAGATGGGCCGGCGAATAATCGGTGTCAATGTCAAAGCCGCCCTTGGTCAACGGCTTGATCTTCGCCGGATCGCCGATGACAATGAGCCCGCCGGTATTGGCACGCAGCACATTGTCCAATCCTTCACGCAGCGCTGTGCCTGGAGCCGTTTTTTTGAGCACATCCATGAGTGCATTGGTTTCACTTGAAATAAGCTGCATGCTACTCCCTCCATAAATGATCGATAACACTTGTAATGAGCGATTCTTCAATAATCTCCATATTCGGGATCTCCAGCCGCTTCTTCTGCTTCGGCACGATCGCCCTGCGGAAACCCATCTGCGCCGCCTCGCGCAGCCGCCGCTCCAGCTGACCCACCTGGCGCAGCTCGCCAGTCAGGCCCACTTCGCCCAACAGCAGCAGATCCTGCGGCACACATTTGTCCAGATAGCTCGAGGCGATCGCCATCGCCGCCGCCAGATCACAGGCCGGATCGTCCACGCGCAGCCCGCCGACCACATTGAGATAGACATCCTGATCGCCGAGCCGCAACCCAGCGCGCTTTTCCAGCACAGCAATGAGCATCGAGACACGGTCGTATTTCATCCCCGTCGTCATACAGCGCGACTGGCCGTAGAAAGATTTTGTCGCCAGCGCCTGGATCTCCACCAGGATCGGCCGCGATCCCTCGAGCAACGCTGTGACCACAGCGCCGCTGACCGTTGCCGTGCGCTCCGAGAGAAAAACCCGCGACGCATCGCCAACCTCGACGAGCCCTTCGCCAGTCATGTCGAACACACCGATCTCATTGATCGAGCCGAAGCGATTCTTGAGCCCGCGCAGCACGCGATACTGCGACTGACGGTCCCCTTCAAAGAGCAGCACCGCGTCCACCATGTGCTCAAGCACCCGCGGACCAGCGACACTGCCATCCTTTGTGACATGACCGATGAGCACCGTCGGAATGCCGACGCCCTTCGCCCAGCCCATACAGGCAGCTGTCACCGCGCGCAGCTGGGAAACGCTCCCAGGTGCCGACTGCACAGCAGGATCGAAGATCGTCTGCACCGAATCGATGATCAAAAGATCCCAATTTTCGCCGCGCACGACAGCATCCAGCAGCTCCACATTGTTCTCCGTCATCACCTGGATGCGCTCCGAAGTAACGCCCAGCCGTTCCGCACGATTACGGATCTGGCCCTTCGATTCCTCGCCAGACACGTAGAGCACACCGCCCGAGCCTGCGATCGCATCCATCAGCTGCATCGTCAGCGTCGACTTGCCGATCCCCGGATCGCCTGAAAGGAGCACCAGCTCACCCGGCACCAGCCCACCGCCAAGCACACGATTGAGCTCGCGGATCCCAGTGTCGATGCGCGCAGCGCTCGTCGTGTCGATTTTCGCGAGCAGCTCCGGCCGTGTGCTACCGCCAGCAAGCGGCGAAAGATGCGCGCGCCCCGGCTTTTTCTCCTGCGGCTGCGCCACCACCTCTTCCACGAGCGTATTCCAGGCACCACAGTCAGGACAGCGCCCCATCCATTTTGGCGTTTGATAGCCACATTCCTGGCAAACGTATTTTGTCTTCGCTTTCGCCATCGGGCGCCCTCCTTTACAACGTTGTTTTCTTACTTAGTTAATATTATAACAAAAATAACATTTACAAAAAATGCGACCTTAACGGACGCATTTTGGTGACTGGTTATTTATCGCTGTCTTCTTCAATATCTACGATCTTCAGAGTCTTGCCCAGCGGGCGCAGAACCTTCAGGATCGTGGTCAGCTGCGGATCCGTCAATCCTCGTTCCATACGCGCGATGACAGGCTGTTTGACTCCGCATGCTGCTTCGATGTTTTTCTGGGTCATCCCCATTTCTCTTCTGGTGCGGAGGATCTCATGCACTAAGTTCTGTTTCTTTTCAAAGATTTCATCGGACGCTTTCATCGATTTTCTAACTTCCCTTCCTAAAATAAAATTTGTTCGTGCAGCAAATCGCCCTACCAAAGGGCCACGACTTCATGTGTGTTTCTTCCCCCCATCACACATGAGAAAACTGAATAACATATTCCTATTTGCTTATCAATATTATCCACGGTTATTGGCCTCACGTCAAGGGCTGCGTATACGTATATTTTATATTTTTGCTAATTCTACAAAATATATCTGCAACAAACAACATATATACTGATAATACCACTTATTTAGTAGAAATTGAACCCCTTCTTACCTTCTTTATAAGAATATAAAAAAATCACAGATTGCGCTTGCAATTTTTCCCCGACAATGCTAGTATATAGAAGATGCATTTGCCGATATAGCTCAATTGGTAGAGCAGCTGATTTGTAATCAGCAGGTTGCGGGTTCGAGTCCCATTGTCGGCTTAAGCTGATGTGGCTCAGTTGGTAGAGCAGCTGATTCGTAATCAGCAGGTCACCGGTTCAAGTCCGGTCATCAGCTCGTTCGCCGGAAGGATTTTCCTTCCGGCGATTTTTTATTGCCCGCAAACACCGGGTTGCGCTATCATATACCATAAGAAAACGATGAAAGGATGTCACCACCATGAATGAAACCTTACAGCATCAACTGAATCACCGCAGCATCCGCAAATTCAGAGACACACCGCTCTCCGACGAACAGCTTGATCTGATCCTTTCCGCTGCCAGCCAAACGCCGACCTACACCTTCCTGCAAGCAGCCAGCATCATCGGCGTCACCGACAAAGCCAAGCAAAAGCGCCTCGCTGAGATCTGTAAGCAATCCTACGTCGCCGAAGCTGGCTACCTCTTCGTCATCGTCTGCGACATGAACCGCAACGTGCGCATCGCCGCCGCGCAGAACATTCCTGCCGACGGCATGGGCCGCACCGAGCGTTTCTTCCCAACCTTCTACGACGCCACGCTGATGACCATGAACATGGTCACCGCCGCTGAATCAATGGGGCTCGGCTGTGTCATCCTCGGCAGCATCAACAACGACATGCAGGCCGTCATCGATCTCCTCGAGCTGCCGGAATACACCTTCCCTTGTCTCGGACTCGCCGTCGGCGTGCCTGATCAGGAGCCAGCGCTCAAGCCTCGCCTGCCGCGCAAATTTATTTTCATGGAAAACAGCTACCAGCCGATCGACGATCCACTGAACGCCCTCGCCGACTACGACAGCATCGTGCATCAGTACTACGACCTCCGCGACACGAAAAAGCCCGTCGACACCTTCACCGCCCAAATGGCAGCGCGCATGACCGCCGTGCCCGACGCTTCGCCAAGCCTCCTCGACATTCTCCAGCGCCAGGGATTTCTCAAGGAATAATCCCCCCATCAACAACTGAACCGCAACGGATATTCGACCACACCGCCGAATATCCGTTCATTTTTTCCGCCAGCAATTTTTTTGCGTTTCACGCTGATATTTCCGTGGGTTTTCCCATTATCGCGGGTATCATTTAATAGAAGAAAAGCCGAAAGGAGGCGACGACATGAACGAGCAGGACATCATTCTATTGCTCCAGCAGAAGAACGAAGACGGGCTAACCGCCCTGACGCTGCATTATGGGCCGCTCATGCGCTACATCATTGCCCCGATCCTGCCAAATCCTCAAGATCAGGAAGATTGCCTCGCAGAAGTGACCTTGCGCGTTTGGGACAAGATCGACCAGTTTGATCCAAAACGCGGCAGCTGGAAAGCCTGGCTCACAGCCATCACCAGAAACACCGCGCTCAATCATGTGCGCGCACTGACGCGCCACACAAACCACGAAGAAGTCTCTGAAAATCTCGCGTCATCCGAGCCTACGCCAGAAGAAACCATCCTGCGGCACGAAGAACAGCGTGCCCTCGAAAAAGCGCTGAGCCAGCTTTCAAGCCGCGATCGTCAATTATTTTACAGAAAATATTACTACCTTCAGTCCACCGCTCAGATCGCCGCTGAATTGGGCATCACAGAGCGCGCCGTCGAAGGACGGCTCTATCGCTTGCGGAAAAACCTGAGAAAACTGTTAGGAGGTGAGCACTATGAGTGAACAGAAAAAATCGTTCATGGATGAGCAGGATTTTGACGCACTGCTTTCGCGCAGCCTGCCAGAGCTGCCCCCGGAAGACATCGTCGCTCGGACCGTTCCCGGAAAAAAAGCGTTGAACCGCATCCTTATCGGTTATTTTCTCTCCACCTTCACCATCAACGGCCTGGGGCTGAACCTGATTCTGCCGGTCATCGGTCAGATCCTCATGCTGCTCGGCTTCCGCGCGCTACAGCATGAAAACCGCTGGTTCAGCGCCTGCTACGTCTTCGCTGTGCTCCAGGCCTTTCTCCGCTTCGGCAAACTGATTCTGGATACCACCATTTTTGATCTGCCATTCGAAGATCCGCAAAGCGCTGCAAACGCTTTCTATATCGCGCTCGCCCTGCAAGTGCTCCTGACCGTCGTTTCCCTCCTCTGCTTCTGGCGCGGCCTCAGAACCGTGCAGAAAGCCTGCGGGATCCGCTCCAAAGCCATCGGCGTGCTGGCGCTGCTCGTATGGAATCTGCTCTTTTGTGCCATGGCCTTGTTGCAAATGCGTGGACAGTTCTTCGGCGGGTACACCCTGCTGTTTTTGCTTGTCAGCCTCATTATCATCCTCTGGATGATCGCCCGACAGGCGAAAGCGCTGGACGCCACCGGCTACGTGCTCCAGCCAGCGCCGCTCATGCTCTCAGATCGCACACTCACGTTGATCATTCTCGCCATCCTTGCCATCGGCTGCACCTGTGGTCATCTGTTTTTCTCCAGCTACACCATGGACTGGCAGAAAATCGACAGCACAGAATCCGCCGCCACCAGTGAAACGAAAACCCATCTGGCCGCCCTCGGTTTTCCAGAAGATATTCTGGACGATCTCACGCCAGAAGATCTTGCCCGCTGCCGCGACGCTGAGCAGGTCGTCGTCGATGCGCGCACGCTCAATAGCGAAAATCCTACATTCGACAACGGCGACTACGACATCCGCCTGACCAACGTCATCGTGCTCGTTCCCGGTGACACGCCGCGCGTCATCCTCTTCAACCATTTTTCCTGGCTGAGCACCCCGAAATTCTACGGCACCGCCGCTCTTAACATTCTCCCAACGTACGAAGTGTCTGCAGAATTGTGGCGCCTTGAGAACGGCCCAACCGGCCGCATCCTCTACGACGACGGAGACGATTCCTTCGTCGCAGACTATCATTCCATCGAGATGCGCACTGTGACGAGCAATCTTTTCCGAAATGTTGCGCCTTCTCCTAGTCTCTACGCCAGCTTCATCTTCCCGAATCAGGGCACGCGCCAGCGTGGCTACATCACCTATACGATCGCTCCACGCGCGATCCTTCCTGAGGGGTATCGCCAAGCAGGCTACAGCCAGATGACCTACATGCACCAAAAGAAGCGTTTCTTATATCCAGCAGAAACGGCAGATTCCAGCAGCATCTTCTCCATCAACGGCCCATTTGAATCCATGCAGCCAGCGCCGCTGATTTTTGAACTCACAGAAAGCGGCATCAAGCTGGACCAATAGCATTTCCCCGCCGGTCTCCGCGAAACATCTCGCAGGGGCCGGCGATTTTTTCGCGCCGCGAAAAATAAACAGCATATAACACTTGACAACAGTTCACAACTGTTCTATACTGTTTACAACGAGAGGAGGAATTCCATGAACATCATCATCAACCACTCTCTCATGGTACCAATCTATGAACAGATCGTCGATCAAGTGAAAAAACTCATCCGTGACGGCAGCCTCGTCGAAAACGACGCCCTGCCATCGGTGCGCGCTCTGTCCAAAGAGCTCAAGATCAGCGCGCTCACCGTCAAAAAAGCCTACGACGCCCTCGAGGCCGAAGGCTTCACCCACACCATCCACGGCAAGGGCACTTACGTGGCCGCGACCAACAGCGAACTCCTTTTAGAGGAGCAGAAAAAAGAAGTCGAAGCCGCGCTCGAGCAGGCCATCCTCAAAGGACGGCGGCTCGGCATTTCCGACGAGGACATGCGCGCCCTGTTTGACATCATTTTGGAGGGATCACTATGATCACACTTGACCACCTGCAAAAATCCTACGCCGGATTTCATCTCGACTGCACGCTGGAAGTCCGCCCCGGCTATGTGACTGGCCTCATCGGCCGCAACGGCGCCGGCAAATCCACTACCTTCAAAGCCATCCTCGGTCTCACGCGTCCCGATGGCGGCAGCGGCACCGTGCTTGGCAAACCGATCTCCGAACTCACCGCCGCCGACCGTCAGCAGATTGGCGTCGTCCTCGCTGACGCCTGCTTCAGCGGCCATCTCACGATCACCGACATCGTACCTATCCTCGCTGCGCTTTTCGAGCACTTCGACAAGGACACTTTCCTGCGCCGTGTCCGCGACATGGGTCTGCCCCTGAAGAAAAAAATCAACCAGTTTTCCACCGGCATGACCGCTAAGCTCAAAGTCCTCATCGCCACCAGCCACGACGCCAAGCTCCTTATTCTCGACGAGCCAACCGCCGGACTCGACCCGCTGGCGCGCGATGACCTCCTTGACGAGCTGCGCGCTTTTATGGAAGAAGACGAGTCCCACAGCATCCTCATCAGCTCCCACATCTCCAGCGACCTGGAAAGTCTCTGCGACGACCTCTACATGCTCCACGACGGCCACGTCATTTTCCACGAGGACACCGACGTGCTCCTGTCCGATTACGCCGTGCTCAAGGTAACGCCGGAACAGTTCGAACGTCTCGACCGTGCGCACATCCAGCGTATCAAAAAAGAGAACTACGGCTATTCCTGTCTCACCAACCAAAAACAATACTACCACGACAACTATCCCGACATCGCCATCGAGCACAGCAGCATCGACGATGTCTTCGCTCTCATGATTCGAGGTGAACAATTATGAAAGCCCTCTTCATCCAAGACTTCCACTACATGCTCACACAAAAAAGCTTCCTTGTCCTCATCGCCCTCGTCGGCATCGTTCTCGCCCTCACGCAAAACGACAACTATATCTTCGTCATCGGCTATCTGGGTTTCATGGGCATGATCACCGGCATGATGAGCGTCACCATGGACGACCAGAGCAACGGCCTCACCTTCCTCTTCTCCCTGCCCATCGACCGTCGCGTTTACGTGCGCGAAAAATATATTTTCATCGTGCTCATGGGCGTCAGTTTCAGCATTTTCGCCACCGCCCTCTGCCTGCTCTTCCGCATGTTCGCCGAGTACAAAGCGCCCCTCGACGAAATCCTCGCTACTTCCCTCGGCACACTCTTTGTCATGCTGCTCTTCGTCTGCTTCATGCTGCCGCTGCAGCTCAAATTCGGCGCCGAACGCGCCCGCCTTGCCAGCTTCATCGCCATCGGGCTCTTCTTCGCCGCCGTCATCGTCGCCGGGCTCGTCGTCAATTTCGCCGACGCCCTGCCATTCATTCAGGCATTTCTTTCCATGAGCCCTGTCGCTCTGACTGGCATTGGCGCTGCATTTCTCATCGTTTGTCTGCGTATTTCCTACGGCGTCAGCCTGCGCATCATCCTGCACCGCGAATTCTGACAAACATCCCTTGACAGCATGCGCACAAAGTTGTAATATAATGCGTGTAGCAAAATCGCTACACGCCTATGGCCCGTTTGAGAAGTGGTTTAACTCCCTAGCCCCTCATGCTAGTATTCACGGGTTCGAATCCCGTACGGGCTATGCGCTTCGGATTTTTTCCGGAGCGCTTTTTTGTTTCCAATTATCAACTTGTCTTTTACAGCGTCCCGTTGTATAATAGATAGGCCGTACTAGATGGGGAGTTAGCGGTGCCCTGTAACCTGCAATCCGCTACAGCAGGATCGACGTTCATCCGAGGGGTGTGATTTTAGGGTCTGGCCGCATTAAGTGGTGTTGACAGCTGGGTCCTGTGCAATGTGCACCTATGAACCGTGTCAGGTCCGGAAGGAAGCAGCACTAAGTAGACCCGCGCATGTGCCACGGGGGTGCCTGGCTCGAGCTGGCTGGTGCGTTACCGCCTGGGAGATCATTTCGGAGATGGATGTGCGGCATATATAAAAAAAAACAGCCTGTTTTGCAAAAATGCTTCGCAAAACAGGCTGTTTTTTTCACAGAAAATAGACGATGATACGAAAAAAGTCCACCCCGCGAGAGGTGGACTTTTGGTACTGTGATTTAAGATTAGAATCTAGCGCCGGTAACTTCATCGTCTGGATCGACTTCTTCTGCGGCATCGTCGACCTGGTCGTCGGTAACGCAGGCAGCCATTTCAGAGGTGTAGCCCATAGCTTCTGGAACTTCGGTGATGTTGTCGAGCATACCAGGAGCAGCGCCAGGTACACGGAAGGTTTCAATTTCAAGCGCCTTAACTGGTACTTCTTCTGGGGTGTCGAGCTGTGGTACATAGTCGTATGGGTAACGATATGCACGATATACGAACTGACCCTGGCTTTCCTTGGTGAATGGAGCGATGTATTCCCAGACAACTTCTTTTTCTGGGGTTACTTCGAAGATTCTGGAGCAGCAGCCTTCGGTAATCATGGTGTTGCCGTTAGGCAGACGCTGAGCAGCGGAGATCAGCTGGCTGTAGAATCTGGTGTTGGTGATGAAAGAACCCATGCCGTAGGTGTGGGTGTCGCCACCGACATAGCTCCAAACAACCTTGAGGGTGGTTGGGTCGATTTCGAGGATACGGCTATGGTCGCGGATGTCGACCTTGGTACCATCAACGCTCATGCGGTCAGGCACACCATAACCAGCCCAGCCACCGTTGTCGAAAATGAGGATGTTACCTTCGCCTGGCAGACCCTTTGGAATCATGTGAACATGATGCTGACCGATGATCTGGCCGATGCGGCGCATTTCCTTGGTTTCGGTGAAGTCTGGACCGAGCTTCCAAACGATCTTGCCGGTTTCTTTGTCGATGATGGCGAGGATGTTGGCTTCACGTGCATCCCAGATGATGTTGTCTGGTTTGAAGCGTTCGTCGCCTGCATCGTACCATTTGTTAGGCCCAAGGTAGCTCATGGAGTTGATATGCATCCAGTCACCGAGTTCACCGTTCTGGGTGAAATGCTGGTTAGGGTTGCGGAAGAGAACGTTCTTTGCAGCCTGGGAGAAGCCGAGTTCACGGAAGTGATCATGAACATGCCATTCCCAAACGATGTTGCCTTCCCAGTCAACTTCGATGAACACGTCATCGAGGAGCTGCTTGTCAGAGATCTTGTGGTCATGAATGGTTTCATGGCAGAGGATCAGGGTGTTGCCGCTGTCGGTCTTGCATTCCATGCCAGGAACGTAGTAACCAACTGGGTTACCTTCACGCTGATAGTCGTGATGCTGACGAGCCATCCACATAGCTGGCTTGCCTTCATCTTCGATGTATTCTTTGTGGTCGAATTTCCAAACAACGTTACCATCCCAGTCGAGCTGAGTCAGGTCGGTCTGGTCCTGATAGGAGAACGCGCTGTCGCGAACGCCGAGGGAACCAAGTACATAGCCGCCCTTCAGGAGCTTGTTAGGGAAGCCCTGGAAGTCTTTCCAAACCTTGACAACGTTACCGTTCATGTCGATCAGAACGGCACCAACTTTGCCGATTGGCATCAGGGTGTAGCCACTCCAGGCTTTTTCTGGATCATAAATCGTAGTACCGGTAGGATAGATGGTTGAACTCATAAATTTTCCTCCTTAGAGATTGGGTAATCGCTTACCATCAATTGATAAATCCATTTTATACGTTCCTTTGCTACTAATCAATAACCCGGGTTAATTTTTTTGCGGTTTTTTTCTCAAAATCAAAAAATTAACAGGATTCATTTTATTTCTTCACTTGTAGTCTGGACTACGAATATTTGAGGTGGATTATATTTTCTGCGTACGCGCGCAGCCTTTTCATATCGCGCACGAGAAAGCCCTGCTTATTTTTTTCCAGCACGCCGTCGCGCCGCAGTGCACTGAAAATGCGCGAGACGGTGACCTTGTGCAGGTTGAGGAATTTGGCGATATCGTCGTGGTGATAGCTCGGCAGATAGCTGCGTCCCGCTTCATCCACTTCCAGACGCTCGAGCATCCAGTGACACAGCGCAGCTGGCGCCGGCACTTCGGTCTTGCCGAGGTAGAGCGTCATCAGATAACCGCACTCGTGCACAGCCGTTCCTACGAGCTCCTCTAAAAGCTCCGGTCGTTTGTAAAGATAGCGCTTGATGGTGTCCACTGGTATCCGCAGGCAATAGCAATCGGTGCCGGCCACAAAATTATTGCCGGAAATGTACGGCGCTTCTGTGCCATAGAGCAAAAGGATGCCGATGAGAGAATCGGTGAGGCCGCCGCCTTCTTTGCAGGACAGGATGCTCTCGATGCCTGTATCGGTGACGATCTCGCGGTAAACAGTACCTTTGCGCAGATAATACACATGATCGACGCGGTCGCCATCAGCGATGAGGATCTCTCCTTTTTTGAAAAAGCAGGGCTCAATGCCCGGCAGGTCGGTAAATTTCATGGTGTTCGCTCCTTTTTGTCAGAACGGCAGATTGGTCAGACCCATGATCACGCCGGACACGCAGACCATGGTGTACGTGCAGCGGCGGATGATGTCC
>OGWZ01002266.1_pt1 | contig 15451 bp, 26 predicted proteins | sample 1576141 | NCBI WGS metagenome assembly OGWZ01 (sample SAMEA3541512, study PRJEB24748) | human gut metagenome | biome: human gut; feature: human-associated habitat; material: faeces | place: China | collected 2012
CAATGCCTTGATTGTGCAGGCACTGTGGAAATTATAGGAGAGATTAGATGAAGCAAGGCAACAGACAACCATAGTGAAGCATAGGATAAAACATAACAGATAGGAGTGATGCAAAGATGAAAGTATTAATTTTTGTTAATTATCAGGGAAATCAATATGAATGGGATAATTTGACAGAACAGGAGAAAAAGAAAATGACTGAGAAGCTGAACCAGCAGACGGCTGACCAGTTAGGTTATGAAAAGGAGATTATAAAAAATTGATAGACGTACAAGAAAAAAGAATGCCTGCGGAAGTGGAAGTCCCGACAAGCATTCGCAAAATAATATTACAGTTTCATTTTATACCAATTAACGAAAATAGTCAAAAGGCTAAAAAGTCCAAATTAGAAGATATTGCATGGGACCTACATTTGGTTAAGGATGTTGTGATTGCAGTTCTAATATGTGCAGTATTAAGCAATAACAAATGGATTGCTACCGGAAATGTAAATAAGATAGCAGCAATCATAACAATTGGAGCAATTATCATATATGGACTATTTGCATTTGATGTATGGCTGCGTTGCAGAAAGTAGGTGCAGGATATGTATTACAACGAATGTCCTAACTGCGGAGCAACGTTAGACCCTGGAGAAAAGTGTGATTGTTTATTGGAACAAAATGAACATATCCATATAAGAAGAGTTCAATATGCAACTAAGGCTGAATGGCTCGATGCACGAAAAGGCAAAATAGGTGGTTCAGATGCGGCAGCAGTATTGGGACTTAACCCATACAAGACTAATGAGGAGTTTTGGGAAGAAATGGTAGGCCTTAGAGTTCCAATAGATATATCGGACAGACCGTATGTCATATATGGAAGTAAGGCAGAAGAACACATAAGGGCAATATTTGCATTAGACCATCCGGAATATAAGGTTGAATACTTCGGTGACAACATGCTTCTTAATGATAAATATCCATTTGCACATGCATCGCTTGATGGAGAACTGACAGAAGTTGAATCCGGAAGAAAAGGAATCTTTGAATGTAAGACAACAGAGCTGTTTAGTTCAATCCATAAAGAAAAGTGGGACGGGGAACATATCCCCGATAATTATTACATACAGGTCTTACATTATCTTATGGTAACAGAATATCAATTTGTTGTTTTAAGAGCACAGATAAAAAGCTTATGGAATGGTGAGATAAGGCTTATTACTAAAGATTATCATATTGAACGAAGTGAAGTTGAGGAAGATATTAACTTTCTTTATAAAAAAGAGCAGGAATTTATTAATAAAGTCAAAACAAAAACAAGACCGGCATTAATAATGCCAGAATTTTAAACAGAAAGGAATAGGAAAAAATGGAATTACAGATTTATAATCCAACAGATGAAAATGCAATCAAAAAGATAGATTGGAATTATGAGGAATTAAAGCAGGAAATAACAACAAGAGCGAATGATTATAAAACTCTTGTATACACAGACGACAACATTAAAGATGCAAAATCAGACAGAGCAAATCTTAACAAATTCATAAAGGTTTTAGATACCAAAAGAAAAGACGTTAAAAAGATGATGCTTGAGCCATATACAGAATTTGAAAGTCAGGTAAAGGAACTAATTGGAATCATTGGAGAAGCAAACAACAACATTGACAGTCAGGTAAAGGCTTATGAGCAGAAAAAGAGAGATGAAAAACTCGTAAAGGTTCAGGAGATTTACGATGGAATATTTGGCGATAGTGATTTGTTATCAATTTTAACATGGGACAGAGTATTTAAGCCGACATATCTTAATGCAACAACAACCCTTAAAAGCATAAAAACTGAAATGACAGAGTTACTTGAAAGAGTAACAAATGAACTTAACATTATTAACAATGATGATGGTGAATATCAGTTTGAAATGAAAGAAGAGTATCTTAAAAACTTCAGTATGACAGATGCTCTGACAGTCAAGCAGAGATTTGAAGAAAATGCGAGAAGAAAAGCTGAATATGAAGCAAAGAGACAGGCAGAAATGGAAGCACGTAAAGAAAGAGAAAGAGCAGAAGCTGAAAGTGTTGCTGATGCTGGAAAGATTCAGACTAATGAAAGTAAAGAAGAGAAAGAAACTGCAGCTACAGAAGCAGTAAAAACAGTAGAAACTTTCACGGAAGAATTGATTGAACTTGACTTTAGAGTAAGAGCAACAGCAACTCAGCTTGAAGGATTAAAGAATTATTTGAAGAGTAACAATATAGAATTTGGACCAGTGAAATAGGGAGGAAATACGGATGATTAAAATAGAAAATGGAAGTGTACATGTTAAAGGAACCAAATCAGATATATTATCAGATTTATCTTGCATAATATACGGTTTAAAAATTGAAATGGGTATAGATGAAGCAGATTTGAGACATGCAGTAGATATTGCTTTTATGAATGAAAATGAATTAATGGAGTCGTTAGATCATGCATTAGACGAATTAATAGATGTATTAACAAAAAAGTTCGATGATAAGGAGGAAAAGTAAATGGCAGTATCAAATAATTTAGCAAAAAGTCAGCAGAAAACATCATTGACAGCGTATTTATCAAATGACGCAGTAAAGAATCAGATTAACAGCATAGTGGGTGGAAAGAATGGAACAAGATTCATATCATCAATCATAAGTGCAGTTAATGCAAATGCATCACTACAGGAGTGTACAAATGCATCCATATTAAGTGCAGCACTTTTGGGTGAAAGTTTAAATCTATCTCCAAGTCCACAGTTAGGACAGTATTACATGGTTCCTTTCAAAAATAACAATGCAGGTGTTAAGGTTGCACAGTTCCAGCTTGGATATAAAGGCTACATACAGCTGGCAATCAGATCAGGACAATATAAGAAATTAAATGTGCTAGCTATTAAGGAAGGTGAATTGATTAACTTCAATCCTTTAGATGAAGAGATAGAGGTTAAGCTTATAGCTGATGAAGCTGAAAGAGAAAAGGCTGAGACAATTGGTTACTATGCAATGTTTGAATATACAAACGGATTTAAGAAGGCAATGTACTGGTCAAAGGAAAAGATGAAGGCTCATGCAATTAAGTATTCCCAGGGTTATGCTGCAGATGTGAAGAAAGGAACAAAGTGGACATTCTGGAGCAAGGATTTTGACGGAATGGCTTACAAGACAATGTTAAGACAGATTATCAGTAAATGGGGAATCATGAGCATTGAAATGCAGACAGCTCTTGACAGTGACATGGCAGTGATTAATGAGGATGGAACAAAGGATTATGTTGAAATGGATGAAGGAATGATTGTTGAAGGATCTGCAGAGGAAATGGAAAGTGCTAATGCCGGTGAAGGTGAAGAAGTAGCTAAGGAGCAGACGACAGAACAGCCTCAACAGACAACGGCTCAGGCAGTTCAACAGTCATTTTTCCAGTAGGAGGACAAGCCTATGGACATAGTGGATTACATTCCATATGGAAGAAAAAATGCCATAACAAGAACACGGCTAAGGATTGTGACAGGTCTTAATGACAGACAAATACGAAGAATGATTGCAGAAGCAAGAGAAAATACGGTAATTCTTAACATGCAGGATGGTAATGGATATTATAGACCTCTTCCAGAGGAAATAAAGTATGTAAAGGCACACGAAAGACAAGAGTCAGCAAGAATAAAGAGCCAATTTAAAACTTTAAGAGTTGAAAGGAAATTGCTTAGAGAACATTATGGTAACTATTAATTGACATGTCAATATAAAGCACATATCTGATAACAAATATATATCACGAAATTAATTAACTATGTTTATGTAATTAGCCTGCTACATAAGGTGGCAGGCAGAAAGGAGACAAGGTGGGCATAACATTTGTAATTCCCGGAACGCCAAAAGGAAAAGCCAGGGCAAGAACATTTTACAATTCAAAATTAGGAAGAATGCAAAGTATCACACCGGATGGAACAGTTCTATATGAGAATCTGATAAAGACAAACTATACCGAAGTCGCAGAAGATGAAGATTTTAAAGGCTATTTTGATAAAGAGCCTTTGACAATGGCTGTAACGGCGGTGTATGAGATTCCCAAAAGTACAAGTAAAAAGAAAGTAAAACTGATGCAGGAAGGGTTAGAAAGACCTTGTAAGAAACCTGATATAGATAATATTGCAAAGGTTGTATGTGACGCATTAAATAAAGTAGCTTACGGAGATGATACACAGATTTGTGACATGATTTTAAGAAAAAGGTATACAAGAGAAGGAGAAAATCCACACGTTATTGTAACTGTAAGCAATACAGAATAAGGAGTGAACATGGCAAGACCAATAAAAAAAGGACTTAGCTATTTCCCCAAAGATGTTGATTATTACGAAGATTTCAAAATCATGGACCTGATGAACGAATATGGTCCATTAGGTCAGACTATTTACGACGTAGTCATTTCGATGATTTATCGCGAAGGTTACTTTCTTGAATTTAAGAATTTTGAACAGCTTAAGAAGAATCTGCCGGTTAAAATCATCAAGACAATCGGAAATAGATGGATTAATAAAAAAGACTTTGTGTTACAAGTTATTCTCTCTTGTGCGGATATAGGTCTATTCGATTACGACCTCCTGATGCAAGGAGTTGTAACCTCTGTTGGAGTTCAGCGACGCTATGATACAGTGACTGTTAGGAACAAAGTCCAGAAAGAAAAATATAGGTTGATTGATGAAAACGGTCAACCCTTATTAAATGAACCCATAAAAGGAGTTTCTGCAACAGAAACAAACGTTAATGTAACAGAAAACAGAGATAGTGCAACAGATATGCAACAAAAGAAAATAAAAGAAAACAAAAGTAAAGAAAACAAAACAGTGTATTTCGATTCAGAAAAAGTGAATGATGCATTTGCAGCATATCTCGCCATGCGGGAAAGGTCAGCACCAGTACCGGGAAGCAAGATTGTCAATCTCATTGAGCAGCTTAATACTTTTAAAGATAAAGGCTGTAGTGATGATGAACTTGTAGAGATTGTTAAAGAAGCAACATCAAAAGGTTGGATGAATTTTTATAAGTCGGACAAAAAGAAGCCGGAGCAGAGCAAAGCAAACTTTACTGAACGAAATTATAGCAAAGATGATATGGAATCACTTGAACGTAAATTGTTAATGAGGAGATAGATATGGATGTAAACAAAATGACAAAAGAACAGATTGAATACAGAATCAGACAGATAGATGGCAGGGAAATGTTTCTGATTAGTGCTGATTATATGACAGATGAACAGAGAGAAGAAGTAAGGGCAATTACGCTTGAAAGAGAGCAGTTACAGAAGAGATTGGAAGAGTTAAATGGATGTAAGAGTTAATGAACCTGCAAATTATTGGCATTTAATTAATTTACCGGGAAATAACCAATATGAAATCAGCATAGATGGAAAAGTAAGAAAAACATTCAAGAACGGTAAGAAAAAAATGTTAACACCATTTAGGAGAAAGAACAAAAGAAATTTATTTGTGAAAATCACTATTGATGGTAAATCAAAGGACTACACAGTTTTCAAATTATTGGTTAATACATTTGTCAATGAAATTCCAAAAGGAAAAGTACCATACAATAAGGACTTGAGTATTTGGAACAATCATAGAGACAACATAGGATTCATAACAAGAGAGGAATTAGGGAAACTTACTGCGAGAATGTCAGGTAAAAGAAAACCAGTAATAAAGATAGATGAAGCAGGAAGGATTGTAGAAACATATGTAAGTGTAAGAGAAGCAGGCATTAGAAATAACATGTCTTATCAGACGATAGCAGACAGATGCCATAACAGAATAAAGAAACCATTTGCATTAGATGGATATAACTATCAGTTTGAAGAATAAAAAATAATCGAAAGGAGCGGAACTCTGGCCAGAGTAATGATATATCGGTTCCTGGAGAGAAATGATAAAAGGTGAATTGATTGTGGATAACTTTGCCGGAGGTGGCGGAGCATCTACAGGAATAGAAATGGCTACCGGATATAGTGTTGATATAGCAATTAATCATGATCCGGAAGCAATAAGGATGCATAAAGCAAATCATCCAAGCACAAAACATTATTGTGAATCGGTATGGGACGTTGACCCAATACAAGCATGTAAGGGACATCCGGTTGGATTAGCATGGTTTAGTCCTGATTGCAAACATTTCAGTAAGGCAAAAGGTGGAAAACCTAAGGATAAAGCGATAAGAGGTCTTGCTTGGGTTGCATTAAGATGGGCAGGATTAGTTAGGCCTAGAGTTATCATCCTAGAAAATGTTGAAGAATTTAAGACATGGGGACCACTTAACCGAAGCCATAGACCAATTAAAAATAAACAAGGTGTTACATTTAAGAAATTCGTAAAACAGTTCAAAGAGTTAGGATATGATGTTGAATTTAATGAACTTGTAGCTGCTGACTATGGAGCACCTACAAAAAGGAAAAGGTTCTTTATGATAGCAAGATGTGATGGAAAGCCAATTAAATGGCCAAAACATACACATGGACCTTTGAACAGTGAAGAGGTTAAGGCTGGACTTGTAAAACCTTATGTTGGAGCATATACAAAACTTGACTTTAGTATTCCTTGCCCAAGCATTTTTGATACATCGGCAGAGATAAAGGAAAAGTATGGCATCAGAGCTGTAAGACCGCTTGCCGATAAAACAATGCAGAGAATAGCAAGAGGAATAAAGAAATTTGTAATTGATAATCAGGAACCGTTCATAGTACCTATAGGATACGGCGAAAGACAAGGACAAGCACCAAGAATACATGACATAAGAGAACCCCTTCCAACAATAGTATCAAGTGGAAAACATTATTTATGTGCTCCAGCATTAATTCAGTATCATTCAGAGACGAGTAAAGATGATGTGAGAGGGCAGATGATAAAAGAGCCATTGATGACAGTTGACGGAAGCAATAGATATGGTCTTGTAACTTCCTTTTTGAGTAAGTTTTATAAATCAGGTACAGGTCAAGATATAAGAGAACCTCTACACACAATTACAACATCAGCTGGGCATTTTGGAGAAGTAAGAGCGTTTCTGATTAAGTATTATGGTGAAGGAACAGGACAAGACATAAAAGCGCCATTGGACACAATTACATCAAAAGACAGATTCGGACTAGTAACCATTGAAGGTGTTGAATATCAAATTGTGGATATTGGATTGAGAATGCTGGAACCTAAAGAGTTATATGGATGTCAAGGATTCCCGGATGATTACATTATTGACCACGATTTTGAGGGAAAGACATATAGCCGTACAGAACAAGTAAAAAGATGCGGTAATGCAGTTCCACCACCATTTGCACAAGCAATTGTAAAAGCCAATTTGCCAGAATTGTGTGTTGGAAAGCGAATGCCAAATATGAGAATAGATGCATCAAAAGAACAGTTAGTATTTATTTGAGGAGGTGAACAATAGTGACAATAAAAGAACTGGTGGAATTAAATTTTAAAATTGCTGAAATAGAAGTTGAGGTTAGGTCAAACGGCAGACTTAAAGCCAAATATTACATAGGAGATGGAGCATGGAGAGATGCGAAACTGCGTGAACATGAAGCGCATCAGGATTATAAAGTTGAGTTTATAGCAGAAAAGATAAACAGATTTGAAAATGACCATGTATACCACGATGTTATATTAAAGAACATTCCAAAGAAAATATTAAAAATGGAAGTATATGCATGGCAGATGACCAGAAAACATTGGCATCCGACTAATTCAGATTCATTTGAAGCTATAGAGATTACAGTAGAAGTACCGGAAAACTACGAATTACCGCCAATGCAGGAAGAAAAGGAACTTGAAGGGCAGATGGATATAAATGATGTGTTTGATAGTGAAGGGAGACTTAAATGGCAAGGATGAATAAAGAAGAGCAGGCAAGACGTGAAGGAATGGCTTATGCCTTTAAGATTGCTAAAGAAAGAGGAATTGATGGACTGGAAAAGGAATTAAGATTAAGAAACATTACAAAACTTCCAGTTGCTATCAAAGAAAAAGATGTTGAAGAATGGTGTGATGGAATGAAAAATCAGACAGTAGACAGTGTGGGAATCCTGGCAATGGTATCTTTAAAGGATGGATTTGGATTTGGTAAAAAAAGACTGTTAGAGTTTAGAGAAATATTCAACAATAAAATAGAATGTATTATGAATCCTGATTGGAGCTGCTGGGATGATCAGATAGCAATTTTAAAAGAAGAATGTGGTATTGATACATTCATAAGGCAGAATGAATAGATGTTAAGAAATGTTAAGAAACAAAATGTACATTGAAAACTAAATATTGGCTGATAAATTTCAAAAAAACTTATTTTATTTGATAAAAAGTGTTGACATAGTGTGTACACTATGGTATAATAAATATATCAAATGAAGGAGGTAAGAACAGATGAATACAGATGTTAGTGAAATAATAAAAGACCTTTCAGAAGCTTTCTTAGCAATTGTGTCAGCAATATGCCTTTTAGTGAAAACATTTCACAAGAAAACTTCTAAAAAGTCCAAAAAGAAAAAATAAGGAAAGGGGCGAAAGCCCCAAGCCTTATAAGCATATTAACATATTCATCTGTAAAAATAAATATGAAGTTAATAAGATGCATAGCTACTGTATTATTGGTAATTGTAGCTATAGAGGGAGTTAATGGAGAGTTTAGTAATCCGACAGTATATGATATAGCGAAATGGATTTGTTGTATTATTCTTATATGTTGTCTATTCTTATTTAACAAACATAAGTAAAGAAAAGGAGAATAACAGTATGCCAAAGGGAGAACCGAACAGTCAGACAATCGCATCACAGAAATGGAATGCGAAAGCAGGGTACGTTGCCAAGACGTACAAATTAAAGAAAGACGTTGCAGATGCATTTGCAGAAACATGTGATAGGCTGGGAGTGAGTAAAGCAAGCCAGCTTACAAAGATGATGACGGAATTTATCGAACAGAATAAGTAAAAAAGAAAACTATCAGCCATTATTTGGTTGGTAGTTTTTTTATGTGAAATGTTAAGAAATGTTAAGGAGTGAGAGAAATAGAAAGTGAGGATTAAGAATGGCAAAGGTCAAAATTACAAAAGAATTAGATTCTAAAAATACGCAATATTTTAAACTAACTAAAAAGCGTGGAAAGATTACAGCTAGAGAAGCATTTGAGGCAATGGAAGAATCTTACTATTTTGGAAAGTATTTAATTCAATTTAATGTTCCAGAAGAAGCACCAATGGATTTGTATGAAGATGGAGATGAGTGGAGATTATACGCAGTAAAAGAGTTGTTGGAAGAAGAACTATACAAAGCTCATCAGGAAGGTTATGAAGAATGCAAAGAAGATTTTAACCTTGAAAATAATGGCTGGATTCCATGCAGTGAAAGGTTACCAGAAGAACATAAATTGTATGATATCACATTTAAGAATAGTGCAGGAATCCATAGCGATTCTGCAATTTACAATCCGTATTTAAAAAGATGGTTGTGGGATGCTGATGAAACAGAACTTGTAGAGAGTGAAGTTTTGGCATGGGCAGAGAAAAGAGAGCCATATAGAGAGGAGCAGGAAGATGAATAATTTAGGATTTATTAGTAAAAAGAAAGTCGCAAGAGAAATAGCAAAAATATATAACACAAAAGAACATAGTGTACCTGACAGTGAAGCATGTTCTGCCCTTAATCTTTTGTGCGACAGATTAAAGATTAAACCTATGCATAGAAATAAGTTAGGTGGTGGAACAGGAGAAATGCTGAAATGAGACTAATAGATGCAGATATAACGATTAAAGAGTTGAACGATAAAATAGCAAGATTAGATGCCAGACAACAAATCTATATGGAGAATGGTTTAATTGCTATGGCAGATACTATGGCAAGAAAAATAGAACTATACATTGAATGTAGAGAAATATTAGAACATCAGCCAACATCCTATGACGTGGATAAGGTTGTGGAGCAATTAGGTAAAAAACAAAATAATAAAGGATTTGGAGGCACAATTCAAGAAATATTTTATGATTCAGGTTTAGAGGATGCAATAGAAATTGTGAAAGGTGGAGAAGTGAATGATTAAATTAATAATCGTAGCTGTTACAGTAATTGTGGCAGCTATAATGTACTCGTTTTGCGGTATGAGCTCAAAAGACGACAGACGCAGGGAACGTGACGCAAGAAGCTGGGACGAGGATTAGGTACATACGATTAATGGTGACTTGGACATTGACAATTGAATATTGGTAGTTGGAATAATTTATGCAAAAATCCTTTGTGTAAAAAATGATGTGATATAATAAAATAAAAAAAGGAGAACAAGAATATGGATTTATTCAATGAAAATGTCTTGCCAAGTAAGTTATGTAATGGATTTTACGTAGGAATTGGTTTTTTTGCAGCAATTGTTGTGTTAATTGTTGCGTTTATTATTTTTAAAAAAGGAAAGCTGTCATCTGCAAATATAGCACTATCTTTTATTGATCTTCTTAAATTTGTTGTTTCGATGGCGACATTGGTAATTATAATGTTTTTTAATCCTGACAAAACATCAATGGCAACGTTGATTGTTGGGTTGTTGGCGATATTAGAAACTGCATCTAGTTTTTCAAATATATTAAAAACAATCTTCGAGTATCGTTTTGAAAAAGAATAATAATAAAATAAAAAACCAACTACCAATATTCGGTGGTTGGTTTTTTATTTGCATAAAACAGAAAGGATAAGGTAATGACAAGGAAAGAACTGGAAGCATATAAGGTTAATGAGAGGTTAATAGAACGCAATCTAAAAAAGATAGAGGAAGAGAGATATAAGGACATACCAACAGTATATGGAAAGGTAAAAAGCTCAATGGCAGAGCATCCATATATAGAAACGCATATGGCAGTACAGATGGAAGAACCTGTTGAATCAGACAAGCGAATACATAAGCTGGAAAAGTGGGAACAGGAAGTAAACAAAGCCAGAAACGATAATGCAAAAGTAGAAGACTTTATTGATAAGATAGATGATGCAACTGTAAAGGAAATATTTATATTAAGATATGTTGAGGGAAAGAAGGTTTCAGATATTGCAAAAGATGTGGGTTATACTCATGGGAGAGTATCACAAATAATATCAAAAAAGCTCAAAGATTAACCAAATTAACGCAATTAACAAAATAGATATGTTATAATTAAACTTGCAAAAGTATGACAATAACTTTTGTTTTTCCCCCAGTATAAACTTTTAAAGGCAGCTGAAAAGCTGTCTTTTTTGTTGAACAATGTCACAAATTGTTATATGATAAAAGAAAACTTGGAGGGAATATGAAAGAATGGGAGAAAAGGAATTTTTATCGGCATTAAATGAATTCACAATACCAGAAATATCAGAAGAAACAAAGTTTTGGATGATTAGAACAAAAAAAGGATATTTTTATGATGAATTTATTAGTAGAAGGTTTGTAGCAATCGGATGGAATGCTATAGATAAAAATACGGACAAGAGTGAGAGAAATCAGGAAACGTTAAAACGTTATTTAGAGGATAAGTACGGAGAAAAGCGTCCTCAAATGGCGATAAATAAATGTATAAAGTTTATTAGTGAAATAGAGGAAGGGGATATTATAATAATTCCAAACAAAGGCACTAAAAAAATAACCTTTGTAAAAGCAGGAGAATATTATGAAGAACATTTTAGTGAAGAGCAAGAGTTGCGTGTAATAGAAGCAATTGAGGATAGAGAATGGGAAGTTAAACAGGTAGAATGTCCATATAACAAGAGAAGAAGAATAGAAATATTAAAAACTATATCCGTAAGTGAAATAAATATACATTTGTATATGGCGTTAACTAATTATCATGGTTTAAGTAGTATGCAAGAGTATTCAAAAATGATACTTGATAGCATATATCCATTGTATGTATACAATAATATTTGTTCACTGCAGATAGGAATAAACAACAAGAATGAAATAAATGCTAACGCTATTTCTTTGCTTGTTGCGGGAGTTACTGGATGCTTAAAAGGAGTATCTGGTGAAGAAAATATATATGCTACAATGAATTTAAATTCTCCAGGAAAGATATCTTGTTGGTTTTCAAAAGAAGGTAAGCAGAATGGCAATGGAAAGAAAGTATTTGATGCATTAAAAAGTGGAAAAAGTAAAGCCATTTTTTTGTTGTTAATTGTAGCTGTAACAGGAGGGAAAGCAAAAGTTGGTAATGTTGAGTTGGCTTTACCAGGAATTGTTAAGACTATAGAGGATATAAAAACAATAGATACAAATATTAAAAAGAAAGAAATAGAAGTTGAAAAACTTGGAATGGATAATTTTGAAGAAAAATATGACATTTACAAAAAGTTAAAAGAAGATAACATAGACATAAATGAATTTAAGAATGATATAGATAAGATTATAAAAGCAGGGGAAGACTTAAATTTAGGGTTTAATAAGTTGACTGATAATTAATATAGGAGGTGTACATATGAGAATTATTCTGTTTGTATGCGTTTTTTTATTCACATTATCGTGTTTATTTTCTGTTGAAGATAAATTGTTAGATATGGATAGGATATTTATGGTCAAAAAAGGAGCAATAATTGTTTATGTTACAGGTAGTCTTTTAGCTTTTATTATTGCAATATTATATGATAGTTTGATTTATTAAAAAGAAGCTTACACTCTTCGGGAAACGCTGTTGGTATAAAACAGTGTTGTTCTGAGGAGTGTTTTTTTATGCAAAAATTAGAAAGAAAGGAGTGGTTGCAGTGACTGACAAACAAATAATATTTGCTAATGAATATTTAATTGATTTGAATGGAACAAGGGCGTATAAGGAAGCATATCCACACGTCAAAAATGATAATACAGCAGCAGCTGCAGCCACCCGTTTAATGAACAACCCAGAGGTAAAAGATTACATAGACAAGAGAATTAAGGACAGATTGGAGAGAATAGAAGTAACGCAGGATGATGTAATACAGGAACTGGCAGCAATTGCCTTTGCAAATGGTTCCGATTATGCAAAGGTTGTAACTAAGCCGGTGATGATACAAACATCTGAGGGAGATTATGTTCCTGCTTTGGATAGTGAAGGCAATCAGATGTATTATCAGGCAGTTGAAATAGAAGAGACAGAGGAACTTACCAAAAGGCAAATAAAGGCAATCTCAGGAATTAAGCAGGGGAAAAACGGAATAGAGCTAACTACATATGACAAGGTAAAAGCTCTTGAGTTGCTAGGGAAACATTTAGGAATATTTAAAGACAAGGTAGAGGTGTCAGGCAATATAAATAATCCGTTTGAAGGGCTGACAACAGAACAGCTGCTTAGATTGGCAGGTGAGAACCTTGATTCCAAATGAAAATTTAATAAGATTATATGCAAGAATTGAATTGGCAAGAAGAGATTTTTGGCAATATTGTAAATTAAAAGCTCCAGACTTCTACAAAGAGGATAGGAGCTTTTTACATGATTTCTGTAATGAATTGCAAAGCTTTGTAAAATCAGATGATGAAGTTATGGTTGTAAATATGCCACCAAGACATGGCAAATCAAGAACAGTTGGTAATTTTGTTGAATGGATTCTTGGGAATGACCAAACACAAAAGATAATGACAGGCTCATACAATGAAACATTATCAACAACATTTTCAAAAGGTGTAAGAAATACAATTCTTGAAGAAAAGGCAGATGAAAACAAGGCTGTCTATTCGGATGTTTTTCCGGGAGTAACCATTAAACGTGGTGATGGAGCAATGAATATGTGGTCATTGGAAAATGGATATAATAACTATTTGGCAACATCACCAACAGGAACAGCAACAGGTTTTGGTGCTACGTTGATGATTATCGATGATTTGATTAAGTCGGCACTCGAAGCAAATAATGCAAATATTCTTGATAATCATTGGTCGTGGTTTACAGATACAATGATGTCAAGACTTGAAGAGGGTGGAAAAACAATAATAGTCATGACAAGATGGCACAGCCTTGATTTGGCAGGTAGGGCATTGGAACACTTTAAGAGCATAGGAGTAGAAGTAAGGCATATATGCTATAAGGCGGTTAAGGAAGATGGCACAATGCTTTGTCCTGAAATATTGTCAAAAAAGTCATATGAAAATAAAAGAGCAACAATGGGTATTGATATTGCAGAAGCAAACTATCAGCAGAATCCTATTGACATAAAGGGTAGAATGTACACTTCATTTAAGACGTACAAAGAAATGCCACAATTTAAGCAGATTAGAAATTATACAGATACCGCAGATGAAGGTAAGGACTATTTATGCAGTATTAATTATGGAGTAACATTTGACAATGAAGCGTATATTCTTGATTTGATTTATACACAGGAACCTATGGAAGTGACGGAGCCATTAACAGCTAAGCTGTTATTTGATGGAAATGTAAATGTTGCAAGAATCGAATCAAATAATGGTGGCCGTGGATTTGCCAGAAGTGTTAAGAGAATACTTCAGGATGAATTAAAAAGTAACAAGACAGTTATTAAGTGGTTTACACAGCATAACAACAAGAATGCAAGAATTTTTTCAAATTCAGCGTGGGTAATGCAACACATATATTTTCCTGAAGACTGGAAGAACAGATGGCCTGATTATTATAAGGCAATGTCAAGGTATCAGAGAGAAGGAAAGAATGACCATGATGATGCACAGGATGCAACAACAGGCATTGCAGAAGATTGTGCAAAGAAATCTGACGGATTATCAGTATTAAAGTAAAGAGGTGAAACAAGTGGATTTAGATAGAATGAAAGAATTATTGAGTCAGTATATGCCGGGGCATGCAATGTATATGGTTAAATGTGATATTGCTGACAGATATTACAGAAATCAGAGTGATGTGTTATATGGTCCTAAAAAGGAAGACAATGAAGGCAATCCTTTGAGAAATGCGGATAACAGAATACCCCGCAATTTTCATGGCCTTATAGTAAATCAGAAAGCAGCTTATGCATTCACTACTCCGCCTACGTTTGATGTTGGTAATTCAAAGGCTAATGCAGAAATATTAAAGTCCTTAGGAGATGAATATAGAAAAGAATGTATGGAGCTTTGTGTTAATGCAGCCAATGCAGGTGTTGCATGGATTCATTATTGGACAAATGAGCTAAATGAATTTGAGTGGGCAGTTATTGATAGCAAACAGATTGTTCCGATATGGAATAAGTCAGCAAAACAGAAACTGATAGGAGCATTAAGAGTATATACCCAGATAGATGAAGCAGATGGGAAAAACTACACAATATATGAATATTGGAACAAAGAGGAATGTCAGGTATACAGAAGGCTTCAATCAGATTTAAATTATGACAACTTAACAGATTATGCAATATTTGAGAATCCGACAACAGGAGAACTCGTAAGCGAGTATAGTCACGGAATGGAAGAAATACCTTTCATTCCGTTTTTTAATAACAACATTAAATCATCTGACCTTGATAATATCAAAAGCTTAATAGA
>OGWZ01002275.1_pt1 | contig 15418 bp, 9 predicted proteins | sample 1576141 | NCBI WGS metagenome assembly OGWZ01 (sample SAMEA3541512, study PRJEB24748) | human gut metagenome | biome: human gut; feature: human-associated habitat; material: faeces | place: China | collected 2012
CTTTATTTAGAAGTTTATTATATATATATAAATATATATATAATAATATATAATATATAACAATTTAAAACAATATTAATCCATAAGCGATATATACCCCCTAGGAAAAAACTGAGGAACTGAGTTATTGAGGAACTGAGTCAATGATAGAGACTTAGAATCTTACTTTTGATACTGTTGGATATGTGCTTGTATTAAAAGTTAAGTGATAGATTATCAGATAGATAAGATACTTGACGCCCTGAAATAGGGCGTCAAGGTTTTATTGTGATACCCATACGTTGTGAAACACGACGTATGGGTATGAAAAAGAGTTTCGTTACATTGAACTTTCAAATCGTAACTTGATGAGATCTGGCTGATTTACATCTCAACCACTACTTCATGCTTGCCTTCAGAGCAAGGAATGATGGTGCCTGAGATAGGAGTGCCATCCACTGTAATCTGCTTCACACCCTTCTGGTTTCCGCTAGGATTCTTTACTGTGATATGGTATTCGCCACCACGGAACTTGCGGGTTACCTCATACTCCTTAGCGGTGCTTGGGAGACAAGGATCGATGAGCAAACCTTCATAATCTGGCTTGATGCCGAGGATGAATTCTGATACTGTATACCACATCCATGCCGCTGTACCGGTGAGCCAGGAGTTCTTTCCTTCGCCCGGTTTGGCTGCATCCTTACCGGCTACCATCTGGCAGTTTACGTAAGGCTCTACCTTGTGAAGTGTCTGATATTTTTCCTCTACATAGCTAGGCAGAATCTTGGTATAATGGCTCCAGGCATCGTTGCCTCGACCGGCTACAGTCTCTCCGATGATGACCCAAGGATTGTTGTGGCAGAAGATACCGGCGTTCTCCTTGTAACCTTCAGGATAAGAAGAAATCTCACCCATTTCTACATGATAGGTAGTGTAGGCTGGGTTGTTCAGCACCAGTCCGTGCTCGCATTCCAGTCGTTTCTTGCTGCTGTCCAGTGCTTTATCGCAGAGTCCTTCTTCCAGACCGATACCAGCCATCGTACACCAGCCCTGGCTCTCGATGAAGATTTTGCCTTCCTCGTTCTCATCACTACCAATCTTGTTGCCGAAGAAATCGTAAGCGCGGAGGAACCATTCACCGTCCCATCCATGCTGCTTCACAGCCTCGTTCATCTCATCTACAGCCTGCTGCATGCGCTCGGATTCTGTCAAATAATCTTCCTCTGCAAGACCGGCTATTTCGCCCTCCTTGCTTTCCATAGCTTCCTTGGCAAGCTGCTTGCACAGAGCCACATAATCCTTGCCTGTAACGACGAACAGACCGGCTATCATCAGACTCTCTGCCTTGCTTCCTTCGCCCTTGTTTTCGGTGGTCTGGAAACTCTCGTTAGGGTCCCAGGAGAAGCAGTTCAGGTTCAGACAGTCGTTCCAGTCGGCTCTTCCGATGAGTGGCAACTTGTGCGGACCCAGGTTGTTGATAACATGGTTCATCGAAATCTTGAGGTGCTCGAAGAGGCTTACTTCTGTGCCTGGCTGGTTGTCGAAAGGCACCTGCTCAGCGAGGATAGAGAAGTCGCCCGTCTCCTTGATATAGGCTACGGTACCGAAGATGAGCCAGCATGGGTCGTCGTTGAAACCGCCACCGATATCGTTGTTGCCACGTTTGGTGAGCGGCTGATACTGGTGGTAGCAGCCACCGTCAGGGAACTGGGTGCTGGCGATATCGATGATGCGCTGGCGGGCACGGGTAGGTATCTGATGAACGAAACCTACGAGGTCCTGGTTGGAATCGCGGAAGCCCATGCCTCGGCCGATGCCGCTCTCGAAGAAACTTGCCGAACGCGACATACAGAAGGTGATCATGCACTGATACTGGTTCCAGATGTTCACCATACGGTCTAACTTGTCGTTGCCGCTCTTCACGGTGAAGATGTTCAGCAGGTTATCCCAGTACTTGTTGAGTTCTGCGAAGGCAGCATCCACCTTTTCTGTGGTATCAAACTTGGCGATAAGCTGATGAGCTTTCTCCTTGTTGATTACCTTCTTGGCGCTGAACTTCTTGTCCTGCTCGTTCTCCACATAGCCCAGCAGGAAGATGAGGTCGCGGCTCTCGCCTGGCTGCAGGGTAACCTCGATATAATGAGATGCGATAGGGCTCCAGCCGTGGGCAAAACTGTTGCGTGGCTTGCCTTCCATCACAGCCTCAGGCTCGGCAAACTCGTTGTAGAGTCCGATGAAGCTCTCGCGGTCGGTATCGTAGCCCTGAATCTCGGTATTCACTGTGTAGAAAGCGTAGTGGTTGCGGCGCTCGCGATATTCGGTCTTGTGATAGATGGTAGAACCCTCTACCTCCACCTCGCCCGTAGAGAAGTTGCGCTGGAAGTTCTCCATGTCGGTAGCAGCATTCCAGAGGCACCACTCTGCAAAGGAGAACACTTTGAGGGTCTTCACCTCCTCAGTCTGGTTCTTCAGCGTCATCTTCTGCACCTCAGCCCATGTATGGAGGGGTACGAAGAAGAGCACACTCGCCTCTACGCCGTTCTTGCTGCCCGTGATGCGGGTATAGTTCATGCCGTGGCGGCACTCGTAGCTGTCGAGCGGTGTCTTGCAAGGTTTCCATCCCGGGTTCCATACGGTATCGCCATCTTTGATATAGAAATAGCGACCGCCGTTATCCATCGGCACACCATTGTAGCGATAACGGGTGATGCGACGGAACTTGGCATCCTTGTAGAAGGAATAACCACCTGCTGTGTTTGAGATGAGCGAGAAGAAATCCTCGTTACCCAAATAATTGATCCAAGGCCATGGGGTCTTTGGGTCAGTAATCACGTATTCGCGATTGGCGTCATCAAAATGACCATACTTTTTTTCTGCCATTGTTTTTTTAATGTTATTTCTTGGTAAAATATACTATTTTGGTGCAAAGATAGTAAAAAGTTTAAGTTTCGGGGTTAGAAAACAGTTTTTTTTTGTATTTTTGCAATGAAAAGTTTGATGATTATCATCATTCTATAAACATTTAATACAATTGGCTTATGAAAAGAAACATTTTATCACTTCTGATAGCCCTCTTTGCTACGATGCAGGTAGCGGCTCAGACATACGACAACTTGTGGAAGCAAGCTGAAATCAATGCTCAGAAGGACCAGCCTAAGAGCGAAATCGCGGTGATGAAGAAAATCATCGCCAAGGCTTCGGCTGCCAAAGATTACGGGCAGCTGCTGGCGGCTGAGATAAGACAGATGACACTCTGGAAAGAGATTTCGGCTGACTCGCTGACGCCTAACGTGAAGCGGATGGAAGCAGAGGTGCTGAAGGTGAACGACCCCGCATTGAAGGCGGTGAGATATGCCGTGCTGGGCAAGGTGTACCGTGATATGAACGAAAAGAAAAGCCAGGAGTTCTTCAAGAAGGCCTTGGGACAGCCTGAACTTCTTGCCCGACATACATCTGCAGAGTATGTTCCATTGACGCTGAAGGGCGTGGATGGCAGTTCCTTTAACAACGATCTGCTGCATCTCATCGGATTCGAGGCAGACAGCAAGGAGGCGTATCTGCAGCTGTACACCTATTATAATAAGGTGGGCAATCGGGGTGCGGCTTGTCTCTGTGCCTATAAGCTCATCGAGAAATACCGCCAGGACGACGTGAGAGTGGTGAAGAAATCGAAGTATCTGCAGACCATCGACTCGCTCATCCAGATTTATCAGGATATTCCGGAGGCAGGCGAACTTGCCGTGGAGCATTTCCGCTTCATGGAAGGTGCTACCGATGCCAAACCGCAGGATAAGCTCAACTATATCAACTATGCGCTGAGCCGCTGGGGTGAATGGTCGAGAATGAACGAACTGAGAAATGCGCAGAAGCGACTTACCGAACCGATGTTCCGGGTGAAGGATATGCCGCAGGTATTGCGACCTGGGGAGAAGGTTTGGGTGCAGCTGGATGTGCGTAATCTCCGGAACCTGAAAATCAGCATCTCCCGCCTCAATATTACGGCAGATAACGATTATAATGCGCAGGATGAGGCTACCTATAAGATGCTCCTGAAGAAGACTACGAAGCTGCATCAGAAGGATTTTAGCCGCGACTACTACGGTCGGCCGGATTATGAAACGGTGAAGGATTCCATCGAAATCGGTGGCAATCTGCCACTGGGTGCATATCTGATGGAGGTGACTTCGGATAATACCGGCATCGCTCCACAGCGAGAACTCTTCTATGTCAGCAATCTGGCGGTGATGATCCAGCAGTTGCCTGATGACAAACATCGCTATGTAGTGGTGAATGCTACCGATGGACAGCCTGTACCGGGTGCGAAAATCATGCTCTATGACAGGGATTATGATGTGAAGACGGGCAAGTGGAAGAGACTGGTTCATGCCCGCTTGACTACCGATGAGAACGGCGAGGCTTACTTCAAGAATGTGGATGGAAACGTCTTGATTTCCACCAGCAATGACAAGTTTACGCCTGCCAAGGATATCTATCTTTCTCGCACCCGCTATTACGAACGGAAGGATGACAAGATTAAACATCAGCTGTTTACCGACCGCAGCATCTATCGCCCGGGTCAGACCGTGCATGCCTCAGCCATTTCCTACATCGTGAAGAAGGGCTTGGATGCCAGTGTGCCTGGCAAGAGCATGGAACTGAATTTTATCCTGCGAGATGCTAACGGGAAGCAGGTGGCTGAGCAGAAGGCTACTACCGATGAATACGGTACGGCTTCCGTAGATTTCGAATTGCCGAAGGAGGGACAGACGGGACTGTATTTCATCTCCGTGAATGGAACGGTAACAAAATATGTAAGAGTGGAGGAATACAAGCGTCCAACCTTCGAGATTACCTTCCCGAAGGTGAATGAGAAATATAACTGGGGCGATACTGTAGTGGTGAAGGCTACAGCCAAGACCTACTCTGGTGTGCCTGTGCAGGGTGCCAAGGTGGAGTATCAGGTGACTCGCAGAAACCAGCTTTGGTGGTGGGGCGCAGGCTCTGCCGGACAGCTGGTAAAGACAGACAGTTGCGTGACTCGTGAGGACGGAACCTTCGATGTGGAAATTCCGCTGGAGGCTTCCTTGTCAGGAAAAGACGAGGCTGATATGAGCGAGTTCATGCGCATCGCCCGTTTCTTCAACTTCGAGGTCTCAGCCATCGTTACCGACATCAGCGGTGAGAGCCACGAGGGCGTGATGAGTCTGCCTCTGGGCACCAAGCCAACCATCCTCACGGTGAATCTTTCTAAGCGTATCGAAACAGACAGTCTGAAGACGGTGACCTTCGCTTACCGCAATGCCAGTGGTATGCCGATTTCTAGTAGGTTGAAATATCGAATTGATAAGGGCGAATGGAAGGATGCCGAGGCGAATGCACCGTTTTCTATCAAGGAATATGCTTCTTCTTCTGCCTCTTCTTCCCTCGTTTGGAAATCTGGCGTTCATCAGTTGGAGGCAATCTGCGGACAGGATACCCTGCAGCAGAAGTTCACGCTCTTCAGCATGAAGGATACCCATCCGGTGGAGCCAACCACCGAATGGTATTATCAGACGGCGAAGACTTTCCCTCGTGATGGCAAGCCGGTCTATATCCAGGTGGGCTCTTCGGAGAACGGAGCGCACATCGTATATTCCATCATCGCCGGCAACAAACTGCTGGAGAAGGGCGCCTGGGAGTTGGGCGACAGCATCGTGACTCTGCCTTTCACCTACAAGGAGGAATATGCGTCGGGCATCGTACTGAACTATAGTTTCGTGAAGCAAGGTAAGTGCTATACCCGAATGATGAGCATCGCCCGTCCTTTGCCTGAGAAGAAACTGGATATCGCCTGGAAGACCTTCCGCAACCGTCTGACCCCTGGACAGAAGGAGGAGTGGACGCTGAAGATTACCACCCCTGACGGCAAGCCAGCCAAGGCGCAGCTGATGAGCGTACTCTATGACAAGTCGCTCGACCAGATAGCCCCGCATTCCTGGAAAATGTCGCTCGGATTCAGCCAATGGTTGCCAAGCTGCTACTGGACGAGTAATCTGTGGTATTATAAGATGGATTTATTGGGTGTTTATCCTACTAAATATTTTGACCAGAAACAACTGGATGTAGATAAGTTTGATGGCAAATACTTTAGCTATTATGCTTATATGCAAGCGGTGGAGCTGAGCAAGTTGGAACGTTCTTCTGGCGGAACCGTTGAGTCTGTTCGTATACAAAAAGACGAGGTGGTTCGAGAAGAAGCGAAAGGCATCTGGATTCGCAGCTCTAAAATGACCCGTGTCGGAGCGGCTGCTCCATCTGCCAACAAGGTTTTTGATGTAGTAGAGGAGATGCCGCAGTTTGCCGGTGGTTCTGGCTCAGATGCAGGACAATTCCTCGACAAGGTGCAGGTGCGTGAGAATATGAACGAGACCGCCTTCTTCTATCCTGCCTTGGAGAGCGACAACAATGGCAACGTTGCCATCAGGTTTACCCTGCCGGAGAGCGTGACTACCTGGAAGTTCATGGGCTTGGCTCATGACAAGGAGATGCGCAATGGTTTGCTGGTGGATGAGGCTGTGGCTCAGAAGACCGTGATGGTGCAGCCTAACATGCCTCGCTTCCTGCGTGAGGGCGATAAGAGCACCATCGTGGTGAAACTCTTCAATACTTCCGACAAGAAGGTGAGCGGCAACACCCGTATGCAGATTCTTGACCCGGAGACCAACAAGGTGGTTTGGCAGAAGACACAGAACTACAGCATTGATGCCGAGGGCTCTGCTACCATCTCCTTTGATGTCCAGGGACTGAAAGAAGGCGTATATATTAATAAGGTGGTGGCTGCCGGTAATGGCTACAGCGATGGCGAACAGCACTATCTGCCGGTTTTGAGCAACCGTGAACTCGTGGTGAACACCCTGCCTATCACCCTGCATCAGAAGGGTGAGCAGAGCTTCGACCTGAGCAAACTCTTCCTGAACAAGGAGGGCAAACAGGCGAAGGGCACTGAAGAGGCAAAGGTAACCATCGAGTACACTAATAACCCAAGTTGGCTGATGGTGAAGGCGCTGCCAGCCATCAGTAATCCGGATGAGGAGGACGCCATCTCGCTGATGTCTGCCATCTATGCCAATACTATCACAAACCATGTACAGAAGCATCTCTCGCTGGAAAATCTCACTCAGGAGAGCATCCGCCTGCAGAATCAGGTGGAGAAACTGAAGAAGTTGCAGAACGCTGACGGTTCCTTCTCCTGGTGGAAGGGAATGAAGGGCAGCCGGTATATGACTACATCGGTAGCCGAAATGATGGTTCGATTGAATGCCATCGCAGGTGTGCAGAAATCAACCGCCCGGATGCTGACTTCCGCCATCGATTATCTCTCCTGGCAGACAGCACAGGAAGTAAGAGAAATGAAGAAGCAGGAGGAGAAAAAGCAGAAGGTGAATCCTAGCGAACAGGCGCTTCATTATCTCTACATCCTTTCGGTGGATGGCAGAAAGATGAAGCAGAATCTGGAGCAGGATAAGGCTTATCTCCTGGACAAGATGTCGGAGATGACCGGTGATTTCTCCATCTATGGCAAGGCGCGTGCTGCCGTGGTACTCGCCAGAAACAGCCAGCAGAATGCTGCTTACCGCGAGAAGGCAGGCGAATATCTGCAGAGCGTGAACGAATATGCCGTTTACCGCGAGGAGATGGGCCGCTACTACGATACCCGCAAGGCACTCTACAGCTGGAGAAACTATAAGATTCCTACCCAGGTATCCGTGATAGAGGCGATGCAGATGCTGAAACCGAACGACAAGCAGACCATCGAGGAACTGCAGCGCTGGCTCCTGATGTCGAAACGCACCCAGGTTTGGGATACGCCAGTGAACACCGTGGATGCCGTCTACGCCTTTATGAAGGGCAATGAGAGCAACTGGAGCAGGAAGGCTGAGAATGCCGTGCTGAAACTGGATGGCAAGCTGCTGCCGATGCCGCAGGATTCCACTACTTTGGGCTATGTGAAGACCGAAAGACCGGGCAAGGCATCTAAGCTGAGCATCGACAAAAAGAGCGATTATACCAGCTGGGGAGCTGTCTATGCAGAGTTTAAGCAGCCTATCAGCGAAATCGGTTCCATGGAGTCGGGCATCAAGGTGCGCCGTGTCATCGTTCCAGCCGAATCTGAGAGCAAGGGCAATGCGCAGGTAGGCGAGAAGGTGAAGGTAACGCTCATCATCACCGCCGACCGCGACTACGACTTTGTGCAGATTACGGATAAGCGTGCGGCATGCCTGGAGCCGGTTAACCAGTTGAGCGGTTATCAGTGGAGCATAGGCTGCTATGTTTCTCCAAGAGACCATGCAACAAATTTCTATTTCGATCGTTTATCTAAAGGTAAGCACATCGTAGAAATGGAGTATTACGTGGATAGAAAGGGCGACTATCAGAGCGGAACTTGCACCGCTGAGTGTACCTACAGTCCGGAGTTTGGTGGCCGCACAGAGACCTATGAATTGAAAGTTAATAATTGATAGTTAAAAGTTTATAGATTGATAATTTAAAATAGAATAGTATGAAACGGATGAATATATGGATGCTCTCAGCGCTGTTGGCGCTGCCTGCATCGGCACAGAAGATTACAACCCAGCACGAGGTGGTAGACTGCGGACAGGTGGTGTTCCACAAGCCTGTAACTGCCGAATTCGTGCTGAAGAATGACGGGCACAAGCCGTTGGTTATCAACAATGTATTGAAAAGCTGCGGATGTACGGAGGTAGATTATCCGAAGACGAGCATAGCTGCCGGCGAAAGTTTCGTCATCAAGGCGGTATACGATGCCAAGCAGATGGGTACTTTCACCAAGCAGGTTTGCCTCTATACCAATGCGGATGAAGAGCCGTTCATCCTCTCTATGAGGGGAAGGGTAGTGGGCAGCGTAGTAGATTTCGCTGGTTCTTACGATGAGATGCTGGGTGTCATCAAGAGTGATGCCCAGGAGGTGGAGTTTGATGACGTGAACCGTGGCGACCGTCCGGTTCAGCGCATTCATATCTTCAATCCTACCGACGAAGTGCTGGAGCCGGTAGTGATGCATCTGCCATCCTATCTTCATGCTTTCGTATCGCCTTCCCAGGTGGCTCCGCGTCATTCTGCCGAAATCAGTTTCGTGCTGGATTCCAAGAAACTGCGCGACCTGGGCTTGAACCAGACATCGGTTTATCTCGGTGAGCGTCCTGGCGATAAGATTGCGCCTGAGAAGGAAATCGTGGTATCAGCCGTTCTTCTTCCTGGTTTCGAAAACATGACTCCAGCCAAGAAGGCACTGGCTCCGAAGATAGAGATGTCTGCCACCGATCTCAATCTGGGTAGTTTCAATGGAAAGAAGAAGCTGAAGGGTGAGATTCTGATTACCAATAAGGGTAAGTCGGAACTGGATATCCGCAGCATGCAGATGTTTACGATGGGCTTGCAGGTGAAACTGAAGAAGAGTAAGATTCAGCCAGGAGAGACCGTTAAGATGAAGGTGACGGCTGTGGCTGCCGACTTGAAGAAATCGCGTGTCAGACACCCTCGTATCCTCATAATTACGAATGACCCTGACCATGCTAAGGTGGTGGTGAAGATTTATGTACAATGATTTAAAAACGAATATCGTGCAGATAGAAATAGATAACGGCAGTGGGTTCTGCTTTGGCGTAACCACTGCCATCAAGAAAGCTGAAGAGGAGTTGGCTAAGGGCGGTAAACTTTACTGCCTGGGCGATATTGTGCATAACGGTATGGAGGTGGAGCGCCTGCATGAAGCGGGACTCATCACGATAGACCATGAGCAGATGGAGGAACTGCAGGGCGTAAAGGTCTTGCTCCGTGCTCATGGTGAACCGCCTGAAACTTATGCCCTTGCTGAGCGAAATAACATTGAAATCATCGATGCTACCTGTCCTGTGGTGCTCCAGTTGCAGCGCCGCATCAAGAAGCAGTATGTCAACAATCCGGAGGCACAGATCGTGATTTTCGGCAAGAACGGGCATGCTGAAGTGCTCGGACTGGTGGGGCAGACGGAGAGTCATGCCATCGTGGTAGAGAAGTTTGAGGATGTGAAGCAGCTGAAGGAAACCGGTCAGCTGGATTTCTCTAAAGATATCTATCTTTACTCCCAGACTACCAAGAGTCTCGATGAGTTCCACCGCATCATCGAATATTGCCAGGAGCATATTGTTGAGGGCGCTGTCTTCAAGAGTTTCGATACCATCTGCCGTCAGGTGGCTAACCGCATGCCTAACATCGCTGCCTTTGCCAGCAAGCATGATGTCATCCTCTTTGTGAGTGGCAGAAAGAGTTCGAACGGCAAGGTGCTTTTCAAGGAATGCAAGAGCGTGAATGCCAACAGCTACCAGATAGAAAGTGCTGACGAAATAGATATGAACTGGTTCAAGGATGTGGAAACGGTAGGTATCTGTGGTGCTACCAGTACGCCGAAGTGGCTGATGGAAGAGTGCAAGGATAAGATAATCAAGGAAAACTCTGCTCTTTTGTAATAAGAGTTAAAATATTGATTATCAGCTATTTAATATACTTGGTACGGTGTTTCGCCGTATCAAGGGTAGAGGGTAGTTTTATCGTTGATTGAAAAGCTTAATATGTTGGTTATTAATTAGTTAACCCATTTGACGTTGTGTTTTACAACGTCAAATGGGTTTATCTTTTATAAACTGTCTGAAAATAAAACAGGTGATAAATCTTCTCCCGAAGACCTATCACCTTCAAAAAACAGTAATTAACTCAAAATTTATAATCTATATCATTACTACCTTGTTAATATGGTTGCAAAGATACTAAATTGAAGTTTTTTTTTCCAAATCTTTTCATCGAATAGAATAAATTTATCGGCAAAAGTAGTATATTTAACGTATTTTTGCATTAATAACCCGGCAGTCTCTTCTCTGTAGCTTATTCTGCTATTGCTTTTTGATATTGTTCCATCAGCCATGCCTTTTGTTCTGGAATGGTCATGTTGCTGTTGTCGAGCGTGATGGCATCATCTGCTTTTCTGAGTGGGGAAGTCTCGCGGTGGGTATCGATATAGTCGCGCTCCTCTACATTCTTCAGAATCGCATCGAAGTCGGCTGGCATTCCTTTCTCCTTCAGTTCATCGAAACGGCGCTGTGCTCTCACCTGTGAACTGGCTGTTACGAAAATCTTCAGTTCGGCATTAGGGAACACGGTGGTACCTATATCGCGACCATCCATCACGATACCCTTGTCTTCGCCCATCTTCTGCTGCTGTTCTACCAGCGCCTCTCTGACGAAAGGAACGGCGGCAATCGGACTAACGTGGTTGGAAACCTCTAACGAACGGATTTCCTTTTCTACCAGTTCGCCGTTCAGATAGCAGTCTGGGCGACCGGTTGTTGCATTAAACTTGAATGAGATGCTGATGTTCTTCATCTCCTTCTGCAGTTCTTCAGTCTTTACGGCTCCATCTGCTTCGAAGAGCTGATGACGCAGCGCATAGAGGGTTACCGAGCGGTACATGGCGCCCGTATCTACATAAACATAACCTATTTCCTTGGCAAGATCCTTTGCCATCGTACTCTTACCGCAAGAAGAGTATCCGTCTATTGCTATTGTTATTTTCTTCATAATTTCGAACTAACTTTAATGTATAATTTATAATCTGTAACTTACGTTCAGCATGAGACTGTTGCTACTGACGTGATATTTGCCGTAGGCAACGTTCAGATGGAAGCGCTCCAGGTTGATACCGCCACCCACAGAGAAACCGGCTCCATGACTGCTTTCCTCATCTTCTGAGGTGCTGATTTTCATCTCGTTGGCTCTCCGGAAGTTGTAGCCGGCACCTATCCACAGGCTCTCCGAAAGCAGAATGTCGGCACCTACTACGGCATGATCACGAAGACTGCTGTCCCAATGGTTCAGGTTGACCAATGTGGCTGATACCCTGAACGGTGCGTTGGCGAAGCGTTTCGTCACACCCAACTGCAGGTCGATCGGCATCTTCTCATATTCATTGTCGTAAGCTTTCAGCTGTCCACCCAGATTCTTTGCCGCACATGAAACCGACCATTCCGTTTCCGGATCGTAATAGTTGATGCCCAGATCCACTCCCACAGCGATAGAATTGTAATCGCCAATATACGAAGTGATGAATTTGGCGGCAATACCACCCGCAAACTTTTCACCGAGCATATAAGAGAAGTAACCCGCAACGGCAATGTCCTTTGCCGAGAACTCACCCATTTGGATGTTGTTCTCATCCGTCTCTTTCATCTTACCGTAGTCAACAAGCTGAGCCGAAACAGCCCACGAAGCCTTGTCGTTGACAATACGGTTGAAACTAGCCGAGGCAGTGTTCACCCCCGACATATAGTTCATATAATTGAGATTGACCGTCTTGTCGTTTACTGATGACAGGAGAGCCGGATTATGGAATATGAGTGCCTCATCATCTTCTATCAAGGTGATGTTGTCGCCACCCAGAGCAGCTGCATGGGCACTCACCGGCAAGCGAAGGAAATTATACCCCGTTTGGCTCTCTTGAGCATCAATAATTGTCGCAAAAAGCGTCAATATTGCGGAAATTACATATTTTTTCATTTAAATTTTCTAATTCTTTGGCAAAGATACTGCTTTTTTCAATAATAAGAAGTAATTTTGCAATGTTTTCGTAGGAAATAACGATTTTAAACGGTTTTTATTGTGGAAATTAAGAAATCAAATAGCGCACAACTGGAAGATAAGCGGGTTACATTTTTTCTGCTGGGGTTGCTGCTGGCTTTTACTTTCATCTTCGTAGGACTCCAATATCAGAGAGGTCAGCAGGGAGATGATGACTTGTCGGAATCGATGGAAGATCTCTCACAGGATCTGGAAATGTCAGCTCGTCCCGACCAGAAAGATATGGTGAGTGCAGAGGCTGTTTCGGCTCCTGCTTCTAAGTCAATTACCCAGGAAGTGAAGGCTGCCGAGCAACAGACTCAGAAGGCACCGCAGAAAATCAGTTCTACAACCAGCGAACTGGTTATCGGCGACGGCTCGGGTGTAGTGGATGGATCTGAGGTGAAGGAAGCGGTTCCTGAAACTCCCATTGAGAATCCGGGAGCTGAGGCTCCTATCAAACTGACCGTCGTGCAGAAGATACCGCAGTTTCCTGGTGGCTGGTCTGCCTTCATGCAGTGGCTTACCAAGAACCTGAAGTACCCTGTAGCTGCCCAGAAGAGTAAGATTCAGGGAACCGTAGTGGTATCCTTTATCGTAAACAAGGATGGAAGTGTTGCCAATATCAAGGTAAGCACTTCGGTAGATCCATTGCTCGACAACGAGGCTTTGAGGGTGATGAAGATGATGCCGAAGTGGAAACCGGGCATCGATAAAGGCAAGGTCTGTCGCACGATGATTGCCATCCCGGTAGTGTTCCAGCTATAAATTATAAATTGTTCATTGTAAATTATACATTATAAATTATACATTATTATGAAGACAGCAGATGAAATTTTAAGCATGGTAAATGAGTTTCTGGCTAATTTGCCTTACGAAAGAAAGCCAAAGTCTCTTTATGAGCCTATCAGATACGTTCTTTCTATGGGTGGCAAGCGTATTCGTCCTACGCTCATGCTTCTGGGCTACAATCTTTTCAAGGACAATCCTGAGAAGATTCTGATGAATGCCGTTGCCCTGGAAACTTATCATAACTATACTTTGCTGCATGATGACCTGATGGACAATGCTGATTTGCGTCGCGGTCATGAAACGGTTCATAAGAAATGGGATGCCAATACGGCAATCCTTTCGGGCGACAGCATGCTCGTTCTGGCTTATGAGCGTATGGCTCAATGTGATGAAAAGCATCTTGCCAAGGTGTTGAAACTCTTTACTTCCACTGCCCTGGAAATTGGTGAAGGTCAGCAGTTTGATATGGAGTTTGAAAACCGTAATGATGTGAAGGAGGAGGAATATATCGAGATGATCCGCCTCAAGACCAGCGTACTCCTGGCTTGTGCCTTGAAGATGGGTGCAATCCTTGCCGATGCTTCTGATGAGGATGCAGAGAACCTGTATAAGTTTGGCGAGCAGATCGGATTGGCGTTCCAGTTGCAGGATGATTACCTCGATGTTTACGGCGATACCAAGGTGTTCGGTAAGGAGATTGGTGGCGATATCACATCCAACAAGAAGACGTATATGCTCATCAATGCTTTCAACCATGCCAACGACGCTCAGCGTGCAGAACTGCAGAAGTGGGTGGATGCCGAGGAGTTCGACCGCAAGGAGAAGGTGGCTGCCGTTACCCGTCTCTACAACGAGATTGGTATCGACAAAATGGCGCAGGATAAGATAGCTTATTATTTCGAGCAGAGCAAGAAGTATCTGGATGCCGTGAATGTGCCTGCTGAGCGTAAGGAGGAATTGGCAAAGTATGCTCAGAAAATGATGAAGCGACAGTACTAATTTCAAAGTTCAATGTTCAAAGTAATAGATACACATACGCATTTTGATGCGGAAGAATTTGATGAGGATAGGGCGGAGGCTTTCGCCCGAGCTAAAGAAGCGGGGGTAGGTAAGGTGTTCCTGCCTGCCATCGATGTGAAGACTACGCACGCTGTGCTGGCTCTGAGCCGGGAATATCCGGGCTACGCCTATCCTATGATTGGCTTGCATCCTGAAGAGGTGAAGGAAGACTGGAAGGAGCAGCTGGCTGAACTCCGGAAGATACTGGAGGAGCATCGCATGACGGGAAATGCTGGGCAGACGGCTGATTCTCCACTGATTTCTGACTTTATCGCTGTGGGCGAGGTAGGACTGGATTATTACTGGAGCCGTGAGTTCGAGCATGAGCAGCTGGAGGCTTTTGAGGAACAGGTGAAGTGGGCGATAGAGACCCGCTTGCCATTGATGATTCATTGCCGCAAGGCACAGAACGAGATGGTGCATCTGCTCAGACAGTATCAGAAAGACCTGCCGGGCGGCGTGTTCCATTGCTTTACCGGCAATCAGAAGGAGGCAGAGGAACTCCTCTCGTTCGATAACTTCGTGCTGGGCATCGGTGGAGTTTCTACCTTCAAGAGCAGTCATCTGCGTGAAGACCTCCCTGCCGTGGTTCCGATGAACCGCATTGTTTTGGAAACCGACTCTCCATACATGGCTCCCGTTCCATATCGCGGAAAGCGCAATGAGAGCGCCTTCGTGGTAGAAGTACTTAAAACCTTGGCAAAAGCCTACAACGTGAGCGAAGAAAAGTTTGCAGAACAGACGAATAAAAATGTAGAAAGTGTCTTTCACTTCTAGGGAAATGCCCCACACGCCCTGAAGACTCAAAGCTCTAGAAGCAGCACGCCCTGAAAGGACAGAAGCTCCTAGCCCAGGGCAACACCCTGGGTTATAATGGCAATCAGCAAAGCGCCCTGTTTTACTCTAATTGAGCAAGCTTTGAGCGTATTTTTTAACGTTAATT
>OGWZ01002279.1_pt1 | contig 15381 bp, 10 predicted proteins | sample 1576141 | NCBI WGS metagenome assembly OGWZ01 (sample SAMEA3541512, study PRJEB24748) | human gut metagenome | biome: human gut; feature: human-associated habitat; material: faeces | place: China | collected 2012
ATGTCTTGAGACAAGTGCACCCCCTGAAGAATGTCTTGAGACAAGTGCACCCCCTGAAGAATGTCTTGAGACAAGTGCACCCCCTGAAGAATGTCTTGAGACAAGTGCACCCCCTAACGTATATCAAACAGCCACGCGAGCTTCACCACGATGTTCGAGTGGTTAGAACGTGCGAAGTAGTCGCGCTTCGAGTCGCCGTAGATGTTGCCCAAGCCGTAGTAGTAGCGACCCTCGAGCAGCAGACTGCCTGCATGCGGTATGCGCCACTCAACGCCCAAGCCTGCCGCAATGCCGTAGTCGAACTTGTTCTCTACAGCCATTGTGTCCTGCGCGCAAGTCTGGTTGGCGCGGTCTGTGGTGTTGCGGTCGGCTAACGTGAAGTTGGTCTTTGTCGACTCGTTTATCATATAGCCGAACTGCGGACCAGCCTGAAAGAAGAACTGCAAGCCCTTGCGTTCCTTTCCCCACGCCAGGTGAGCGAACACCGGCAGCTGTATGTAGTTGATGTCGCGCTGATACGCCTCAGCCACGCCCGTAGTAGGATTAATCACGGGCTTGTCGTTGACGTCGAGAATACTCTCCTTCCAACCGATGCGCACATAGTTCAGCTCGGCGTACACAGAGCAGTAGGTCTTGAAGTATTTCTCGCAGGTGTACTTGAACGAGAGACCGGCGGTGAAGCCCGGGTGCTGCGTCTGCGTCACCTTTGGCACGAAGCTCACGCTGCTCATCACGAAGCCGCCGTTGAAGCCGAGTGCAAGGTCGTTGCGGTAGTCGCCCACCTGCGCCTTTGCGCACACGGCTGCCGTCAGCAGCAGAGCGAGGAGTGCTTTTCTTATTGTCTTTATCATTTGTTTTTTCTCTTTAAGCCTTTCTAAACCTTTCTGTTCTAAGCCTCTCTAAGCCTTTCTAAGCCTTTCTGTTTCTAAGCCTTTCTAAGCCTCTTTAAGCCTTTCTAAGCCTCTTAAGAAGAGCAGCCAAGCCCTCCCCGACGGGGAGGGTTGGGAGGGGCTTTAATACGTAATTGTTTCTATCGTGCGTGTCGGCTTGTAGTGGAGCAGCACGAAGCAGTTGTTCTGCATACCACCGTTCGTCACGCGCTTGAACTTCAGCGGAGTCTGCAGCGGCTTGTACGTATTCTGCTGCGGAGTGCCGTTGAACTGCTTGCCGTACTTGTTTATGCCGCGTATGAAGAACTGCGCCTGGTCGTAGCCCGTGAGGGCGAAGCGCGGCAGAGCCAAACGCATATCCGACTTGAACCACTGGCGATAGTGGCGCTCCAGACTTGCTGTAGCCGGCGCCGACTCGTTGTAGACGTAAGCCGTCGGGATGTATGCCTCGTACTTGTAATAGTAGTCCTGGTATACGCGCTTGTACATCAGCCATTCGTTGTAGCCGTACATCGCAATCTGTATGTTCGGGTAAGAAGCACGCAGCGTGTTCAGCTTCGCAAACGTAGAGTTAAGCTGCGGTGAACGACCCGTGTTCAGAATCACCACGTTGCGCTTCTTTGCGCTGAACGCCTTGGCGAACATCGGCTCCGACGACTTCAGGTTTGTTATGTTGTACGCAATGCCCTCAGCCTCAAGACGGCGGCGCAGGGCGGCTGTGAACACACCTTTGTCGCTTGTCGTGTCGTTGCAGTCGACAAACACCGGATGCGCATCCTTGAAGCGGTCCATGAACGCGTTCACAGACAGTTCGGCAGTGAGCACACGACTCTGATAAACCTGGAAGATATGGTCGTTGGTCTCCACGTCGCCACCGTTGATAGAGAACGGGATGACGAGACGTATGCCGTTCTTGCGGCAGAAGTCGCCTATCGGTTTCACCTGCTTGGTGTAGAGCGGACCGAAGATAAGGTCGCAGTTCTTGGCGTTGGCGTCGGCAAGCACCTGCGCTACGCTGGCATCCTTATGCAGGTTCCAAGCGAAGATGTTGGTGTTGATGCCCTGACTGCGCAGACTGTCGCACGCCATGAGCACGCCACGGTAGTATTCTATCATGCGCTGTCCGTCGCCGTCCACGTTGTGCAGCGGCAGCATCACGCCCACGTTCACCGTGTTAGCCGCACGCTGCTGTGTTGCAGAAGCCTTCGGCGCCGCAGTCGTAGGGGTGGTCTGCACCTGCTTCGGGAACGGAATGAGCAGCTGCTCGCCCTTCTTCAGCACATAGTCGTTCTTCTGCATGTCGGGGTTTGCCTGCATCAGCTCGTCGATGGTGATGCCGAACTTCTGGGCGATGCCATATATCGTGTCTTTCTTCTTTACCTTATACAAGTCTTGCCACTTCGGCGTCTGCGCCGCCACCGACGATGCCAGCAGCATGGCGCAAAACAAGAAAAGAATTCTAATGCTACGTCTCATTTCTATCATTCTATTAAAATTAACATTGCAAAAGTACACAAAATATATTGTTTGCAAAAATCTTTGTTCATAAATAACGTTATAAATAGGTAGCAGCGTTTTGCTGTGTGCGAGATAATAACTAACTTTGCATTACAAGTAAACGAGTAGACAAGTAAACAAGACGATAAGTAAACGAGTAGATAATGAGATACATCAGAACACTTTTATTGTTGGTTCTCTGCACCACGCTGCAGGCATACGCCGACGAGGTGCCGACAATCGACCCGCAAGCTACGTTCACCACCGACGAAGGTGAGGAGACCGGCACGAGCTATTCCGGTTCGGCACCGCTCACCGTGGTGTTCCATGCCAATGCCGAAAACGTAGGCATGTACACGCCCCACTACGAGTGGCGTTTCACCAAGGAGGGCGAGACACAGCCCTACCTCGTGCGCTACGAGGAAGAGACCGAGTACACGTTCACCGAGGCGGGTTCGCACCGCATCGTGCTCTACGCCACGTTCATCAACGGCACCGACACCGTAGCCTACACCAAGGACTACTGGCAGGACGCGCAGCCGATAACCATACAGATATCGGAGAGCAAGCTCGAGATGCCCAACGCCTTCTCGCCCAACGGCGACGGCATCAACGACATCTATCGCGCAAAGAACAACTACCAGAGCATCGTGGAGTTCGACGCCTACATCTTCAACCGCTGGGGACAGAAGATATACGAATGGCACGACCCAGCGGGCGGATGGGACGGTAAGTTCAACGGCAAGGACGTGAAGCAGGGCGTCTACTTTGTGCTCGTGAAGGCGAAGGGAGCCGACGGAAGAAAGTATAACATCAAGAAGGATGTGAACCTGCTGCGTGGCTATACCGAAAGCAATGGGGTGAATTCTACGGAATAGAGTTATGGGAGAAAAGATAAACGTTTGGGGCGCACGCGTCCACAACCTGAAGAACATAGACGTGGAGATACCACGCGACTCGCTCACGGTAATCACCGGACTGAGCGGATCGGGCAAGTCTTCGCTTGCCTTCGACACAATTTATGCCGAGGGTCAGCGCCGATACATCGACACGTTCTCGGCATACGCACGCAACTTCCTTGGCGGAATGGAGCGCCCCGATGTCGACAACATAACCGGTTTGAGTCCGGTTATATCCATCGAACAGAAGACAACAAACAAGAACCCACGCTCTACCGTGGGCACAACGACCGAGATATACGACTATCTGCGTCTGCTCTATGCTCGCGCCGGAACGGCTTACAGCTACGTTACGGGCGAGAAGATGGTGAAGTATACCGAGGAGCGCATCATCGAGATGATCAACTCCGACTATGCCGGTAAGCGCATATACATACTCGCGGCACTCGTAAGGCAGCGCAAGGGCCACTACCGCGAACTCTTCGAGACGCTTCGTCGCAAGGGCTATCTCTACGTGCGCATCGATGGCGAGATTACGGAGATAAGAAGCGGCATGAAGACCGACCGCTACAAGAACCATAACATTGAGGTGGTGATAGACAAGATGCAGATGCGTGACGGATTCGACGACCGCCTGCGCAAGACTGTCGCTACGGCAATGCGCGAGGGCGACGGACAGATTATGATTCTCGACAAGGACACGGGCGTGGCAAAGAACTTCTCAAAGCGACTGATGTGCCCTACGTCGGGCATCTCTTACCGCGACCCTGCCCCCAATATGTTCTCGTTCAACTCGCCCGAGGGTGCCTGCAGCAAGTGCAAGGGCTTGGGCTATGTCAACGAGATTGACATGAAGAAGGTCATCCCCGACGACTCGCTGTCTATATACGAGGGCGCCATTGTTCCGTTGGGCAAGTATAAGAACCAGATGATATTTTGGCAGATTGGCGCCATTCTCGAAGCGGCTGAATGTACGCTGAAGACGCCGGTGAGCGAGATACCTGAGGACACGCTCAACGAGGTGTTGTACGGTTCGCTCGAAACGATACGCATCAGTAAGGACGTGGTGCGAACATCGAGCGACTACTTCTGCACGTTCGACGGCGTCATAAAGTATCTGCGCACCGTCATGGAGAACGACGACTCGCAGGCTGGACAGAAATGGGCTGACCAGTTCCTCGCTATGGCTGAGTGTCCTGAGTGTCACGGCGCACGCCTTAACCGCGAAGCGCTGTCGTATCGCATCTGGGACAAGAACATTGCGGAGCTGTCTGCGATGGACATTCAGCAGCTCAAGCAGTGGATAGACGAGGCAGAAGCCCATCTCGACTCTCGTCAGAAGGTTATCGCTACGGAGATATTGAAGGAGATAAAGACACGTATCAACTTTCTGCTCGACGTGGGTCTCGACTATCTGTCGCTCTCACGCCAGTCGGCAACGCTTTCCGGCGGCGAGAGCCAGCGCATTCGCCTTGCCACTCAGATCGGTTCGCAGCTCGTCAATGTGCTCTACATCCTCGACGAGCCGAGCATCGGTCTGCATCAGCGCGACAACGACCGTCTTATCCACTCGCTGAAGGAGCTGCGCGACATGGGCAACACCGTGGTTGTGGTAGAACACGACCGCGACATGATGCTCAATGCCGATTATATTGTCGATATCGGTCCGAAGGCGGGCATCCGTGGTGGCGAGGTGGTGTTCCAGGGAACGCCCGCTCAGATGCTGAAGGAGCACACCATCACCGCCGACTACCTCAACGGAGTGCGTAAGATAGAGATACCTGCCAAACGACGCGAGGGCAACGGCAAGAGCATCGTGATACGCGGTGCGAAGGGCAATAACCTGAAGAATGTTGACGTAGAGTTTCCGCTGGGCAAGCTCATCTTGGTGACGGGCGTGAGCGGATCGGGCAAGTCGACGCTTATCAACGAGACGTTGCAGCCTATTCTCTCGCAGCACTTCTACCGCTCGCTGAAGAAACCGATGCCCTACGACAGTATCGAGGGCATAGATAATATAGACAAGGTGGTGAATGTAGACCAGTCGCCGATTGGTCGCACGCCGCGCTCCAATCCGGCTACATATACCGGCGTGTTCAACGACATACGCGCCATGTTCGTCAATCTGCCCGAGGCGAAGATACGCGGCTACAAGCCGGGGCGCTTCTCGTTCAACGTGAAGGGCGGGCGCTGCGAGACATGCAAGGGCGGCGGCTATCGCACTATCGAGATGAACTTTCTGCCGGATGTGCTCGTGCCGTGCGAGGAGTGTCACGGCAAGCGCTACAATCGTGAGACGCTTGAGGTGCGCTACAAGGGAAAGAGCATCGCCGACGTACTCGATATGACGTTTAATCAGGCTGTAGAGTTCTTTGAGAACGTGCCTAACATTCTGCAGAAATTAAAAACCGTGAAGGAGGTGGGCTTGGGTTACATCAAGTTGGGTCAGCCTTCGACGACACTCTCGGGTGGCGAGTGTCAGCGTGTGAAGCTGTCTACCGAACTCAGCAAGCGCGACACCGGCAAGACGCTCTATATTCTCGACGAACCGACAACGGGTCTGCACTTCGAGGACATAAAGATTCTGATGGAGGTGATAGAGAAACTGGTCGACCGTGGCAACACGGTGATTATCATCGAGCATAACCTCGACGTGATAAAGCTCGCCGACTACATCATCGACATGGGACCTGAAGGTGGACGCGGTGGCGGACGCTTGCTCGCAAAGGGAACGCCGGAGGAAGTAGCTGAATGCAAGGAAAGCTACACGGCGAAGTTCCTGAAGCAAGAGTTAGAATGTAAATAATTAGAAGTATATGATAATAGAACTCTGTAATCTTGAGAAACACTTCGGCACGAACACTGCCGTAGACATTAAAAGTTTCACTATCAACAACGGTGATATTCTTGGTCTTGTGGGCAACAACGGTGCCGGCAAGACTACGCTTTTCCGCCTTATGCTCGACCTTCTGAAGGCGGACGAAGGTGTTGTTACTATGCATCCGTCTGCGGATGACGTTGAACTTGTTCCAAGCAGCCTCAAGCTCTCCCCCGACGGTGGAGTTGGAGGGGGTTCTCCAATCAATCCGGCGCTGAGCGAGGACTGGAAAGCGTATACCGGTGCGTACATCGACGACGGTTTCCTCATCGACTTCCTCACGGCGGAGGAATATTTCGACTTCATCGGTCGTGTGTCGGGCATGACGAAGGAGCAGATTGCGGAACGCCTTGTCTACTTCGAGCCGTTGATGGGCGGCGAGATACTCAACCAGAAGAAGTACATACGCGACTTCTCTGCGGGCAATCGCCACAAGGTGGGCATCATAGCGGCGCTGCTCAACCGTCCCGAACTGGTTATTCTCGATGAACCGTTCAACTTCCTCGACCCGCGCAGCCAGAATATGCTGAAGAAGATTCTTGTTGAATACAATAAGGAGACGGGAGCAACGGTTATTGTGTCGAGCCACAACCTGCAGCACACCACGGAGATATCTACACGCATCGCGCTGCTTGAGCACGGCGTGATAATAAAAGACCTCGACAACCACGATGCTGAGGCTGTTGTCGAGTTGCAGGATTATTTTAAGGTTTAGACTTTTTCATCTTCCAGCGCCAGTAATAATGCCACAGCCTGAATATCGGCTCGCTCAGCGCCTCCGACGGATAGTATTTTAGCAGTCGCAGGTCGCGATGCAGTCGCAGCAGATTGTGTCCAAGAGCGCCATGCTTGAAGCCGTTGCCGTCGTAGGTGTCGCGGCCCCAGGCATGGCGTTCGTCGTGATGTCCGAAGTTGCCGCCGCATAGGATGTCGTTGAGCAGCATCTCTCCGCGCTTCTTGTCCATCGGCGCAATCATCTTCTCCTCTGGCAAGCCCAGCACCTCGTGCAGCACGTACATCATTGCGCCGGCGAAGTGCCATAAGCCGAGACGAGTCAGAGAATTTTGAGTTTTGAGTTTTGAGTTTTGAATTGTCGGCTTTGCCGATTTTGAATTATTCAATTTTGAGTTTTGAGTTTTCAATTCACAATTCTTCAACTCCTCATCGCGTAAGCGACAATTCAAAACTCCTAATTCAAAATTCAAAATTACATAGTAATAGTCCACTACTTGTCTCAGTCCCACACCCTCGTAGAAGTAATGGTGATAGAGATGGTAGAGTTGGTATACAGCGTTGAAGGCGGCAGTAGGCGCAGCCACCTCGCCCACCTCGTCGGGCAGTGCTATCATGTTGCGACACTGTGCGTCGATGCTCTCGCAGAACCACTGCTGCAAGCGGCGGTTGTACGTGAAGTTTGCCATGAAGCCCGGCGTATAGTGCAGCTCCACCGATATGCCGTTCGTCGTGAGCGCAATGTGGTTGTAGCTCTCCTCGTCAATCCGTCCATTCTCCTTGGTCAGCGTTTGCGCCAGTTGTCTTATCTCTTCGCGTGAAGCATTCACCCACATATCCACATCACCCGGCGTGCGCGCCGCAGGGTTGGCATACATAGCCGCGTTCGCCTGACCCTTCAGAATGCAGCAGTCGTAGCCCGCCGCCTTCACCTTATTATATATCTCCGCCGTCGCCGCGTTCAACATCATGTTCTGGCGGCTTATATTCTGGCTCATCATGAACCAGTTCATAAGCAGTCCCTGCTTGGGTGCTACCGCCTTCGGCAGTCGCGATATGCCCTCCATGATGATTCCTACCAGCGTTTGTTTCTTTGCGAAGGCGTAGAAGCGTTGCCAGTCGAAGCCGTTCAGCGCCGACCCGTCCAGAAACTCCTTTCCCTCGTATGTGCCCAGGGCGAATTGTATGAATTTATAATAAATCTTCTCTGTCATTATCTCTTTTAATACACGTTTTGCCGTTTGGCAAAGTTAGTCAAAATCTTTCGATTTTCGGCTTGTTTCATCAGAATATTGATTCTTCCGTTTCTGACGTGAACAGTTCCAGAGCCTTCATGCCCATGATAGAATTGCCCTTCGCGTTGAGTCTCGGACTCCACACTGCTATCGAGTAGCGCGACGGGTAGAGCGCTACGATGCCGCCGCCCACGCCACTCTTGCCAGGCAGCCCCACGAGGAACGCGAAGTCGCCTGCCTCGTCGTAGAAGCCGCACGTCTGCATGATGGCGTTGATGCGCTTCACCCTCGAGATAGTAAGGTTCACGCCGGCATGCGAGAACGGCTCATTGCTCTTTGCAAACGCCATGAACGCATGCGAGAGGTCCTCGCAGCTCATCTCCAGCGAGCAGATAGTGCTGTAGAACTGCAGCACGTCGTTCACGTCGTTGTGCAGATTGCCGTGATGCTTCAGCAGATAGGCGATGGAAGCGTTCAGATAGCTGCAGCTCAGCTCCGACTGCGCCACCTCCTCCGAGAAGTTGATGTCCTCGTTGCCGGCGATGGTGCGCACGAAGCGCAGGAAGAACTCCTTCGGGTTCTCCAGATGCGAGAGAATAACGTCGGCAGTCACCAATGCGCCGGCGTTGATGAACGGGTTGCGCGGCTTGCCATGCTCGTACTCCAGTTGCACAAGCGAGTTGAACGCCGATCCCGACGGCTCCTTTCCGATGCGCGTCCACAGATCCTTGCCTAAGATGCTCAGAGCGATGGCAAGCGAGAATACCTTTGCAATGCTTTGTATCGAGAACTTCACGTCCGAAGCCCCGATGCTGTATGTCCTGCCGTCAAGCATGTGCAGGCACAGTCCGAACTGGTCAGGGTCTACATTTGCCAGTGCCGGGATATAGTCAGCCTGCTTGCCCTCTTTAGCGTATATCTCAATCTCTTCTCTTATGTGTTCCAGTAAAGGTTGATAGTCGGTCGTTTTCATTCTTTAGTAGCTTAAAAGTTAACGCTGCGAAAATACATGTTTTCTGATAAACGAGGCGCAGAATTAGTGTTATATAAACTTAAAAAGACTCTCCCGATAGGCTCAGGTTATTTGCCTGCTACCTATCGGGAGAGTCTTTATGTATATCAAAAAATGTGTCTATTGCTTACTCTGCTACAATATTAACGCTCTCTGCCGACTGAGGCTTGAAGCGCAATGTGTATGTGTAGCTACCCCATGACGGGCAAACATAGTCGGAGAGGGTTTGGTCGCCACCGCAAGAGTTGTTGCCCAAGCCGCGCTGCATATAGTCGAAGTGAGCGTAAACCTGCGAGTTGCGTGTCAGGTCGTACCAGTGGAGCTTTGTTTGCCACATTTTGTCGGTTCCTTTACACCATTGTGTCTCATCATAGTGAGAGAGCGAGAAAGAAGCGCGTCCGCCAACCTTTACGCCGAGCTGCACGCCTTCGGTCTTGTTTGTGAGAATCAGCTCGCGCAAGTCCTCGTGGTCGCCGAAGGTCTGCGGGTGAACCAACTCGTCGACCATGTCGTCTACCGTCGTGGTGAAGCGTCCGAGATAAGAACCCGTCTTGCGGTCGCTGTAGTTAGAACGAGGACCGCGGGCATAGAACTCAACATTCTCGAAGCCTGAAGCGAACTGCATACCTAAGCCGATGCGGGCGAGTGATTGACTTGGCGAGAATGTCACCTTCATGTCTACAATGCCGTCAGGGTAGAATGTATAGTCGGCGGTGTAGCTGCAGCCAGTAGCCGAACCGCTGACAGACATTGTTGCGTTGCTGCCGCTCTTTCTGAGTGAGCCTTGTACGCTGATACTTGATGACTTGCTGTATGAAGAGCTAATCCAGCGGTCGTTATCAACATCGCGATAGCTGTTGAAGTCAGGACCTGCATTGATGAGGCTCTTGCCGTCGTATGTCCATGAGGTCATCTTGCCGTTGCTGAAGCTGATAGAATACTTCTTGCCGTTCTCGTCTGTACCAGATACTGTGCTGCCGTTTACGCTCAACGTGCCACCTTTTGAAGTATAGCTTGGCAGCACTGGGAATCCCATTGTGCCGTCTGTACCCTTAGCTGTGCCGTTAGAGGTGTCCTGCTTAGAGAGCGAGAACTGAGCGTCAGCGATGCTGTAGCCTTCCTCAGCCCATGATGTCCAGTCGGCAACGTTCTCCTTTGTCGGCTTCTTTACGCGCAACTCTACGTTTACGAGATACTCTGCGCTGCCCTCTACTTTAGTTGTTATAGGCAGTGTTACGGTAGCAGAAGAACCTGCGTCGATTGTGTTGAAGCTTTCGACCTTGCCGTTCTCCACCAAGTATCCGTCCTTCATCACGCGATAGCCGATTTCGAAGTTGTTTGACGAGATAGGCATAAACGCATACTTGTTCTCAATCTTTACAGACTTAGCAGAAGCCTTGAAGTCGCTGAACTTCACATACTGGTACACCTTCTTCACCTCAGAGAGTTTGCCAGTCCATGTTCGGTCTGGTGTGACGATACCGTTGTTGAGGAAGTTGCCTTGGAAGCCCATGCCTACACCGCTTGTAGAGTTGTAGTCGTAGCCAGAAACCCAATAGTTGAAGCCGTTAGCGCTCTTCTTCTGACCGTTAACAAGCCTTGCAGGGTCGTAAATCGACTGGTCTACCCAGTCCCAGATACAACCACCGATAATACCGGTGCTTTTCTCAATTACATCCCAGTATTCCTTCAAGTTACCAACAGCCTGACCCATCGCGTGAGCATACTCGCAGATGAAGTAAGGCTTGCCGTTAGCACCGTTCGACTTGCTTGATGTTGCATCGACAGTCGGGTACATGTTAGAGTGGAGGTCTGAATAGCTGACATTCTTGTCCTCGTTGCAGTAGAAGATAGACGGCTGTCGTACTTCTTCATTTCTGTTTTTGCAGAAGAGAAATCGCTTGCAGCGCCACACTCGTTACCCAACGACCAGAAGAGAACGCTCGGGTGGTTGCGGTCGCGCTTCACCATGCGCACCTCACGGTCTGTGATGGCTGTTTGCCAACTGCTGTTGCTTGCCAAGTCCTGGTTGTAGTGACATTCCACGTTTGCCTCGTTCACACAATACATACCAAATGCGTCCATCATGGCGTACATCTTCGGCTGGCGCGGATAGTGAGAGGTACGTATTGTGTTTACATTTGCCTGCTTCATCATCTTGATGTCTTTGAGCATTGTCTCCATGTCGATAGCACGACCATATTCAGGATGAGTGTCCTGAGTGTTCACGCCCTTAACGAAGATGCGCTTGCCGTTGACGAGCAGTTGCTTGTTGCTGATAATCACAGTCTTGAAACCATACTTTGTAGAGAACGCCATTTCCTCTGCTCCGTTCTCGTCCTTCTGGCTTACTACAACTGTGTAGAGATACGGGTCTTCTGCGCTCCACGGATGCAGGTTGCTGAGACCGCTGATTATAATGGTCTTTTCTGCTTTTGCTGTTCCGCTGTAAGTCTCTGTTTCGGTAGCTATCTGATTGCCGTCGCGGTCGAGCAACGACACCTGCAGAGTCTTGTTAGCAGAGACGGCGTTGCGGTTGTCTACAGTCAGCTTTACAGACATGCTGCCGCTTGTTGCATTGTCGTTGAGCGTTGATGAGATGTAGTGGTCAGACACGAACACCTTCGGAGTAGCCACGAGATATACGTCGCGGTGTATACCAGAGAGGTGCCACATATCCTGACCTTCGAGATACGAGCCGTCGCACCAACGATATACACGTACCGAGAGCTGGTTGTCACCCGTAGTTACGAAGTCGGTGATGTCGAACTCGGCGTCGGTGTTAGAGTCTTGCGAGTAGCCTACGTACTTGCCATTCACCCATACCACGGCTGCGCTATATACGCCGTCGAAGTGTACAAACACACGCTTGTCCTTCCATGTCTCAGGGATAGTGATGGTGCGGCGATAGAAGCCAGTTGCATTGTGGTCTGTTACGCCATAGGTAGTGATACCAACGTTTGCTTTTGGTGGGTCGTTCTTGAACGGATAACCTACGTTGGTGTATACCGGTTTGCCGTGGTTAGCCATTTCCCAAGAGAGCGGCACGCGGATGGTGCCCCAATCGCTGTCGTCATAGTCCTTTGCTTGGAATTCGCTTTCACCAGGAGATGCTGAATTCCAAGATGATGTACCAGGAACATACTTGAACTTCCAAGTTCCGTTGAGGTTGATATATTCAGCCTTTGTTTCGTCGGGCTGCTGCCACGGCTCTGCGTAGTGCTTAGCGTCCGCCTTCATCTGTTCTACCGAAGCGTAAGGGATGAATGTAGCGTGAGCATCCTCCTTATAATCGCTCACCTTGCTCTGGTCCTTAATCCAGCTAACGCTGAACGAACCATGATTAGGAGATGTTGTGCTGCCACCAGTGCCGCCACCTGAAGTGGTGCCACCGCCAGAAGTGCCACCAGTAGATCCGTCAGTACTGATAAAGCCAAAGGCTGTAGCGCTGTTAGAATCTGTTGTACGACCAAGCTTGCCGCCGTCGGTTCCATCGTATGTGAGGTAGTATGTCTTGTTTTGTGTATAAGCGTAAATCTTATATGTATGATTTGTTGCATCTACCTCCTCGAATTTCCACTCCTGATTGGCATTTCCCTTTTTGTCGTCGTTTTCAGATGTCCACTGAAGTGGCATTACCTTGGTGTTGTTGCCTGCCATGTCGAGAGCCTTAGACGACATGATGTTTACGATGTGCCAAGGATACGAAGTAGAATAGTTGCCCTTCTTTGTTATCCACTTCTGACCGTTGTTGCTGTCTGACTTTGTTGTCACAGTAATCTGCTCATCATTATTAGATGTAGTAACGGTGAAGCATCTTGTAGGGTAGTCGGCTGGACAAATAAAATATGTAGAGCCGTATGCTGGAACTGTGAATGGTGTTGTTGAAGGCTTAGTGCCGCCACCCGTGGTTTCTTCCGTCACAAGGCTTACAGACTTGTATGTAGCCCATGAGCGTGTGTTGCCCTGAGTGCTACCGTAGAGAATAGACGAAAGGCCAAGCAGGTTGCTGATATTTGACGCATCGCAAATCTTTGAACTATTAAGATACAGACCGTTCGAGTTCAGTTCGATAGTAACTTCTTTAGAAACGTAGTAACTTTTACGATGAGTTAATTGGGCTGTTCCATTGAAGCAGTTAACCTGCAAAGAATCCTCACTGCTTGTGTAGAACATGTGAATGACATAGACGCCAGAGCCTCCCCATCCTTTTGCATCCTGCAAGTCGTTGCCGATAGAGAGCACGTTTTCGTTTGTCGTGCTGCTTTGGTTTGGCAAGTGCTGAGGTCGAGCACAGCCTTGAAGGTCTGCTTCTGGAAGTCAATTGTTGTCTCCTTCGAGAACGATTCGCCGTTAGGCGTGTAATTGCTCAAAATATTTGTCTCCGCTGCGAACGCCTGCGTCGCAGCGAGTACTAGCAACGTTATTATCGCAGCAAAATGATGTTTTATATATGTCTTCATAGGGTCGTATATTTTTATTTAACTATGAGTTTAATGCCGTTCATGATATATACGCCCGGAGCCAGACCTGCAGCAGTAGAGTTGCGGCGCACGAGCTGACCGTTGACGGTGTATATGTTGCCAACCTTAGGAGCCTCAGGCTTTACGAAAGTGCCGTCGATGCCCGTTGTGTTGTCGTCGATGCCCCAAGTGAGCACACGGCTTGCACCTGCGACGTCTTCGAAATAGCAACGGAAGCCGTTTGCTTTCATGTCTGAAACGAGATGATACATCTTGTTAGCATCACCAAAAACGTAAGAGCCTTCCTTTACCATTGTCGGCGAGAAGAAGCCTACCATTCTTGTCTTTCCTGCGACATACTGACGTTCGCTGTTGTTCTCCCATGTAGAAACCTCGATGTCTTTAATCTCATAAGTGTGATTCTCGTTGATAGTCTTAGGATCTAACAAGCAAGGCTTGCCTGCTTTAATGTAGTCGCAAGTAGAGAAGAAGAGTTTTGTCTCAGAATCGCCGGTGAGTATTGCCACTTTAGTGTCTGCGCCCCAAAGTTCTGCAATCTGTTCAGCCGACAAAGGGAAAGGAAGACAAAGCGTGTTCCATTCGTTTGTGTTAAGTTTGCGCTTCAAAGTGACGTCTACATAAGATCCGGTGAATGTAGGACGCACATAGTTTTGCGCTTCGTCGAGTGTCACAGCTTGATTCTTAGGAGCCTCTGTAGAATACTTCCACTGTGCAGACTTAAAAGTCGCATCAGGTTCCTCGTACGAAGTGACGATTGCGCCATCAAGTGTGTAGACAAAGGCAGTAGAGTAGGCGTCGCTATCCTGATAGCCCAATGTGTAAGTGCCGTTGGCAGACGACTTCAATATCCATTTGATGTCTTTGCCGCCAAAATTCCAGCGATTGGCGTCTTTAGATGGAGTCTCTGTTGCCTTGGAGACCTCCATAGCAACCGGCTTGTCTGAAATCGCTGGCTTGCCATCTGCGCCCACCGAGAGGTACTGTCCCAGCGAGTTGTAGATATACACGGAAGTCAGCGCCAATGTGTATAACAAATTCATATTAATAAAGGTTTAATAGAAAAATCAAAAATAGAATGGGAACGCCAATGGGGTTCACCACAAAAAACGATTAGATTATTTGCAATAACTAAATTCGCTTGAGTCGTAATCGTCAACAGCCTCGTCAATGTCGTCGTCCCAATTAGAGCTATTTGTGCCTGGACGTTTCATTGAATTAATTACTGGCGGATTTCCAGAATTACTCTTGTCAACGGAGGTTTGGTTCATCATGCCTCCGCTTGTCTCAAGCGTCAACACCTCGACAAAAGGTCGGTTGTACTTTTTTTTCTTCATAGATTATTGTTTTAGTTTATTGTTTTTAGTTTATTTTTTTATTTGCATAACTTCAAACGTAAACCAGCGGTGCTTATCATTATTTTACTTCGCTTAGGCGTACACGCCATGCGATGCCTTTTAGTCGTAAAAGCACCACATCAGTTTAACATTTGCTATAACTCTCTTTTATTTATTTAATTATTCTGCTTGCAAAATTAGCCATTTATTCTCTTATATTTGTATAAACGACAGTTGTATTAAGTTTTTTTATATATTGTTTGAAGAAGTCAGAGAATTTAAAGAAGTTATAGAGTTTGAAGAGTTTAAAGCCAAATGTCCTATTGCAGAGTAATTATATTGCTGTTCGGTAAAACTAATAATGAGGTCAAAGACGGGCTGAAAGCCCAACAATCACATAGCCCAGGGCAGCGCCCTGGG
>OGWZ01002286.1_pt1 | contig 15344 bp, 12 predicted proteins | sample 1576141 | NCBI WGS metagenome assembly OGWZ01 (sample SAMEA3541512, study PRJEB24748) | human gut metagenome | biome: human gut; feature: human-associated habitat; material: faeces | place: China | collected 2012
CAGAGCACGAAAGCGACCACGGCACGATAAACTATGGAGCCGAGCACGACACTGATCAGCCAGTTTTTGAAGCTGCGGGTGCCGAAGAGCACTTCGCCGATGATGATCGAAGCGAGACCAGTGACAAGGACACCAGTCCCCATGTTGACATCGGCATAGCCGTTGGACTGACTGAGCAGCGCGCCGGTGACGCCGACAAAGCCATTGGAGATGATCAGGCCAAGCATGATGGTGACATCGGTGTTGATGCCCTGCGCGCGAATCATCTGTGGATTGTCGCCAGTGGCGCGGATAGCTGCACCAAGCTCGGTGCCGAAGAAAATGTAGCAGAAGAACCAGACGACAAGCGTGGCCAAAAGGCCGACGATCAGCGTCGCGGAAACCTTGCTCATGTTGTTTTCAAAAAAGCTGTAGACCGTTTCTTCGCCCAGAATGGATGTGGTGGCGCGGCCCATGATGCGCAGATTGATCGAGTACAGACCGATCATCGTGAGGATCCCGGCGAGAAGCGCAGGGATCTTGAGCTTCGTGTGCAGAAAACCAGTGACAGCGCCAGCGATGCATCCGCCAAAAAATGCAAAGATGACTGCCAGAAGCGGCGAACCGCCGCCGGTGATCGTCATGACGGCAATGGCGCCGCCGAGAGGATAAGTGCCTTCAATAGAAAGATCCGCGATATCCAGAATGCGGAATGTGATGAAAAGACCGATCGCCAACACGGCCCACAAAAGCCCCTGGGCAACCGTCGAAAGTACGAGTTCCATAATATGCCTCCATTGTGTGCATAGCCGGGAGCAATCTCCCACTCTTGCATTATAGCATAGCAAGCGGCCTTCGCCAAATAACTTCCCGGCAAAAAGTAATAGTCGGAATAAACAAACAAAACGAAGGGTCGCCACAGGGGTGACCCTTCGTCATACCGCTCACGCGGCAAGAGATTCATTATTCTTCAGCAGCGTAGTCGCCGACGAATTCAGCCAGTTCGTCTGGAACGGTGATGCCGAGCAGATCCACTTCTTCCTGATTGATCTCAGTGGTGTTATTGGCTGGCATTTCGATCGCCATGGTAGCAGGTTCTGCTTCACCTTTGAGGATCTGGGCAGCCATCGCGCCAGTCTGCTTGCCGAGTTCGTAGTAGTCGACGCTGACAGTCGCCGTGCCGCCACCAGAGAGCATCCCAACTTCGCCAGTGAAGACAGGGATCTTCGCTTCGTTGGTCACGCCAGTGAGGGTTGTCATAGCGGACGCAAGCGTGTTATCGGTTGGCACATAAATGGCCTGGATGTCTTCACCGATGAGGCTCGTTGCTGCCTGCTGGATCTCGTTGACATTGGATACGGTCATCTCTGTGACAGAAATGCCGGCTGCTTCACATTCTTCTTTGAACAGTTCGAACTGAATGCGGGAATTTTCTTCCGCAGAGCAGTACATAACGCCGACCGAGCTGAGGTCAGGCATGAGCTGCTGCATCAGTGCGACCTGATCTGCAATAGGGTTCATATCGCTGGTACCGGTGACGTTTCCACCAGGTGCGTCGTTGCTTTCAACAAGGCCGACGCTTTCATAATCGGTGATTGCGGTGCCGACGATTGGAATATCGGAGCTGGCGCTGGCCATCTGCACAGCCGCCTGTGTAGCGATGGCGCAGACAAGATCTTTCTTGTCGCTGGCAAATTGGTTGGTGATGGTGTTCAGATTGGACTGGTCACCCTGGGCGTTCTGGTAATCGATGACAACATCTTCGCCAACAGTGTAGCCAGCTTCTTCCAGACCATCTTCGAAGCCTTCGCGGGCACGGTCAAGCGCCACGTGTGCCTGCGTCTGGATGATACCGATCTGCAGCGCATCTGCATTCGCTTCTGCTGCCGCGCTGCCTTCTCCTGCTGCACTACCGCCGCTACCGGAGCCGCCGCCGCAGCCTGCCAACAACATCATACTGCCGAGCGCGATCCCGGCGATCCATTTTTTCATCTTCATCCTACATTCCTCCGTTCTACAAATTCTACAATTTCTCGGATGAGATCCCACGTGATGTGGAGTTGATACTATGATATACCCTGTGTACATATATTGCAAGCGGAATTTTCGAAATTTGCATCAAAAATCTGAAATTTTCATCATAATTTCTTATCCTCCGTTGCACGCAAACTTTTCCAAAGTTGTCACGCCCTTTAACATCTCCTTCCAACACCGCGCCGCAAGCGGTCGCAGACAACTTTTCCGCCAACTTTCCCCCGTGATTCCACAGCTTTTTCCGCAGGATTTGTGGAAAACCGACGACTTTTCCGAAGATTTATCCACAACCGCAGCGGAAAACCAGCGTTTTCCCCAGAAAATCGCCGCCTCCGCGTTTTCCACAAAATTTACTTTCGCCATACTTGGCAGCCGACGATTTTCCCTTTATACTGGATAGAGTATCTCATCTCCAAGGAGGACCACATGGATTCCCCAACCCTATTCTCACAAACTCCACCGGTGCGGCTCTTTTTCTTCGCCGCCATTCCCGGCGCCCTCAGCATGCTCGCCTCCAGCCTTTACTACACCCTAGACGGCGTTTTCGTGGGACAGTTCATCGGCGCAATAGCCTTCGCAGCGATCAATCTGGCCATGCCCTTTGTGATCATCAATTTTTCGCTGGCCGATCTCATCGGCGTCGGCGCTTCCGTGCCCATCTCCATCGCTCTTGGCCGCGGTGACAAAAAAGAAGCCAACAACATCTTCACCTGCGCCTGTTTGCTCATCCACGCCCTTGGCATTCTCATCGGTGCCGCGCTCTTTGCTGCCGCGCCGCTGCTCATTCGCTTCCTGGGCGCTGACGGCGAATTTGCCGCCATGGCTGTAGAATACCTGCGCGTCTACGCCCTCTGCTCGCCGCTCACCACCGCCATGTTCGCGATGGACAATTTCCTGCGCATCAGCGGATTCATCCACGGCAGCCTGGCGCTGAACATTCTCATGAGCGTGCTCTGCGCAGGATTTGAGCTTATTTTTCTCGGCGTTTTCGGCTGGGGCGTCTGGGCCGCAGCGCTGGCTGGCAGCCTTGGCATGGGTGTATGTGTGCTCATCGCCTACATTCCCTTCCTGCGCGGTAAATCTGTGCTGCGTTTTACACGGCCGCGTTTCAGCTGGAAGCTCGTGCGCCACATCGCCGCCTGCGGCACACCAAATTTTCTTAACAACGTCTCCGCACGCATCACAGAGATCCTCATGAACGCCATCCTCGTGCGCCTTGGCGGCGCCATGGCCGTCAGTGTTTACGGCGTCCTGCTCTTTGTCGACGGACTCATCCAACCCCTGCTCTACGGCATCTGCGATGCCCTCCAACCTGCCGTCGGCTACAACTGGGGCGCGCGGAAATACAGCCGCGTGCGCGCCATCGAGCGCTGCTGTTTCATCGGCGCCGCCGTCACAACCATCGCGCTGATGTTCCTCGTGCGCAGTGAGCCGACGTTCATCATCCATCTCTTTGTGCCCGATGCCAACCAGGAGCTCCTCAACACCGCAACCGCCGCCCTCGGCCTCTTCAGCTTCGCTTATCTCACACGCTGGCTCGGCTTCGCCACCCAAAGCTACATGATCGCCATCGGCAAACCCTTCCAGGCCGCACTCATCTCCGTCTCCACAACGCTTGCCTTCCCCGTGCTCTTCCTCATCCTCCTCTGGCCCCTCGGCCTCACCGGCATCTGGCTCAACCTCCCAGCCAGCGCCAACCTCGCCGCAGTTCTCTCCATCGTCATCCTGCGAAGCTTACGTAGAGAATTGCAGCAGAAAGACGCCTGAGCCATGATCGCCCAAAAACAGAACCCGGTTCCTTCGCGCTGGAAGGGCACCGGGTTCTGTCGTGTTGGCACGAGATCAGCGCTAGCTGAGCAAGGATTATTTTTTCTTGAGGATGCGCACAAGAACAGCGAGGAGAACAACAACGGCGACGGCGCCAAATACCGGCAGCCAGATATCCACGATGCTCTGAAGGACAGCCTCCCATTTGATGTTTTCCGACAACACTTTCACACCTCCATTTTTTGTTCCGTGACCATCTGTTTGCAGGATAAATAGGTGGCGATGAAATAGCCCCCATACACGAGCAGAAAGAGCATGACCGTTAGCCACACATTGGTTGCAATATGGATGTTCATAAATTCTTCAACGATCTCCATGCCCTTGGCAATCAACAGCACAGAATACAACCCTGCCACCGCCAGGGGAACGGCAAAGAACACCACCGTCTGCGCCAACAAGGCGCGGTTTACCTGCTGAGGGCTGGCGCCCAGCTTTTGCAGCAGCCCAAAGCGGTAGCTGTTATCCGTCGTTTCCGTCAGCTGTTTCAACGCGAGCACCGCCGCACAAATCAGCAAAAACACCAGGCCGATGTAGCAGCAGAGGAAGGTCACCAAGGCGTTCATGCCATAGAACATACCGTACATCATGTTCTTTTCTGCATAACGATACCCGTGAGTATCGTCCAAACCGATAGGGATCATCTTTTGCAACACCTCGTCTGGGTTGGTGCTGGCCTTATACTGAACCAGTAGAAAATTTGCCTCCTTTACCAGCGTATCGACAACATAATCCGGCACGATCAATGTGCCGCGGTCATTGTTGCCGATAGAGGTCATCCAGTATGTCTCATGGAGAACTTCCTCGGACGCACGATGAAGGGTGATGCCGCCTATAGTGAGCTCAGGATGGGTACGCAGGGCCTCTTCCACATACGAAAGAGTTCCTTCATAGTTGCAATTCAGTAGATACGCATCATCTGCCAGTGCGATCGGTGCTTTATCCTGCATAGACAATGCCCGGTTAAAATCCGAAATGGAAATAATAACGACTTCGGTATCAGGGGCTGCCTCATCAATCGGCCACAGATTCAAAGTTTGCCCCTCAAACAAGTCTTTGTAGAGCATATCGGCATTATATACGCTGATCTGTTCCATTCTTTCTGCGTAGTTGCTCATTTGCACGTCATGGTCAGCAAGATATTCTGCAATGCTGCCATCGCCATCACGGGAAACATCCGACATCACAGTCAGATCATACGGCGTGGCCGCGCTCGCCAGTTCGTTCATAGCAAGCCCCGTGCTCGTGCCAATGGAAACGGCGCAGAGGGTGATCGTCAGAAGCGCGCAAACCACCGTCATCACCAGATAGTTGGTGCGGATCTTGCTTGCAATCTGGCGGACCAGGAATGTGTTCAGCCCTTTCAGATAAAAACGCTGATTGCGCTGCGCCAGCTGGATAAAAACGCTCGCCAGCGCATAAAAGAGGAACAGCGTCCCTGCGATCAGCAGCGCACCGGCGATCTGGAAAGAAGCATCGTCCCTGGAAGGCAGGATGCCATTTTTATCAAACAAAAAGCCAGCCGCGCCGATGCATGCAAGGGCAAGCACAAACAGAGCGGCAGAAACGGCGCGCTTCTCCGTTTTCAAGTGCTCATTTTTCCGCCCCGCCGTCAGCAGATCAATCAGGCGAACGCTGGATACCGACCACACATTCAAGAACATCACGATCAAAAAGATCAGCACAAAGCACCGGAGCGTTTGCCAGAACGCGCTGGCTGAAAAGACCGGCTGGTACTCATCGAGCGCCACCGCAAACAATTTCAGCGCGACGAGCGCTATGCCCTGGGAAAGCAACACACCGAGGGTCAAGCCAACACCGAGCGCGATCACTCCGACGCAAAGCGTTTCGCCAGCAAAAATACGCGCGATGCGCCCTTTCTTCATGCCAAGCAGCATATAAATGCCCAGCTCTTTCTTGCGACGTTTCAGCAAAAACTGATTGGCGTAAACGATCAAAAAAGCCAGCACCACGGCGATCGCCACCGAGAGCACGGAGATCAATGTGCCGAGTTGGTCATAGAGCAGCTTTCGCGTCATCCCCATTTCCAAAAACGCAGGCTGGTCAGAAATGGAATTGAAGGCGTAAAACAGGCTGATCGAAAGCATCAGCGTCAGAAAATAGATCAGATAATCGCGGAGGTTTTTGCGCACATTCCGACTGATCAGCTTAAAGGCGGTCATTCTGCTCACCTCCCAGCACCGACACCACTTCCAATATCTTGGCGAAAAACTCCTTCCGACTGTCTGTGCCGCGCGCCAGCTCGTGAAAGATCGTCCCGTCCTTGATAAAAAGAATGCGGCGGCAGTAGCTGGCGGAGAACGCATCGTGGGTCACCATCAGGATCGTCGCAGAAAGGCGCGCATTCAATTCTGTCAGCAGGGTCAACAGCACGCGCGAAGAATTGGAATCCAAAGCGCCCGTCGGTTCGTCCGCCAATACGATGGCAGGATTCGTGACCATGGCGCGGGCCGCTGCGACCCGTTGCTGCTGGCCACCCGACATCTGATACGGATATTTCTCCAACACGTCCGAAATGTTCAGCGTCTCAGCGATTCGCTGCACGCGTTGCCTAATCTCTGTCGGCTTAACGCCGGCGATGGACAGCGCCAGAGAAATATTTTCATCAGCCGTCAAGGTATCCAGCAGGTTAAAATCCTGAAAAATGAAGCCCAGCTTCCGGCCGCGAAAATCCGCCAATTTCCCGCCGCGCAGTTCTGTAATGTCCTGCCCTTCGACAAAGATATGGCCGCTGGTCACCGTGTCGATGGTAGAAATGCAGTTCAGCAGAGTGGTTTTGCCAGATCCCGACGGCCCCATAATCCCTAGAAATTCGCTTTTGTTGACGGTGAAGGAAATGTGATCCAGGGCTTTTGTCAGGCCGCCCTTGTTGCCGTAATATTTTTGAACGTCCTCCAGCTGCAAAATGATGTCGTTCATCAGGGTCAACTCCTTTCCGCAAGATATTTTTCTTTACACCTTTACCCTATCACATCCCCAGCCAGCGTGCCATGAAGTTAAATTACGTTTCCCTTACCAAAATGTAAGGATCGAAAAAAGCGGGTCACACACCCGCTCCTTTCAGCAAACTTTCTGTTGGAAAATACAAAACAACCGTCGTCCCCTGCCCCTTCTGGCTCTTGATGGCGATGTCCATGTTCATCTTGCTACACAGCCGTTTGCAGAGATAGAGCCCAATCCCGGTGGATTTTGGAAAGCGGCGGCCATTTTCGCCGGTAAAGCCTTTGTCAAAAACGCGCGCCAGATCCGCCGCATCGATGCCGATCCCGTTGTCGTGGATATTCAAAAGCACGCCGTTTTTCTCCATCCCGACGGTGAAGGTGAGACAGAAATTTTCCTGCCGGTATTTGATCGCATTCGAGATGATCTGGCCAATCACAAAGGCGCAGCTTTTACTGTCAGCGCAGACCGCCACTTCCAGCCCTTCCATGCGGATCTGTCCGCCCGCCTGGATGATCGCTTTGGAATAAGTTTTCAGCGCTGCGCCAACGAGGGCTTGCATAGTGGTCGGCTCCACTTTGAAATCCTTTTCCACATCACCGCTGCGCGCATAGTAGAGCGCCAGCTCCACCAGCGCGTCAATTTTGCGAAGCTCATCGTCGATCTTCAGAGTTGTGAGATTTTTTTCATTCTCCACGATCAGCCGGGCTGAGGTGATGGGCGTTTTGATCTCGTGAACCCAGGTATCGACAAAATCGCGATAATCCCGAGTTTGTTTCTGCATCTCCGCTATCTGATCGTTCAGATATTTATCGTTCTGCCGCAGGATATCCGAAATAATCCGCGCATCCAAAAAGCTTGGACGCTCCGCAATTTCCGCAAGCAAGGTTTTCTCGTCCAGCTGCGCCAGCAAACACAGCAGCCTATTATAGTAGCTGCGCCGGCGCTGAAAATCCCAAACCAGCGCTGCCAAAAAGAACATCGCTGGAATGGCTGCTGCAAAGGCAAGGAAAACCGCCGGAATCTCCAAGAGCCACAGCAGCCCGATCAATAGTCCCTCAGACGCCACAAAACAACCGATCGCCACCATGTGGTCGACCACATATTCCATCCACTTCATACATAATACCCCATGCCGCGTTTGGTTACCAAATAATCCGGCAGGCCAATCTCCGCCAGCTTTTTGCGCAGCCGGACAATGTTGACGTTGAGCGTGTTCTCGTCGATAAATGCTTCGCTCTGCCACAGCTCGTCAATAATAGCATCTCGTGGAATGATGGTCCCCTTGTTCAACATAAGCAACCGCAAAATGCCCAGCTCATTTTTCGTCAAATCCAGCTCTTTGCCCTCATGGCTGATCGTGGCCCGCAAAAGATTGAGCGTCAAGCCCTCGTGCACCAGCAGCGTGTTAGCTTGCACCTCATACGTTCGCGCCAGCACTTTTTGAATGCGCGCAAGGAGCACCTGCCCATTATAAGGCTTGGTGATAAAATCATCCGCCCCAATGTTTAATCCTAGCAGTTCATCAAAATCCGTAGCGCGGCTGGTCAGAATGATGATGGGCACGTTCGATTTTTGACGGATCGCCCGGCACACCTGGAATCCATCCTGGTAGGGAAGATTGATGTCCAGCAAAATCAAACCCGCTTCCGCGCGAAGCGCCTGCTCGCTAATGGCCTGAAAATTGTCCGAACTCATGCATTCATACCCATATTTTTGCAAAAGCCGCTCCAACTCCTCGCGAATAGCCGCTTCATCCTCGATGATAAAGATCTTCATCTGCGCGCCACACTCCCTTTGTAAGTACTTTGTTTTCTCGTCAGTCAACCACGATGCCTTCATTATATTTCATTTGTACGCAGAATACAAAGCAGGAAACTATTCGAAACACTTTTCCCACCCTCCAAAACAGCACACCAAAAATAAAAAAGCGCCCAGCGCCTGCTCCATCACAATCAAGGTCATGATGAAACACACGCTGAGCGAATCATTTTAGAAAACGTGGCCCTGTCTTCTTGTTGATGGCTCACTCCACCCGCTCAAGGTGCTTTTCTGCCAGGGCGACGTAACGCTGGGCGTTTTCCACTGTCGACTGGCGCTGCTCGGGGCGGACGCTGGCGCGGACTTTTCCTGGCACGCCGATGACGAGAGAATCTGGCGGGATCTCCGCGCCGCCTGGGACGACGGCGCCGGCTGCGATGATGCTGCCGTGGGCGATCTTTGCGCCGTTCATGACGATGGCGCCCATGCCGACGAGAACGTCGTCCTCGATCGTGCAGCCGTGGACGACGGCGCGATGACCGACGGTGACGCCGCTGCCGATGGAAAGCGGCCAGCCTTCGTCGACGTGGAGCACGGCACCATCCTGCACGTTTGTGCGCGCGCCGATGGTGATGCTGTCTTCGTCGCCGCGCACAACGGCGTAGTGCCAGATGCTGACGTCTGCGCCAATCTCGACTGCGCCTTCGATGACGCAGTGCGCGCTCTTGTAATAAGCCATGATGGATCTTCCCTTCTTTTTCCAAAAAGCAAATAAAAAGACCTGAGGCAAATTCCTCAGGTCTATGACCGCGCTGTAAGGGATTCGAACCCCTGACCTTTTGGTCCGTAGCCAAACGCTCTATCCAGCTGAGCTAACAGCGCATATCACGGAGAGAGGGGGATTCGAACCCCCGATACGGTTCCCCGTATACTCCCTTAGCAGGGGAGCACCTTCGGCCTCTCGGTCATCTCTCCTCGCCACAACAGAATCTATTATAGAGTGTCATAACGATTCTGTCAAGCGATTTTTTCACATTTTTTACAACGGAGGAGGTGGGATTCGAACCCACGGAACCCGCAAAGATTCAACGGTTTTCAAGACCGCCTCCTTAAACCGCTCGGACACCCCTCCAGAAAGCACCTTTAATTATAAAGGTGGTTTCATGACATGTCAACCAGGAATTGCCATGCCGATGTATACGTTGGCACGCGACGGTCACTTGCGGATCGGATCGATCGGACCGTCCACGCAGGAGAATTCCACGAAGGTCTCCAACGTGCCATTCATATTGTTGCTGATGTTTTCCAGCTGAGTGATGATCGAGAGGATATGCTTGGACAGATCCACAGCATGCAAACGCTCACCGATGATCGCAATGGAGCGTTCATAGAATGCAGGATTGCTGAAGCATTCATGCCATTCTTTGTCCTCTTCGAGCCCTTTCTGGAACTCATCGAAATCGGCAGTCGCCTGATCGAGCAGGGCGCGCACTTCGGCGCCTGCTTCACGATTGATCTCATTCTGTCCTGAAGAATAGGAGAAGATATTGAGACAACCGCTGACTTTGATCTCGCGAAGTTTCTTGATCAGTTCATCAAGATGTGCAGAGCAGCTTCTCGCTGGCTCTAACAACGCAGCACGAATAGCCATCACAAAGGCCTCCTTTCAACTGCAATATTGATATAAAAAGTAGGAAAGTATTGTATGAGTATTTTTATTATAACCTATAAAGGTGCGGAATGTAGTAATTATACGACTGTTTTATCGTATTCCTAGCTACATTTCATTATTTCCCCACATTTTACCGTGCCAACAGGGGTTTCAGGAACTGGCCTGTGTAGGAATCCGGGCTGGCGGCGATGTCTTCCGGTGTGCCGGTTGCGACGACGCGCCCGCCGCCACTACCACCTTCTGGGCCGAGATCGACGATGTAATCGGCGCATTTGATGACGTCGAGGTTGTGCTCGATGATGATCATGCTCTCGCCGTTATCGACGAGGCGACCGAGCACCTGCAGCAGGCTGGCGATGTCCTCGGTGTGCAGGCCGGTGGTTGGTTCATCGAGAATGTAGAGGGTTTTGCCGGTCGGACGCTTGGAAAGCTCGGTGGCGAGCTTGACGCGCTGCGCCTCACCGCCGGAAAGCGTCGTGGCTGGCTGGCCGAGTTTGATGTAGCCGAGGCCGACGTCCTGAATGGTTTTAATCTTATTGTAGACGGCTGGGATGTTCTCGAAAAATTCGACGGCTTCGTCGACGGTCATATCGAGGACTTCAGAAATATTTTTGCCGCGATAGGTGACTTCGAGGGTTTCGCGGTTATAACGCTTGCCTTTGCAGACTTCGCACGGCGCGTAAACATCAGGCAGGAAATGCATCTCGATCTTGATGATACCGTCGCCCTTGCAGGCTTCGCAGCGCCCGCCTTTGACGTTGAAGGAGAAGCGTCCGGCTTTGTAGCCGCGCAGCTGCGCTTCCTTGGTCTTGGCGAAAAGCGCGCGGATCTGGTCGAAGGCACCGGTGTAGGTGGCTGGATTGGAGCGCGGCGTGCGACCGATCGGGCTTTGGTCGATGTTGATGATCTTGTCGATCTGATCTGCGCCTTCAATGGCGCGATGCTTGCCGGGAACGCCCTTATACTGTGGATAAATCTGACGCGCGAGGCCTTTGTAGAGGATCTCGTTGACGAGGGTACTCTTGCCGCTGCCGCTGACGCCGGTGACGCAGGTCAGCACGCCGAGTGGAAAGCTGACGGTGAGATTTTTAAGATTGTTTTCCCGTGCGCCGACAACCTTGAGCATGCGTTTCTTGTCGATCGGACGGCGCGTTTCTGGAACGGCGATGCGCTTGCGACCGGCGAGATAAGCGCCGGTGATGGAATCCTCGCAGGCGGCAACTTCTTCTGGCGTGCCAGCCGCCACGACTTCGCCGCCACCAGCACCAGCGCGCGGCCCGATGTCGACGATGAAATCGGCGGCGCGCATGGTGTCTTCGTCGTGCTCGACGACGATGACGGTGTTGCCAAGATCGCGCATGTGCTTGAGCGTGGCGATGAGCTTTTCATTGTCGCGCTGATGCAGCCCGATGGATGGCTCGTCGAGGATGTAGAGCACGCCCACCAGCCCGCTGCCGATCTGTGTGGCGAGACGGATACGCTGGGCTTCGCCGCCAGAGAGGGTGCCTGCCGCACGGGAAAGGGTGAGATAGGTAAGCCCAACGTTCACGAGGAAACGCAGGCGCTCAGAAATTTCCTTCAGGATCAGCCGGCCGATGAAAAGCTGGCGCTCTGTGAGCTCGATGTGCTCAAAAAAATCGAGGGCTTCGACGATGGTCATGTCGCAGACTTCCCAGATGGCTTTGCCGCCGACGGTGACGGCCAGCGCTTCCGGGCGCAGACGACGCCCTTTACAGCTCGGGCAGCGGTCGGTGCGCATGAAGCCTTCGAGCATTTCCATGCTCGATTCGCTGTGCGTTTCCACACGACGACGCTCGAGATTAGGGATCAGCCCTTCGTACGCCTTGCGATAAACCTTTTCCTCGCCGAACATATTGATGTAATGAAAGTTCACTGTCGGATGGTCGCCGCCATAGAGGATAATGTCCTGCTGCTCCTTCGGCAGATCCTTCCACGGCGTGTCGCGGTCGATGCCAAGCTTGTCGGTGAGGCTGAACATGAGCTGCTCGTAATAGTTGGAGATGGCGCCGCGACGCCATGGTGCCAGCGCGCCTTCGTTGAGGCTCTTGCTCTTATCTGGGATGATGAGATCGAGGTCAAAGCTCATGACCTCGCCAAGACCGCTGCAGGTTTCGCAGGCGCCAAGGGGATTGTTGAAGGAAAAAAGCTGCGGCGTGAGCTCTGGCATGGAAATGCCGCAATCGAGGCAGGCAAAATGCTCGCTGAAGCGGAGCATCTCGCCGCCGGCATCCACCCAGACCTGTCCTTCGGCGAGATCGAGCGCTGCCTGCATGGAGCCGGTGAGACGGCTCTCGACGCCTTCTTTTAATTTAATGCGGTCGACGACGACTTCAATATAATGCTTGTTGTTCTTTTTCAGCACGATATCTTCCGAAAGATCGCGCACTTCGCCGTCCACGCGCACGCGCACATAGCCGCTCTTTCGCAGCTGCTCAAAATACTGCTTGAACTCACCCTTACGATTCTGCACGACTGGCGCGAGAATGTGCAGGCGTGTGCCGGCCTCCAGCGCCATGACCTGATCCACCATCTGGTCGATCGACTGCTGATGGATCTCTTTGCCGCATTTTGGGCAGTGCGGCACGCCGATGCGCGCGTAAAGCAGGCGCAGATAATCGTAGATCTCGGTAACGGTGCCGACGGTGGAACGCGGATTGCGGCTGGTGGTTTTCTGATCGATCGAGATCGCCGGCGAAAGCCCGGAGATCTCGTCGACGTCTGGTTTGTCCATCTGTCCTAAAAACTGGCGCGCGTAGCTGGACAGCGATTCAACATAACGGCGCTGGCCTTCGGCGTAGATGGTGTCAAACGCCAGCGACGATTTTCCCGACCCGGACAGACCCGTCATCACAACGAGCTTGTCACGCGGAATGTCGAGATCGATATTTTTCAGGTTATGGACCCGCGCGCCGCGGATCCGAATGGTGTTTTCTGCCATAATTCTCCTCTGTTATTTGTCCATTGCTTCAATACGACGGATCTCGTCACGCAGCTCTGCTGCGATCTCGAACTCGAGATTCTTGGCGGCATCCTTCATAGCCTTTTCCAGCAGCATCAGATGCTGCTTGCGGCCCTTGGCGTCGGCCGGCACATCGCGCGTGAGATATTGCGGCGATTCTTCGGCCACGGCTTTGAGCGGCGAGATGTCCTCGCGCACATCCTTGCGCACCGTTTGCGGCACAATGCCGTGCGCTTTGTTGTACGCCATCTGCTTGTCGCGGCGGCGCGCGGTCTCGTCGATGGTGCGCTGCATGCTGCCGGTGATCACATCTGCGTACATGATGACCTCGCCATGCGCATTGCGGGCAGCGCGGCCGACGGTCTGGATCATTGAGCGCTCGCTGCGCAAAAATCCTTCCTTGTCGGCATCGATGATCGCCACAAGAGAAACCTCCGGCAAATCGAGTCCTTCGCGCAGCAGATTGATGCCCACAAGCACGTCAAATTCGCCGAGACGCAGATCGCGCAAGATCTCCATACGCTCCAGCGCCTTGATCTCAGAATGCAGATAGCGCGCAGCGATGCCCGCGTTCACCAGATAATCTGTGAGGTCCTCCGCCATGCGCTTGGTCAGCGTCGTCACGAGCACACGCTCGTCGCGCACAATGCGCCCACGCACGCGATCGATGAGATCGTCGATCTGCCCGGCGATCGGATGGATCTCGATGGTCGGATCCAGAAGCCCCGTTGGGCGGATGATCTGCTCCACAACCTGCTGGCTGTGCTGGAGCTCATAATCGCCTGGCGTTGCTGACACATAGATCGTCTGGTGCACCTTCTCCTCAAATTCCTCAAAGTGGAGCGGACGGTTGTCCAGCGCCGACGGCAGACGGAAACCGTGCTCGACGAGATTTTCCTTGCGCGAGCGGTCGCCGGCGAACATGCCGCCGATCTGCGGCACCGCCACGTGGCTTTCGTCGATAAAGGTGATAAAATCCGGCGGGAAGAAATCCAGGAGCGTGTCTGGCGTGCTGCCTGGCGCACGGCCTGAAAGCGGACGCGCGTAGTTTTCAACGCCGGAGCAATAGCCCACCTCGCGCAGCATTTCCAGATCGTAGCGCGTGCGCTGCTCCAGACGCTGCGCTTCCAAAAGCTTACCCTCCGCCTTGAATTCGGCCAGTCGTTCTTCCAGCTCCTGCTCGATGTTGGCGATCGCCGTGTCAAGATATTCCGGATCGGTGACATAGTGGGTGTTCGGATAGATCGCCACATGCGAGCGATCGCCGATGATCTTGCCGGTGAGATAGTCAAATTCTGCGATGCGATCTACCTCGTCACCGAAAAATTCGATGCGGATCCCGCACTCGCTCGACGACGCCGGCATAACCTCGACACAGTCGCCGCGCACACGAAACGTGCCGCGCTTAAAATCGACGTCGTTGCGCTCGTACTGGATCTCGATCAGCTTGCGCAGCACATCGTCGCGCTCCACTTCCTGGCCCGGACGCAGGTTCAGCACCTCGTTTTTGTAGAACTCCGGCGAACCCAGGCCATAAATGCAGCTGACCGACGCGATGATGATGACATCGCGACGCTCCAAAAGCGACGCCGTCGCCGAGTGGCGCAGCTTTTCGATCGTTTCGTTGATCTGCGCGTCCTTTTCGATATAGGTATCCGTCGAGGCAACGTAAGCCTCCGGCTGGTAATAATCGTAATAGCTGACAAAATATTCCACAGCGTTGTTCGGAAAAAACGCCTTGAACTCACTGTAAAGCTGCGCCGCCAGCGTTTTGTTCGGCTCAAAGATCAGCGCCGGCCGATTCGCCTTGGCGATCAGATTCGCCATCGTGAACGTTTTGCCGCTGCCTGTAACGCCCAAAAGCGTCTGCCGATGGTAGCCCAGATTCAGTCCTTCAAAAAGCGCCTCGATCGCCTCCGGCTGGTCGCCCGTCGGCTGAAATGGCGCCACCAATTCAAAATCTGCCATGTCGTTCACCCCTGTCCTGTATGATCGTTCGTATTTGTTTCCATCCCTATAGTATAAGCCATTTTCAAATGTGTGACAATGCTTCTCATATATTCTGGCGACAAAAAATCTGTAGGATTACAATACATGTGTTACAACGAAATAAAATAGAAATGCGGAAACCCC
>OGWZ01002298.1_pt1 | contig 15291 bp, 13 predicted proteins | sample 1576141 | NCBI WGS metagenome assembly OGWZ01 (sample SAMEA3541512, study PRJEB24748) | human gut metagenome | biome: human gut; feature: human-associated habitat; material: faeces | place: China | collected 2012
CGCGAGCTGGGTTCAGAACGTCGTGAGACAGTTCGGTCCCTATCTGTTGCGGGCGCAGGAGATTTGAAGGGAGCTGTCCTTAGTACGAGAGGACCGGGATGGACAGACCTCTGGTGCACCAGTTGTCGTGCCAACGGCACAGCTGGGTAGCTACGTCTGGACGAGATAAACGCTGAAAGCATCTAAGCGTGAAACTCCCCCAAAGATAAGATCTCCCCCCTTTATGGGGTAAGGGTCGATGTAGACTACATCGTTGATAGGCCGAAGGTGTAAGCACGGTAACGTGTTCAGCTGATCGGTACTAATCACCCGAGGGCTTGACTTAGTTTATGCAGGGCGGCCTTGCCTCTCATCTCCCCATTGTTCAGTTTTCAGGGTGCAGACCCTGGTAGACGGCCCGTTGGTCAAGCGGTTAAGACGGAGGCCTCTCACGCCTCAAACGTGGGTTCGATTCCCGCACGGGTCACCAGTTTTGCTTTACATGCACCTTTAGCTCAGCTGGTAGAGCACCTGACTCTTAATCAGGGTGTCCAGGGTTCGAGTCCCTGAAGGTGTACCATAGTTGGTGTTTTTAGCGGTGAGGGTCCACCCGTTCCCATTCCGAACACGGAAGTTAAGCTCACCTGTGCCGACGATACTTGCCTGGCGACGGGCTGGGAAAATAGGTCAACGCCAACACAAAGATTACGGAGAGATGATAAAATGCATCTCTCCGTTTTTTTTACTATTTCCAAAATTAACGGCGCGCTTTTATGCCATCCTGTAAATTTTTTCTTAAGTTATCAATCCGCCGAAATTTCCGGGAAAACTCTGCGGCTTTTTTACGAAGGGTCTTGACGGTTTCCATACTTTAATTGTATAGTATGTTTGCAAAATATTTGTACATGTGTATTATTTTGCGCGGCATAAAATTTCTTTCCCCATTTGGAGGAATCATCTATGGAAAAGAACAATTTACAAACAACGGTAAAGCAGCTCGAGGAGTTTCTCTCTGCCTATTACCGCAAGACCGGCGTTCGCCCCACCCTTGGCGAGGCGCTTGATATGATGGAAAAGGACAATCTCCTTTCTGCTCCGCCCGCTGTTGCCGCGGCCGATTCCAAGGTCCAGCATACCGTGGAAGAGATCTGTGATATCATTGATTCTCAGCCGGTGAACGCCACCGCGTTCCTTCAGAACACCTCACCGTCGGAGTCCGGCACGGCTCATGTTTCCGGTGAGGACGCGATCTTTGCGCCCGGCCGCGATGTTACCGTGACGCGCGTTTTCTCCTACCTGAGCGCGGATGCCGCGGAGTATGACTACTTTACGATCGCCGTCGTTCTCAAGGGCGAGTGCGAGTTCTTCTTTGCCGGAACGCCCATCCCCGTCGGCGTCGGCAGCGTTATCATCATTCCTCCGCACACGGCGCACATCAAGGCCGTCCCGTCGGACGCGTACGTCCTGGCGCTGCATATGCGCCGCTCCACGTTCGATGCGCAGTTCGGCGATCTCATGACGAGCAGCGATAAAATGAGCATTTTCTTCCGCGAGTCGATGTACGGCGAGAATGAAATGAATTATATGAGCATGACGGCGAACTTTGAGTCGGGAAATGTGTTGTCTACGCTGCACGAGCTCGTCAAGGAGTGCGCGTCCAAGGCGCCGTTCGCGAATCTCACCTCCGTGTGCTGGACAAAGATCTTCCTTGCGTCGGTGTTCCGCACACAGGCCGGAAGTGCCGCCGTGCTTCGCGCCGCGCGCGATGAATCGACCCGTGCCGACTGCGGCGCAATCTTGCAGTACATCCAGCAGAACTACCGTACCGTGCGCCTGAGCACGCTGGCGAGAGCGTTCCATTATAACGAGACCTATCTCTCCCGTATGCTGCAGAACTACATGGGCATGAGCTTTACGGAGATCGTCCGCGGCATCAAGATGACCCGCGCCGAGGAATACCTCTCGACCTCCACGCTCCGCATCCATGATATCTCCGCGCTCGTCGGCTACGACAGTGTGGATCACTTCTCCCGCACGTTCAAGTCTACGCACAACATGTCGCCGCAGGCCTACCGCCGTCTTACGACGAAGCGCGGGCTGCGCACGCTCGCGGCCTCGGCCGTGAAGGGCGAGAGCGCGGAAAAGAACGCGAAGACGGAGAAGGCGAAGAACGAATAATTCTCAGAATAAAATTGATCCGGAAGGACGTTTGTCCTTCCGGATCTTTCTGTTTATGTGGGTCAATGCGGGGGAGAGGGGCGTGTGAGATCACATCGCAAATACGACCTGTAAAAAGTTATAGAGCCCGACGACCCAGGCGCTGTATTCGTGGCCGATGCCGGGGAGCTGGGTGAACCAGGCGTTTTCGCCGTCGGTCAGGCCGGGCACGCGGTCGGTGAGAGCGATGAAGTTTTCGCGGTGGAGCGTTGCCATGGAGTCGCGCGTGCCGATGCTGTTATAAAAGTACCGGATCGGGTAGGCGGCGTTGGCTTCGCCGGAAAGTGCGTCCGCGGCGAGATCCACGTAGCAGTCGCTCCCGGAGAAGCAGCCAAACCACGCGAACAGATCGAGACAGAGCGGCATCACGGAGTTATAGGCGTAGATCGAGCCCATCGAAAGACCCGCGTAGGCAAAGTGGTCGCGCGCGGCGCTGATCGCCTCGGCGCTGCCGTCGGCGGCATAGGTCGAGTAGTTCTGCACGATGAACGGCAGAATGTCCTCGCGCAGCTCGCGGACGAACTGCTCCTCGTCCGGCACTCGGTCGTACCGGAAGAAGTTGCCGGAATCGCGGTAGAACGTCGGCGTCACGACGATCATGTTCCGGCACATTCCCGCGGCGAACATATTGTCGAGCATCGGGCGGGTGGTGACGTAGTAGTCGGTGCCGTAAGCGGCGTAAAGCTGCTCCTGCCGGAGCCAATATCCTTCGCCGCCGCCCATGCCGTGCAGCAGCACGAGCACGTTGTACGGCTGCGAGGCGTCGTACCCATAGGGGAGATAGACGAGCATCCGCTTATAATAGGAGAGCGAGCCGGTACCCTTGCGCTCGCCGACATAGTCGTGCGTCAGGTATTCGACCGACTGCACCGTGCCGGGGCGGCCGGAGCTTTGAAAGAAGGACGTCGGCACGCGCGAGTCGATAAAAGCGGGCGTCCGGCCGCACATCGGGCAGCGGGACGTGAGATACGAGTGCCGGACGGTCATGCCGCAGGCAAAGCAGAGACAGGAATCGTAGTCGTGCTCGGCGTGCGGGCAGGCTGCGCCGCACGCGACGCATATGCCGTTCTGCCAGCCGGGATGCGCGCAGCCGGTCTCCGCGGCAGGTACATCCTCATCGGCGGCGAGAACGGGGAGAAAGCCAAGACAGCAGAGCGCGAGCACGAGCGCGAGAGCGCGGCGGAGCGCTCTCATTTATACTGTACCGGCGGGCGGTACGCCTCAAAGATCACGGTGTCGCACTTGGCCTCTTCGCTGCGGTCGTGCGCCGTCCATGTGACGCGCATCGCGCCGAGCAGCTCCGCGAGCTTCACGCCGAGAGACTTTTTGCCCGTGCGGTGGGCGATGAACTGCGGCCGGCCGATGCAGCCGATGAGCATCCGGCTCGAAAGCCACGCGCCGAGATTGCCGCCGAGATCGTCCCGCTGGGCCGTGAGCTGACCGCGCAGCAGGTCGGGCGCATGGAAGCGGAACCACGCCACGATGAACGGGTCGAAGCTCTCCACGCAGAAATTGCCGGTGTGCGCGTCGATGATCTCGAGCACCTTGCGGCAGAGCTCGCCGCGGCGATGGTCGGGCGAGGCCTTGACCTCCACGATCACGGGCACGTGCGCGGCGGCGAGAATGTCGAGGGCGTCAGAAAAGCGCGGAACGCGCTCCTCGGTGCCGCCGAGCGTATATTGCTGCAGCTCGGCATAGTCGAGCGATTCGATCGTCACATCCGCGCCGGTCATGCGGCGGATGTTGCTGTCGTGCGAAACGACAACGACGCCGTCCTTCGTAAGGCGGGTGTCGAGCTCTGCACCGTATCCGCCCTCCGCCGCGGCGCGGAACGCCGCGAGAGAGTTTTCGGGAATGCCCAGCGCAGCGTCGTACAGCCCGCGGTGAGCGATGTTCTGCCCGCGGAAGGGGAAACGCTGTCCCGCGCGGGAGCGGCCCGGCGCGATCAGAAAAAGATATCCGGCGGCAGCGGCACCGATGGCGGCCGCGGCGATCGTTCCGGCTTTTTTGCATTGTTTCATTGGTATCACCTCATAGCGGTATTGTAACGCAGGAAAAACGGGTTGTAAAGAGAGGGTTTTTCCTGTATGATGGAGGGAGTATAAAAGAGAGGCGCGCGGCGCGTTCCGCGCGGAGAGGAAACAGCAGTGAAGCTCAATTACAAGCGGACCTTTCTCATCGGCTTTGCCTTTTTCGGTATTCTCCTGCTCTGGCAGGTGTACGATTCCTGGTGCCCCACGTTTCTGACGGATATCTTCGCCCGCCGGTTCTACGGCATGTCGTCCGCCGATCTCAAGGCGAGCGACCCGAACCACATCCTGCATGTGCAGTGGATCGTCGGCATCATCATGGCGTGCGACAATCTTGCCGCGCTCATCCTTCTGCCGCTCTTCGGCCGTCTTTCGGACAGAACGCACACGAAGATCGGCAAGCGCATGCCGTATATCCTTGTCGGCACGTTCGTTTCGGCGGTCGCGTTCCCGTTTATCCCGCTGTTCTTCCACAATAACAACATTGCCGGGATGGTCGCAATGATGGCGATCGTTCTCATCTTTATGATGATGTACCGCAACCCCGCCGTCGCTCTCATGCCGGACATCACGCCCAAGCCCCTGCGCGCCAAGGCCAACGGCATCATCAACATCATGGGCTACATCGGCGGCGCGTTCGCCACGGTGCTCGGCCTCTTCCTCGTGCTGAGCAATTACATCAACGCCCCCGACCATGAGCGCAATCTCTGGGTCATCGAGCTGCCGTTCATCATCGCCTCGGTGCTGATGGTGATCTCCGCGCTTGTGCTGTTTGCCACGATCAAGGAGAACAAGATCGAGCAGGAGATGGCGGAAGAGCTCGCTCTCGGCGAGGAGATGGCCGCGGTCGAAACGCCCATCGACGACGATAAGCCGATGAGCAAGGCCAATAAGCGCATGCTGCTTGCGATCCTCGGCGCGGAGTTCCTCTGGTTCATGTCCGATAACGCGCTCGGCACATACATCGGAAACTATGTCATTTACTATCTCAACAGCGTTTCGAGCGCCACAATGATCCTCACGATCCTCGGCGGACTCGCCTCCGTCATCGGCTTTGCCACCGCCGGATCGATCGCCGAGAAGATCGGCCGCAAGTGGACGATCTCCTGCGGCCTTGCGTGCACGCTCGTCGGTCTTATCATCATGTGCTTTGCCACGCCCACCGGAAAGGTCGTCGGCGCGCGCGGCGAGTTTGCGTTCCCGACGCTGCTGTTCGTCGTCTGGGCGATCAAGGGCTTCGGCATGGCGCTTGTGCACAACTGCTCGTTCCCGATGGTCGTAGAGCTGTGCTCGAGCAAGAAGATCGGCCGCTTCACCGGCTATTACTACGCCGCGAGCATGTCTGCGCAGACGATCACGCCCGTCGCTCTCGGCTTCGTGCTGGACGCGACGATGGCGTGGCGCACGCTGCCGGTCTACGCCTCCATCCTCACCGCGGCGAGCTTCCTGGTGTTCACACTGCTCGTGAAGAACATCAAGGCGAAAAAGGTAGACCACGTCAAGGGTCTCGACGCCCTCGGCGCGGAAGACTGACGGGACTTTACCCCTCAGCCTCGGCGCTGCGCACCGAGTCAGCTCCCCTGTTAGGGGAGCCAAGCGAGATTTTGAATAACTTACTTGCCTCCCCTAACAGGGGAGGTGGCAAAAACATAGTTTTTGACGGAGGGGTAACCGATGCGGCGATTTCTTCCGTATGAGTCCGCTTTGACAACCTGTGCAAAGTCGCTGCGGCGGGATATGACGCCGCACGAGAGAAAGCTATGGTTTCTTTTCCTTCGCTCATATGCGACGAAGTTTTATCGGTAGCGAGTTATCGGCGGATATGTTGCCGACTTCTATTGCCCGGCGGCACGCCTTGCCGTAGAGCTTGACGGGAGTCAACATTACGAAGAGGCATCCTGGCAGAGCGATGCCAAGCGTACAGCGTCATTCGGTAAACGAGGAGTGGCAGTGCTGCGCTTTACCAACGCAGATATCAATGAACGCTTCCCGGAGGTATGCGAGTGCATAGACCGGGAAGTAAACCGCCGAAAGGCGCAGCGGACAGAAACACTATGAAGAAAAAGCGCGGGAGTCATATTTGACTTCCGCGCTTTGCGCTGTTTACATCAGGTGTTGATCCAGATGCCGGTGTCGTGGATGGATGCGCCCCCCACGCTTTGGTAAAACCGCTGCGCCTCGTCGTTGCGCGCCGTGAGCGCGATGATAATCCCCGCGCCCCGGGCTTTGCACTCTTGCCGCAGCTCCCGCTCAAACGCGAGAACGGCGGGGGATGTAGAGAATGAAATGCCGGACATGATCTTTCCAGTTGTATCCGAACTGGTGCGGGCCTGTGATGCCCTTGAGCTCCGGGTAAAAATGGGGGAAGAAGTTGGAATGGGTGAGCAGCACCCAGTCAAAAAAGCCGATATCGTAGATCTCCATGAGATAGAGCCTCACGAGAAAGCGGACGAAGAACTTCCAGAAGCCGAAACCGTTTTTCACGCCGTCCCACGCGGCGAGGACCGCCGCGCTGAGAAAGAGCGCCAGAGCGAGCGAAACGATGATCCAGCCGATAACGTGCGCGCCGGGGAAACGCTCCTTTTTGTCGGAGATCACGGCGATATTCTCCTTCGGCGCGGAGGAGAAAAAGCGCTTGTCCTGAATAACCCGACCGCGCCGTACAGGAGAAGAAAGTATGCCGCAAAGATCATAAGCGTTGCGAGGATCGTTATTTTCGTGTTTCCGGACTCCTTAGATTTCGCAATGGCTCCCTTGTGTAAAGGGAGCTGTCAGCGAAGCTGACTGAGGGATTGTTTTACTGCCGTGTCAATAGCTTCACAAACCTCGGGGAAATGCACCCAAATCTCGTTGTTTGGAATGCGAAGAACCGTTAAGCCGTAGCCTTGCAAAAAAGCTGTTCGCTCTGTGTCGTATTCCGTGGCTTTTTTTCTCCGTGCTGGGAACCATCCAACTCGATAACCAGCTTCGCTTTCGCAGAATAAAAGTCTGCAATATACTTTCCAAGTACTTTCTGGCGGGAGAAGCGGGCGGAATGTCCGCGAAGGAAGTCATACCACAAATGACGTTCCGCCTTCGTCATTTCCTTTCGCAGCCTTTTAGCGAAGGGGACAAGGCTGTTATTATGCTTATGCTGCATGACAATCCCTCCGTCAAAAGCTGCGCTTTTGCCACCTCCCTTTGCACAAGGGAGGCTTCAAAGATGAGCATACCAGAAAACCCGTGAAAAGTCCATAAACGGCAAAAACCCGCCCGTGCATCTGCACGGGCGGGCCCAGACTGTCCCCAAAGCCTCGCAGAGTTTGCGCCCGCAGGCGCAAATGAAGTTCAAAACATTTTTGCCGGCGGCGTGTACGTCGGCAAAAATACTTCTCGGCTCGCAAACGTGCGAGCGCAGCGAGTGCGCTGCGGCGAGCCGCAGCCTTTTCAAACGAGAGCCCAACGTAGTGGGTCTCGTTTGAGAGCGTGTCAAAAATCCTTTTGACACGCTCAAACCCGCCCGTGCATCTGCACGGGCGGGTCGCTGTATATAGATTTATCGGATGGAGAAGAACGCGGCCTTGCCGGGATACTGCGCGGCGTCGAACAGCTCTTCCTCGATGCGGAGGAGCTGGTTGTACTTCGCCACGCGGTCGGTGCGGCTCGGCGCGCCGGTCTTGATCTGCCCGGCGTTGAGGCCGACGACGAGATCGGCGATCGTGGTGTCCTCCGTTTCGCCGGAGCGGTGGGAGACGACCGTGGTGTAGCCCGCGCGGTTGGCGAGCGCTATGGCATCGAGCGTTTCGGTCAGCGTGCCGATCTGGTTGAGCTTGATGAGAACGCTGTTCGCGACGTGCTTTTCCAGACCCATCTTGATGCGGCGCACGTTCGTGACGAAAAGATCGTCGCCGACGAGCTGCACGCGATGGCCGAGCGCGTCGGTGAGCATCTTCCAGCCCTCCCAGTCGTCCTCCGCCATGCAGTCCTCGAGCGAGATGATCGGGTACTTATCGCAGAAGCTGACCCACATATCGACCATCTCCTGCCGCGTCATGGTGATGCCGCGCTTCGGGAGATGATAGCAGCCGTCCTCGGCCTTGAACCAGTCGGAGCAGGCCGCGTCCATGGCGAGCATGAAGTCCTCGCCGGGCCGGTAGCCCGCGAGCTCGATGGCCTGGACGATGGCGCGCAGGCCGTCCTCGTCGCTCTTGAGATCGCCGGGCGCGTAGCCGCCCTCGTCGCCGACGCTGGAGGTGTGCAGCACCTTGGAGAGCGTGTGGAACACCTCGCTGCACCAGCGCAGCGCTTCCTTCCAGCTCTTCGCGCCGACGGGCATGATCATAAACTCCTGAATGTCCGCCGCGGAGGACGGCGCGTGGACGCCGCCGTTCAAAACGTTCATCATCGGCACGGGCAGCGTCTTGGCGTTCACGCCGCCGATGTAGCTGTAAAGCGGCAGCCCAAGCGCTTCGGCGCTCGCCTTCGCTACGGCGAGCGATACGCCGAGCATCGCATTTGCGCCGAGACGGGTCTTGTTCGGCGTGCCGTCCAGCTCGATGAGGATCTTGTCGATATACGGCTGGTCGAGCGCGTTGAGGCCGTTGAGCGCCTCGGCGATCTCGCCGTTGACGTTTTCCACAGCCTTCTGCACGCCCTTGCCAAGATAGCGGGACTTGTCCCCGTCGCGCAGCTCACAGGCCTCGTAAATGCCGGTGGAGGCGCCGGACGGCACCGCCGCGCGGCCCACGACGCCGTTATCGAGCGTCACCTCGACCTCGACCGTGGGGTTGCCGCGGGAGTCGAGAATTTCTCTTCCGAGAACGTCAACGATTTCAAAATACTCTTTCATGGAAAACTCCTTTCCTGCAGAGCGGGAAACTTATTTTACGATCAGGCTCTCGCCGGTCATCTGCGCGGGCTTTGCAAGACCCATGAGATCGAGCATCGTCGGGCAGAGATCGCACAGGCGGCCCGGACGGAGCTTCACGTCCGCGCCGGAGACGATCAGCGGCACGGGGTTGGTGGTGTGGGCGGTGTCGGGGCTGCCGTCCGGCTTCATGATGCGGTCGGCGTTGCCGTGGTCGGCAGTGATGAGGATCACGCCGCCCATCTTCTTCACGGCCTCGACGATCTGTCCGACGCACGCGTCCACGGTCTCCACGGCCTTGATCGCCGCGGCCTTGACGCCGGTGTGACCGACCATGTCGCAGTTGGCAAGGTTGCAGATCACAACGTCGTACTTGCCGCTCTCGATGCGCTTCGCGCACTCGTCCGCGACCTTATAGGCGCTCATCTCCGGGATGAGGTCATACGTCGGGAACTCCTTCGGGGACGGGATGAGGCAGCGATCCTCGCCGGGGTAGCAGGTCTCGGTGCCGCCGTTGAAGAAGAACGTCACATGGGCGTATTTCTCGGTCTCGGCGATGCGCAGCTGCGTTTTGCCGAGCTTGCCGAGATATTCGCCGAACGTCATTTCGATCTCCTCCGGCGGGAAGGCGACGGAGACGTTGGGGATCGTCGCGTCGTACTGGGTGGTGCAGACATAGTGCAGCGGGAAGAAGCCGTTCGGACGCACAAAGCCGTCAAACGCGGGATCGACGAGCGCGCGGGTCATCTCGCGGGCGCGGTCGGGACGGAAGTTGATGAAAATGACGCTGTCGCCGGAGCGGATGCAGCCGTTTTTATCGCACACGGTCGGCACGACGAACTCGTCCGTCACGCCTGCCTTGTAGCTCTCCTCCACGGCGTGGACGGGATCGCCATCCTGCACGCCCTCGCCGCAGACGACGGCGCGGTAGCCCTTTTCCACGCGGTCCCAGCGCTTGTCACGGTCCATGCCGTAAAAGCGGCCCTGGATCGTGGCGACCTTGCCGGTGCCGAGCTCGGCGCACTTTTCCACGAGCGCCTTCACATAGCCCGCGCCGGAGGTGGGGGCAACGTCGCGCCCGTCGAGCAGGGCGTGGACGTAGACCTCCTTCACGCCGCGGCGCTTGGCCATTTCGAGCAGCGCGAAGAGGTGGTTGATGTGGCTGTGGACGCCGCCGTCGGAGAGCAGCCCCATGAGATGCAGCCGCGCGCCGGTGCGCACGCACTCGTCCATGGCGGACTTATAGGCGGGATTTTCAAAGAAGCTGCCGTCTGCAACGGCGTTGGAGATGCGGGGGAGATCCTGATAGACGACGCGGCCCGCGCCGATGTTCGTGTGACCGACCTCGCTGTTGCCCATCTGTCCGGCGGGCAGACCGACGTCCAGACCCGAGGCCTGGAGCTGCGTGTTCGGGCACTCGGCGAAGAGCTTGTCGAGATTCGGCGTCTTGGCGCAGGAAATGGCGTTTTCCGGGCCCGCCGGGGCGAGACCGAAGCCGTCCATGATGAGGAGTACGGTAGGCTTTTTGCTCATGGCTTACTCCTCCTTGCAGCCTTCGCGGATGATCGCGGCAAAGTCCTCGACCTTGAGCGACGCGCCGCCGATGAGACCGCCGTCGATGTCCGGCTGGGCGAGAAGACCCGCGCAGTTTTTCGCGTTCATGGAGCCGCCGTAGAGGATGCACACCTTGCGGGAGACGAGCGCGCCGTACTGCGCGCGGAGATTCTCGCGGATGTTGAAGCAGACCTCCTGCGCCTGCTCGTCGGTCGCGGTGCGGCCCGTGCCGATGGCCCAGATGGGCTCGTAGGCGATGACGACCTTCTTCACCTGCTCGGCGGTCAGGCCGTACAGCGCCGCCTTGACCTGATAGGAGATGCGCTCCATCGTGAGATCGCGGTCGCGCTCGGAGAGCGACTCGCCGACGCACACGATCGGGGTGATGCCCTTTTCGAGCAGCGCGTGGACCTTCGTGTTCACGAGCTCGTCGGTGTCGCCGTTATTCGCGCGGCGCTCGCTGTGGCCGACGATGCAGTATTTCGCGCCGAGATCGGCGATCATGTCCACGCTGATCTCGCCGGTGTGCGCGCCCTTATCGAACTCGGAGACGTTCTGCGCGCCGACGCCGATGCGCCGCGCCTTTTCGCGCGCGAGCGCGGCGAGATGCGTCGCCGGGACGCAGAGAACGACGCTGCACCCGTTCATGCCCGCGGGCAGCTTCGTTTTCAGCTCCTCGACGAACGGTTTTACGCCCGAGGGAAGCTGGTTCATTTTCCAGTTTCCGGCGATGATGACTTTTCTGTATTTCTTGTTCATAGCGGTTTTCTCCCTTCGGTGAATACGCGCAAAGGGGCGGAAGCCGCCCCTTTGGTGAAAAATTACTTGTCGAGCAGGCAGGCCACGCCGGGCAGCTCCTTGCCTTCCATGAATTCGAGCGACGCGCCGCCGCCGGTGGAAACGTGGGTCACCTTGTCGGCATAGCCCATCTTCTCGATGGCGCTGGCGCTGTCGCCGCCGCCGACGACCGTGACGCCCTTGCACTCCGCCATCGCCGCGGCGACGGCCTCGGTGCCCTTGGCAAATTTCGGGAACTCAAAGACGCCCATGGGGCCGTTCCAGATAACGGTACCGGCGTTCTTCACGGCCTCGCCGAAGAGCTTCTGCGTCTCGGGCCCGATGTCCAGACCCATCCAGCCGGCGGGAATGGCGTCCGCGGCGACGACCTTGCTCTCCGCGTCCGCGGCGAACTTGTCGGCAACGACGACGTCCACCGGCAGCAGCAGCTTCACGCCGGACTCTTCCGCCTTGGCGAGCATGTTCTTGCAGTAGTCGATCTTCTCTTCGTCGAGCAGGGAGGCGCCGGTCTCGTAGCCCTTGGCCTTGAGGAACGTGAACGCCATGCCGCCGCCGATGACGAGCGTGTCGGCCTTCTTGAGCAGGTTTTCGATCACGGCCAGCTTGTCGGCGACCTTCGCGCCGCCGAGAACGGCCACGAGCGGGCGCTTGGGATCGTCCATCGCGCCGCCGAGAGCGGTCAGCTCCTTCTCCACGAGGAAGCCGCAGTACGCGGGCAGATAGTCCGCAACGCCGGCGGTGGAGGCGTGAGCGCGGTGCACCGCGCCGAACGCGTCGGAAACGTACACATCCGCCATGGAAGCGAGCTCCTTGGCAAACTCGGGATCGTTCTTCTCCTCGCGGGGATCAAAGCGGGTGTTCTCAAGCAGCAGGACCTGGCCCGGCTTGAGCGCGGCGGCCTTCGCCTTGGCGTCGGGGCCGATGGTATCCTCGGCGAACTCGACCGGCTTTCCGAGCAGCTCGGCAAAGCGGACGGCAACGCGCTTGAGCGTCAGGTTGGTCTTGGCGTCGGGGTCCTTTTTGGGCTTGCCGAGATGGGAGCAGACGATCAGCGCGGCGCCGTCGTCCAGCAGGTACTGGATCGTGGGCAGAGCGGCGCGGATGCGCTTGTCGTTGGTGATCTCGTGGGTCGTCTTGTCCAGAGGCACATTGAAGTCCACGCGCAGCAGCACTTTCTTGCCGGCAAAGCTCACGTCGCGGATGCTCTTCTTTTTGTAATTCATATCCTAGACCTCCTAATAATAGTTTTTTCCTTCTGAGCGCATTGTAGTACACCGATGCGCATTTTGCAAGTGAAATGTGTTGGTTTTCGTTCATTTCTTACGAAAAAAACCATGTTCTTTCAAACAAAATGTTTCGTTGCACTGCGCGGTGTTTTGGTGTAAAATGCCAGTATCAGTATTTGGCGCATTGCCGGATATTATTCGGGAAGGAGAAAACCTCATGAAATCGCTTCCGATCCTTTATATTGTCGTGCCCTGCTACAACGAGGAAGAGGCTCTGCCGCTCTCGGCGCCGGTCTTTCGCAAAAAGCTCGGCGATCTGATCGACGCGGGCGCCATCGCGCCGGAAAGCCGCATCGTCCTCGTGGACGACGGCTCGAAGGACGCCACGTGGAGCATCATCCGCTCGCTCCACGAGAGCGACGCGCATTTCACCGGTCTGCGCCAGATCTGCAACCGCGGCCACCAGAACGCCCTCACCGCGGGGCTCATGTGGTCGCGCGCCCGGTGCGACATCACCATCAGCATCGACGCCGACCTGCAGGACGACATCGACGCGATGGACAAAATGGTGGAGAAGTATAAAGAAGGCTGCGGCATCGTCTGCGGCGTGCGCGCCTCGCGCGCGACCGATACGTTCCTCAAGCGCACCACCGCCCGCGGGTACTACGGATTGATGAAGCTCTTCGGCTCCGATCTCATTTATGACCACGCCGATTACCGTCTCATGGACACCGCCGCGCTCGAAGCGCTCTCGCACTACCACGGGGACGATCTTTTCCTGCGCGGGCTTGTGAACCGGCTCGGCGCGAAGGTCGGTACGGTCTCCTACGACCGCCGCGCCCGCGAAGCCGGGGAGAGCAAGTATACGCTCAAAAAGATGCTCAAGCTCGCGCTCAAGGGCATGGAGTGCGGCCGCAGAAAGCCGGAGCGCACCAGCCGCTCGGACGACGCCGTTATCGCCGAGGTGCTGCATGCCTGACTGCCGTCTCTGCCCCCGGCAGTGCGGGACAGATCGCGCGGTAAGCGCGGGCGTGTGCCATATGGGAAGCGCCGTGCGCGTGGCGCGCGCCGCGCCGCACTACGGCGAGGAGCCCTGCATCAGCGGCGATCGGGGGAGCGGCGCGGTGTTCTTCGCCGGGTGTCCGCTCGGCTGCGTGTACTGCCAGAACTATGCGCTCAGCCGCGGGAGGATCGGCGAAACGGTCTCCGTCGAGCGCCTCGCGGCGATCTTCGCCGGGCTGGAAGCGAAGGGCGTGCACAATCTCAATCTCGTCACCGGCACGCAGTTCACGCCGGAGATACGGGAAGCGCTCACCATCGCAAAGCCGAAGATCCCGGTCGTGTGGAATACGTCGGGATATGAAACGGTCGATACCGTGGACACGCTCGCGGAGAGCGTGAGCGTCTTTCTGCCGGATCTTAAATATACCGACCCGGCGCTCGCCGCGCGCTATTCCCGCGCGCCGGACTATCCGGCGGCGGCAAAAAGGGCCATAAAGCGTATGGTCGAGCACACGGGCGCGTTCGAGCTGGACGAAAACGGCCTTCTCCGCCGCGGCGTTATGATCCGGCATCTCGTGCTGCCGGGGCAGATCGAAAATACGCGCGCCGCGCTTTTCTGGATCGCGGACACGTTCGCGCCCGGCACGGTGCTCGTATCGCTCATGGCGCAGTATACCCCCTGCGGGGATCTCAAAAAATTCCCGGAGCTGCGCCGGACGCTCACGCCGGAGGAATGGGACGCCGCGCTCTCCGCTCTGGACGAGACCGGCCTCTCGGACGGGTATGCGCAGGAGCTCTCCGCCTCCGGCGAGGAAGAAATTCCCGCCTTTGACGGCACGGGCGTCATATCCTGAATTTCCCGCGCATATACTTTCTCTGTAAAACAATATTGCGGAGAAGGGGACATGCACCAATGAAAAAACTATCTCGGAAAATCGTATGGCTGCTGCTTATCGTGTTCGTGTTCACGGTAGGCAGCGGCTTTTCTCTGCGCCGGAGCGCCGCGCTGCCCGGCGTGGGCGAGCAGCTCTCCGGCTTTCGTGTCGAAACGATCGAGCGGCTGGATACGCCCGGCGGAAAGACCGCATATCTTACGCACGAGGCGACCGGCGCGGCGGTCGTATACATAGAAGATACCGGCGCGTCCCCGGCACTCACGCTCATGGCGCGCACAACGGACGGGCTGCGCCGCGTGACGCTCACGGCGGACTCGGTCGCGGAGCTTCTGCGCGGGGCAAAGGAGAGCCTCGGCGCATTTTTCGGCGCGGAGACGGAAGCCGTGCCGGGCGCGGAGGCGGCGTACCGCGCGTTTCTCACATATCTTCTCCCCGGCAGCGACACGGCAGGGAACGGCGCGGGGCCGGTCTCGGCGGAGAATATGCTCGCGGTCGTCTGCGCCGATGCGGACGGGGCGGAGGATATCCTCTCGTGGCTGGACGGGGTGTTCTCCGCTGCCGATGCCGGGGAAGCGCTCGCACCCGACGCGGCCTACTGCCGCATCGAAAAGCCGGTGAAGGAAACGGTATCGCTTGCCGGGGAGGGAACCGGGGGCGTATATTTCGGTATCGTCTGCCCGCGCGCGGGCGAATGGACGCGCGTCCGGCTCGCCGCGCTCGCCGCGGCGCTGGAGCGCACAGGG